>Ga0209579_10000306_pt1 | contig 58575 bp, 40 predicted proteins | sample Coa_R1_2_FD_187152 | JGI IMG/M metagenome (GOLD analysis project Ga0209579, IMG submission 187152) | Surface soil microbial communities from Centralia Pennsylvania, which are recovering from an underground coalmine fire - Coalmine... | ecosystem: Environmental > Terrestrial > Soil >...
CGGCGTACTGACTTTCCAGAAATGGGTTTCGACGAATCTACCCGCACGAATCGCCGCGAAACCTTCTCGATTCCGTCAGCCGCGCGTCAGCCTGTTGATCGCTGCGGCCACCTGATCACGAAGCGATCCGGGCCGATCCCGCAACGCGCTCTGAAGCCCTCGATACTCATCCAACGCGTCGCCACGCTTGCCCGCGATTTCAAGAAGGTTCGCATGGACGAACCGCTTGCCCAGATCGGCGGCGTCCGGCGAATAAAATCCCGGACTGCTCTCAAGCCAAAGATACGTCTTCCAGGCGTCATCGGAAGGGACCGCTCCAAGCACCTCGATCAGCTCTGCGCGGTGGGTGAGGATTGGATCGAAGCACCAATTCGCAACGCGTCGTTGCATCCCCGGATCGAGTTGCTCTCCCTTTGTCCTCATGTCATTGGCCACGCGCATGGTTTCCGCGCGGGCGCCCGGAGCCTCAAGATAGAGCAGCCCTCCCAGCTGAAGCCTCCTCACCAATGGCAGCGCGCGTCCTGACTTAACAGCGGTCTCGAAGTGTTGCACAGCCTCGTTGAGATTTCCCCCGGTTTGCAGCAGCCAGTTGCCCAGCATCGCGTTTGCGTATACGTTTGCCGGATCGGTCGCCAGCGCCTGGCGCCAATCCTCGACAGCGACAGAATCGCTCTCCCGTTGCGCCATCTTCGCGTTCAGGAAATGTGCCCAGCCGAGATGCGCTTCGGCGTCGGCTAAACGCGCATTCTTCGCTCGCGTCATTCCCGAAGTCAGCACCGGAAAAATCTCGTCCAGCGCAGCACTCGATAGGTCGGCCTGGTCTTTTCCCTCCCGGGCATAGAGCGAAAAATCCTCAACCCATTCCATCGCTGCATCGAGTTGCGCATCCGTAGCGGCTCGGTCGAGCGGGTCCTCCTTGAGGATCTCTCCATAAGTTTTCAAAGCGGCCTGATACTGTTTCTGGCTCGCCTGCGTCTGCGCCAGTTGCATCTGTGCCTTGTACTCCGCATTGTGCCGGTGGTGATTGATCAGCCAGGTGATGCCGCCCCCGATGCTGCCGAAAAATGCGATAAGCGCCGTAATGCCCCCGACCCAACCCATGATCACCGGCCATGACTTCTTCGCGGCAACTTCGATTTTTTCCAGCGGCTCATCCATGTTGATCACTGTACGGTTGAAGCGTCCCGTCGTCATTCCCCGAACAACGCATGGCGAAGCCCTCTTCCCGAGGCCTGCCATCGCTTCACCACTTCATACACAATCACCGTTTGAAACGAGACCGCTACCCAAACGCACAAGGCCTCAATGGGCAGCAGGTCCCAGGCGGTCACGAAGATTCCCATCATCTGCGAATGCTGGTAGTCCCACCAGCCGTAAGGCACGCCGAGAGTCGCTTCCCATAGCAGGCTCGTCAGTAGCGTTATGAACAGTACAAGCGATAATGCGCGCCAATTAATCACCGGCAGCGCCGCAGGAAAGAGCACCGCACCCGGGCCGAGCGCTGCCAACACCAGAAATAGGAAATACCCCGGGAATCCAGCTGGCTCCGTCGGATGATGAAGGTCGTAGAAGTGCCGGCATAAGGTCGCCGCTGCGATCAGCGCAACTCCCAGAACGACGGTCTTTGGATGAAATTGCAAAAGTCGGCGAAACTCTGCGCGCTCCTTGGCGCTCCCTGGAACACTGTAAGCCGCGAGCCAATACTCATCGAGCCAGATGTAGAGCAGCAAGACGAACGTGAATCCGGTGAAATAAAAGACGTATTCTTCGAGCGGAACGCTGCCGAGAAGAATGTGATCGGGCGTGCCGATGAAGATATGGCACTTTTCACACTGCCCCAGCGCAGGGGCAGGAATGCCCAGCGTCGCTTTCGGATTCGGAAACTTGAGAAACAGATGTGCAAAAAAGAAGTCCAGCATCGCTCCGACGGGCACTAAGAGCGCAAGCGTTCTGACAAACGACTTCTTCGAGATTTTGACTCCGTCCTGAGGAACCAGCCATTTGACAAGCCCCAGGATCGGAATAACGAAGAGCAGAAGACTGACCGAATATCCGTATGGCGAGGGATCTGGAAAATGAGCGTCAACAACCGCTGAAATGCGAACCTGGTGCAAAGTCAGAGCTGCAGGCAGTACGATCATTCCCAAAACCACGATCACAGCGATATAGCCGGACCGCTGAGAGCCTGGGTTACGCGGCCTTTGTATCTGTTTCTCCGTTTCGAGATGGACGCTGCGATTCAAAAGAAGCGCTCGAGTTTCACTGAATTTGGAATCGTGGACCGTTCGGATGCGCGGAAAGCTGCCCAAGGGTGTCCTAACTCAAGTTCAAAGTCAAGCACAAGGGTTATCCGCCTGAATGCAAGGTTCTGCGAGCCGCGTCTCTGCGCTTCAAAAACTGGGGCAAACAAAAGGCGAATAGGCTAGAATGCCTCATGATCTTCCCCAATGAGCTCTCCTGGGCTCATCCCATTACTCAGGAGTGGTTCCGTTCGCGCTTTGGTTCACCCACCGAACCGCAAATACAGGGCTGGCCGAATATCCTCTCCGGTAAGCCGACGTTGATCTCCGCTCCCACGGGTTCGGGTAAGACGCTGGCGGCCTTCCTGGTCTGTATCGACCGGCTGTTTCGCCGATCCCTTGAAGGCGCGCTTCGACCCACAACGCAGGTCGTCTACATCTCGCCTCTCAAAGCTCTATCCAACGACATTCAGAAGAATCTTGAAGAGCCATTGCGAGAAATTCAGCAACTGGCACTCGAGCGCGGCCACCTCTCAATCGGAATTCGAACTGCGGTTCGAACCGGCGACACGCTTCAGAAAGAGCGCGCGTCAATGCTGCGCAACCCTCCGCACATCCTGGTCACCACCCCCGAGTCGCTCTACATCCTTCTCACTTCCAAGCGCAGCCGAGAGCATCTGACCTGCGTTGAAACCGTGATTGTCGATGAAATCCATGCGGTCGCCGACGATAAGCGCGGTGCTCATCTTGCCTTGTCCCTTGAGCGTCTCGATGCGCTCGTGTGCGGTGAAAACCGGCTCTCTCCCGGCGCGTTCATTACCGGACTGATGCATCCGCCTCAGCGCATCGGTCTTTCGGCTACCCAGAATCCGATCGAGCTGGTCGCCGGATTTCTCACTGGCAGCGCTCCGCTCCGCCAGCCGGCAACCATCGTGCAGGTTGGGCAACAGAGAAAAATGGACATCGCCATCGAGGTCCCGAGCGATGAACTCACCTCCGTTACCTCGCTCGGCCAGTCGCGCATCACCGCGCAATTCGATCTGAGCCGCAGCATGTGGGAGGAGATCTTCGACAAACTCGCGGCGTACACCGAAACCCATCGGTCGACGCTCGTCTTTGTGAATACGCGCAAACTTGTCGAACGGGTCTCCTTCGCTCTCGCAGAACGTCTCGGCACCGAAAACGTGGGTGCGCATCACGGTTCTCTGTCGCGCATGCTTCGTCTCGATGCCGAGAGGCGTTTGAAGCGCGGAGAGATCAAGATCCTCGTCGCCACAGCATCTCTTGAACTCGGCATCGATATTGGCAATGTCGACTTGGTCTGCCAGCTCTCAACCACGCGATCCATTGGCGTCGCTCTGCAACGCATCGGCCGCGCCGGTCACTGGCGGGGCGCAATTCCGAAGGGCCGCCTCTTCGCCATGACGCGCGACGACCTCCTCGAACAGGCTGCCCTCGTGCGCAGGTTGCGCAATGGTGAATTGGACCGGCTTGAAATCCCTCCGCAGCCCATCGATGTCCTGATGCAGCAAATCGTTGCCGCGTGCGGTGCCGAGCCCTGGCACAAAAAATCTCTCTTCGAAATCCTGCGCCGCGCCTACCCCTATCGCAATCTCACCTGGGAACAATACGAAGAAATCATCGCAATCCTCGCCAACGGCGTCGCATCGAGCCGCGGGCGATACGGCGCCTACCTGCTGCACGACGGCATACACGGCGAGTTGCATCCGCGCCGCGGCGCGCGCATGATCGCGATCTCCAATGGCGGCGCGATCCCCGACACGGCGCTATTCAACGTGATCCTTCAACCGGAAAACGTCCAGATCGCGACCCTGGATGAGCACTTCGCCGTCGACTCGAGCCCGGGTGACGTGATCCTCCTCGGAAACACAAGCTGGCGCATACAGCGAATCGAATCGGCCGGCAACGTTCATGTCGAGGATGCCCATGGAGCGCCGCCAAGCGTTCCGTTCTGGACCGGAGAGGCGCCCCAACGCACCGACGTTCTATCAGACGCCGTCAGCGAATTAAGAGGAGATATCTCCGAGCGAACGTCCGGCATCTCGCCCGAGTTCATCTCGCCGGCACAACCCGAAGTCATATCAACCACCGCCTGGCTCATGGAACAATGCGGCGTTTGCCAATGGGGCGCGCAGCAGCTCATTTCGTATATCGTTGCTGGTCGCGCCGTTCTCGGCGCTGTCCCTTCAAAATCTACGATCATCGCGGAACGGTTCTTCGACGAGGGTGGCGGCATGCAGTTGGTCCTGCACGCTCCCTTTGGCGGCCGCATCAACAAGGCCTGGGGCTTGGCCCTGCGCAAGCGATTCTGTCGCGGATTCAACTTCGAATTGCAGGCAGCCGCTACCGACAACGGCATCAACATCTCCCTCGCTGAACAGCACAGCTTCCCTCTCTCCGATGTTTTTCAGTTCCTCACTGAACTCACAACCAAGACCCTGCTGGAACAGGCCTCCCTTGCCGCGCCCGTCTTCAAGACGCGATGGCGCTGGGCCGCGGGTCGCAGCCTCCAGCTTCTGCGGAATTCGAAAGGCAAGCGGATCGCTCCCCAGGTGCAACGAACGCGCTCCGAAGATCTCCTTGCCAGCGTCTTCCCGCAAGCTGCCGCGTGCTTTGAAAACATTGAAGGCGACATTGAGATTCCCGACCATCCGCTGGTAAGGGAAGTGATGCAGGACGTTCTCCAGGAAGCCATGGATCTGGACGGCCTGCTCGCCGTCTTGCGCGGAATCCGTGATGGCAGCATCCAGTGCCTCGCTGTCGACACTCCCGTCCCATCGCAATTCGCCCACGAGCTCATTAACGCAAATCCCTATGCCTTTCTCGACGAAGCTGGGCTTGAAGAACGCCGTGCTCGTGCCGTCTCACTCGGCCGCGACATTCCGGCCAGTGTTCTCGACCGCCCCGGAAAACTCGACGCCGCCGCCATCGCTACCATTCGCGCCGAGTGCTGGCCCGATATACGCGATCACCATGAGTTGCACGATCTGCTCATGAGCCTGATCTTGTTGCCGCTCGACCTGATCGATGAAGACCATTGCCGGCACTGGCCCGACCTTTATCAGCGCCTCGCATGCTCAGGCCGCGCCCAAACCCTGCGGCAAAACGGCACGGAGTGCTGGATTGCGACCGAACGCGCCCCACACGTCAACGCTCTCGGCGCCAACGACGCAGACGCCGGCTTGCGCGAGGATGCCCTGCGAAAGTGCGTGCAAGGCTGGATTCAGATTCTCGGCCCGGTGACCGCCAACAGGTTTGCCAGGCAGTTTTCGCTCGATCCCCCGCTGGTTCTCCAGGCCTTCCTGTCGCTCGAGACTCAGGGGCTCCTGATGCGAGGCAGTTTCGAAATGCCTCCCGCCAGCGATGATCTCGATATCGAATGGTGCGAACGCCGCATTCTGCAGCGCATTCATAAATTGACCATCGGAAAGCGCAGGCGCGAGATCGAACCCGTTTCGCCCTTCGCATTCATGCGATGGCTATTGGCCTGGCAACATCTCGAGCCCCAAACCCACGTAGCCGGCGAAGACGGATTGCTGGAAGCAATCTCGAAGCTGGAGGGATTCGAGGCACCGGCAGTTGAGTGGGAAAAGATGATCCTGCCAGCCCGGGTCGCAAACTATGATCCGCGATGGCTCGATCAGCTCTGCTTGTCGGGCGCCGTGGGATGGGGACGCATTTCACCGCACCCGGCCTTTCACGAAGGAAACGGAAACGGTCCCCAGCGAATCATTCCCACGAACGCCGCCCCCATCACCTTTTATCTGCGCGATTCTGCCGCCTGGCTCGATCGTGCACTACGCGAACAGGCGGTCGACGAAACCAAGCTCGCTCAGGCCCTCACCCCCAACGCTCTGCGGATCTGGGAGCTCCAAAAGGCCAAAGGCGCGTGCTTTGCCGAAGAAATCCAGCGCTACCTTGGACTGAGTTCCATCGAGGTTCAGTACGGTTTGTGGGAGCTCGCCGCAGCCGGTCTCGCCTCTGCCGATGGATTCGACCAGCTTCGCGCAATGATCGATCCGGATCGGCGGCGCGTTGCCAACTCGGCTTACCGAAAGGTCCGCAGCAACACCGGCAGATGGTCGCTGCTGCGCAGTGGCGCCCCCGTGCCCGAGGACGCAATCGAGCAGGCCCGCTACAACGACAATGCTGTCGAATCAGCTGCGCATATGCTTCTGAACAGGTACGGCGTCGTCTTCCGCGACCTGCTCATCTTCGAATCCAACATCCCCCGCTGGGGAATTCTGCTGCGGATGCTTCGTCGTCTCGAAGATCGCGGCCTGGTGCGTGGCGGCCGCTTCGTCAGCGGCTTTGCAGGCGAGCAATTCGCCCTTCCCGACGTGCTCGACAGTTTGCACTCAGCCAAGAATCAACAAATAATCGGCGAGGTGAAAATCGCGGGCGCCGATCCGGCCAACCTCGTTGGCATCCTGCTCCCGGGTGAGCGGATTCACGCAGTGCCGGGCCGTACCTTCGTCTTCCGGCCCGAAGTCTTCGAACAACCCGCATCCGGCCCTCCGCGCGGGACAAGCCCATCGGCATCTCGCCCCAACCACCAGAGAGTCTCTCGTCACCCTCAAGCCATCGCCGCCCAAGCCGAGCTCATTTGAAAACGACGCCCACTCTCCCCACAAGATCACGCGTCGGTCGATGCCGCTTTTGCGAAGCAGTAGGATAAGGACCGGAGGCGAGTACGATGCTGATCGTTCACGTCCATGTCCGCGTCAAGCCCGAGGCGATTGCGAATTTCAAACAAGCCACCATCGAAAATGCACGATCAAGCGTACAGGAGCCGGGGATCGCGCGCTTCGACGTTGTTCAGCAGCAGGATGACGCGACCCGCTTCGTGCTGATCGAGGTCTATCGCTCGCCTGAAGCCGCCACCTCGCATAAAGAAACCGCGCACTACGCTAAATGGCGCGATACCGTCGCAAACATGATGGCAGAGCCGCGCCACAGCGTGAAGTTCAGCAACGTATTTCCCGATCCGCAGGAGTGGTAGCTCATGCGTTTCGAGTTCGCAACCGCGACGCGAATCGTGTTCGGAGAGGGCACCGCTGCCACTCTTCCCGATCTGGCTCGCACCCTTGGCGCACGCCCCCTGGTGATCACCGGCGCCTCGAGCGATCGTGCAGCGGAACTTATCTCCGCGCTCGCAGCAGAGACTTTCTCGGTCTCTGCGGAACCGACCGTCGATCTGATCCGCCGTGGTGCCCGGCACGTGCACGAAACCCATTCCGATGTCGTCATCGCCATGGGCGGCGGCAGCGTGATAGACGCCGGCAAAGCCATCGCAGTTGTTGCCACCAACGGCGGCGAGCCGCTCGAGTTTCTTGAAGTCGTCGGAAAAGGCCGAACCATTACGATCCCATCCCTGCCGCTCATCGCGGTGCCGACTACCGCAGGTACCGGCAGCGAAGTTACCCGTAACGCGGTGCTGGGATCTCCTGAGCACGGTGTCAAGGCCAGTATCCGAAGCCCTCTGATGTTGCCGCGGGTCGCCGTCATCGATCCCGAATTGACTTGCAATTTGCCGCCTGTGATCACCGCATACACCGGCCTCGACGCCCTGACGCAGTTGATCGAGCCCTACGTCAGTTCGCGAGCCAACCCGCTTGCCGATGCGATTTGTCTCGCAGGAGTCCCGCGCGTTGCTGGTGCGCTCGCTCGCGCCTACCATGACGGCGCCAACCGCGATGCTCGGCACGACATGGCGTTGGCAGCTCTTTTCGGCGGCCTGGCACTCGCCAACGCAGGCCTCGGCGTGGTGCATGGCTTTGCCTCACCGCTCGGAGGCCAGTGGAAAGCCCCGCATGGCGCGCTCTGTGCGGTTCTACTGCCTCATGGCATGGCCGCCAACGTCGCCGCGCTCCGTGCGCGCGCGCCACGACATCCTGGACTTCAGCGCTATACCGAAATCGCTCGCCTCCTGACGGGCCGGCATGACGCGACCATCGAAGATGGCATTCAATGGGTGCGAGCGCTCTGCGCCGACCTCAACATCCCTCCTCTTCGAACATGGGGGATTTCCGAGGCTGACTTGCCGGAAGTAGTGGAGAAGGCCGCAAAAGCCAACAGCACGCAGGCCAATCCGCTCCCCCTCACAGCCGAGGAGTTGACAGAAATGGTGAGGGCGGCACTCTGAAGGCGGGCTTTCAGAAATTTCGCAGTCGGGGCGGCTAGTGGGGATCCTATTGTTGTGTACGTTAACGGTGCCCCCTTTCTTGTCAATTGCTATCGATACACCCCAGACACCGCACTTGCCATGCAGTGGTTAGTAAACGGAGTGTCTCATGCAAGAACTGACGCCGCGTTGAGGTTTAAAACCTCCACATGCTGACCGATCCGAGCTAGTGCTCAAAAGGTTCCTGAAACGGCTCGACGGAATGAAAAACGTCTGTGAATGCCGGCGCGGCTGTCGGCGTGATCCCAGACTCATAGACATAGTCAATGTCATGATCGCGACGATTCAGCAGATTCAGGAATTCCGCCGAAACGCGCCAAGTCTCGCTAATTCGATAACCGATGTCTCCATTGACCAGGGCTGTTGCCTGTGAACGATGAATGCCATCGGAGGTCTATCTTGATGTACGATTGTCCAAAGATGCGGCAGGCACTTTCAATTTGCTTGATCTTCTTTTTCGGGTTTGGGCCGCTTTCAGCGGCCTTTCAAGCCGACGAAGAATCGCGTCTACCTGCCTGTTGCCGCCGTCACGGCGCGCACCACTGCGCGATGTCCGATTCCATGACGGCCCGAATGCTTGAGTCCGCATCGGGAAGATCTATTTTGACGGCCCCCTCGCACTGTCCTCTCTATCCAAACGGAAGCTGTGTACTAAATACTCCGGTTCACGCGCTCGCGCCCTCGACGCAAGGTCTTCCGGCCTTCCTGGCGCAGAATCACTCACCAGTTGCAGCGCGCGCCGCTGCGCGTACGAGCCAAGCCCGCACCCGTGCTGACCGTGGACCTCCAGCCTCGTTAATTGCGTGAGGATATCCATCGTTGAGTGCATGGCCCGATTCTCCGAATCGGCCTAGTTTTGTATCTCCCTGGACCCGCAGAATCCCAATTCCGAATGGGGGACGAGTTCCTTTCCCCTGCGGACCATGCCTCAAGGTTTCCCAAGGCCAGCCCCACTTTGTTGAGCACCGTAGCTGCCACAAAAGTTCGGCCGTCGCCTCAGCATATCTTTCCCTGGAGGTCTCCGTTCTCATGCGCAAGTACATCTTTCTGATTTCGGCATTCTTGCTAGCTGCCTCTAATCCGTCGTGGGCTACGGTCTTCGCTGACGTGCACGGCGTCGTTCATGACCCAGCTCACCGGCCCATCGTCGGCGCGCACGTGATGCTGCTCGCATCTGACTCCTCCTTCACGCTCACCGCAGAAACCAACGCGGACGGTGAGTTCGATCTTCGCCAAGCCCCACTCGGCTTCTACACGTTGAAGGTCTCAGCCACCGGCTTTGCTACTGCCGAACAGTCGCTCACGGTTGCCTCAGGTACCAACCCAGTCGTGCATATCCCGCTCGCCGTCGCATCCGCCACGCAAACCGTCGTCGTAACCAGCGCGGGAACGTCTCTCTCCGCCGCGGATACCGTAACTCCGACTACGCTCATTTCCCGCCAGGACATCGACCAGACACCCGGCGCTAGCCGCACCATCGGCATGGAGATGATTACCGACTACGTGCCCGGAGCCTACATGACTCACGACATGCTCCACATGCGCGGCGGTCACCAGACCAGCTGGCTCATCGACGGCGTGGCGATTCCCAACACCAAGATCGCCTCCAACGTTGGTCCGCAAATCGATCCCAAGGACATCGATTCGCTTGAAACGCAGCGGGGCAGTTACGCCTCCGACGTGGGTGACCGAACCTATGGCGTCTTCAACGTGCTTCCTAGAAACGGATTCGAGTACAACCGTGACGGCGAGTTCCTGCTCACTGGCGGCAACTTCGGCACCGGCGAGGCACAGCTTTCTATCGGAGACCATTCTTCGGAGACTGCCTGGTATGCGAGCCTCACAGGCGGACGATCTGACTACGGCCTTGCCACTCCCGTCGCGTCTGTCTATCACGATGCCACGAACTCTCAAAGTGCCTTCGTGTCGCTGATCCACAATCAGACACCCAAGGACCAACTGCGCTTGAACGCGCAGTATCGGCAGGATCATTTCGATGTGCCATACGATCCGAGCCTCACCGACTGGCAGTCGATGAGCGGCTACTATGCCTCCTATGGCTTGCGTGATGTGCAGACCGAACGCGACTCGTTCATCATCGCCAATTGGGTACACACCATCTCGCCCAGGGCGCTCTTCTCCGTAGCACCTTTCTACCACTTCAATCAGGCCAACTACGATTCGCTCTCCACCGACACGCCTGCTTCAACCACATGGCACCAAGGCTCGAACTACGCCGGCGGCCAAGGGGACGCCTATTTCAACGTTGGCCCCAACAGCTTCTCCGCAGGGGTCTACTCGTTCTACCAGGCCGAGAACGATCTCTTTGGCGTCCAGGTGAACGACGGTTCCGCTGTATCGCAGCCAAACACTCCCGGCAATGCAAGCGCGGCGCTCGGCGAGTTCTACCTCTCCGATCACCTGCGACTCGGCCGCTTCGTAACACTTCTCGGCGGCGAGCGTTTCTCCTTCTACCATGGCGGATACCAGGGCGCGACGAGCGAGTCCGCAATCTATCCCCGCATTGGTGCAACCGTTGAGATTCCACATCTTCACTGGGTGGTACGCGGCTTCTACGGACACTTTTTCCAACCCGCTCCGCTGCTCACCGTTTCGAGTTCGGTACTGAACTATGCTGGCAGCCTCGGGGACGGTGAGAACACTTTCACGCCTATTCCGTCCGAGCGCGATGAAGAGCATCAGTTCGGCATTCAGATTCCATACAAAGGCTGGTTTTTGGATATCGATACCGTCAAGAACAGGGTGAACAACTTCCTCGATCACTCCAACCTAGGCGAGTCGAACATGTACTTTCCAATCGCCGTTGACGGAGCTTTGGTTCGCGCATGGGAAATGACTCTCCGCTCGCCGCAACTGGCACGCATCGGCCAATTCCATGTCACCTACTCCAACCAGATCGCCGAGCAGCGCGGCAACATCATCGGCGGATTCACGTGCAGCGATCCCAACGATCAGGCCTGCAATGCCGGCGACTTTTCTTATTCGCCCGTCGATCACGACCAACGCAACACGCTGAACACCGGCTTCACCGCGGTACTGCCGATGCATATCTGGTTCTCTACGAATGTCTACTACGGATCCGGCTTCTCAAACGGGCTCGCATGCGCACCGATTAGCAGTTGCCCGACCAACAACGGACCCTTTGCCGGATCTTATCTGCCCGTGCACACCACTTTCGACGTTTCCGCGGGCCACACTCTCGGTGAGCGCTGGAAGGTTGCTGTCAATGTCGTCAACGTCACCAATCACCGCGTGCTCCTCGACAACTCCATCACCATCGGTGGATTTCATTACAACGATCCGCGGTTGATCTCCGGCGAACTTCGTTACCGCTTCCATTTCTGATCTTGACACGCAAACCGTTCGTAGCAACATTGCAGAGGTCATCTCAATGAATCGCAGAGAACTCCTTAAGCGTTCCGGAGCCCTCGGCTTGACCGCCGCCGGCTCGTTGACACTACCTGCCGCGGCCGCAACATTCGACGCGGCCCCAGAAAGCGCCGCGGTCAATCCGCTTACCCCTCCGGCCAACGCGTCCATCCCGGTCGCCTTCCTTATCTCCGAAGGAGCCGTTGTTATTGATTTTTGCGGCCCATGGGAAGTTTTCGAAAGAGTCAACATCCCCGGCCGGAAGTATGATGCCTTCAGTCTGTACACCGTGGCGGAGGCTGCGGCTCCCATCACTGCTGGCGGTGGGTTGAAGATCACGCCTACCTATACGATTGCCAATGCCCCCGCACCGAAGGTTATCGTTATCCCCGCACAAAGTCCTGCTAGCGACGCCACCAAAGCCTGGATTCGCAATGCGACAAGGAGCACCGATATTACGATGTCCGTTTGCACCGGCGCATTTGTGCTTGCGAGCACCGGTTTGCTTTCTGGCAAGGCTGCCACCACACATCACGGCGCCTACGTCGACCTTGCGATGCAGTATCCGGACATTCATGTTCAGCGTGGAGCCCGCTTTGTTGAAGCGGGCAATCTAGCGACCGCCGGCGGCCTCACTTCTGGAATTGATCTTGCCTTGCGGGTGGTCGAGCGCTACTTCGGCCGGGATGTAGCAAGCCAGACTGCCACTCTGCTTGAATATCAAGGCGAGGGCTGGCTGAACCCGTCTTCGAACGCTCGGTATGCCGGACCCATCAAGCAGACGGCGAATCATCCGGTCTGCGCCATCTGCGGCATGGAAATCGATCGATCACTGTCCTCGACCTACAAGGGAAGGACCTACTATTTCTGCGTGAAAGAGCACAAACAAATCTTCGATGCCTCACCAGAAAAGTTCGCCGGCAAATGACATTCCCCCCGGGGGCTAGACAATTGAGCGGCCTGTGCCTTCTTCGAAAGATACGTTGAGCTGTCCGGACCCCGACGCCGGCCTCCGCACACAGTCTCGCCGAAGGTCTCGTGTCCGTCAGCTTGCCTGACAACGTCCGCGTCTTGCTGCACTTCGCGCTCGATGATTTGGTTGACCAGCCAGATGCGAGCCGCGTAAGACCATGAATGGCGCGGGGCGAACGGCATCCCGGCATCGATTTGCCCGCCGTGATCTCCGGCCAACTTGCGCGCATACGGGTCGCGGAAGACGGCGTCAGCGAGCTCGCTCGTCTGCGCGCGGTGATCTCCTTTATAGTTCTCTTGCGGCCCGGAGCCCCTTGCCGACCGTGTCGGAGGTTCGACCGTGAGCACCATGTCCCCAGCCGAGTTGGCGCGGCGGATTGGCGAAGGGCTGCTTTCCTTTCCCGTCACGCACTTCGACGATCGCGGCGAGTTCGCGGAAAGTCCTTATCGTGGCCACATTCGATGGATGCTCGAACATCGTCCCGCCTCTCTGTTCGCCGCCGGAGGAACTGGCGAGTACTTTTCGCTCACTCTCGGCGAATACACGCGCGTTGTAGCGGCGGCCGTTGCCGAAAATGCCGGACGCGTGCCAGTCCTTGCCGGCTGCGGTTACGGAACGCGGACTGCGAGTGAGTTTGCTCGCGCCGCGGAGAATGCCGGAGCGGACGGCCTGCTACTGTTTCCTCCGTACCTCGTCAACGCGGAGCCGTCAGGACTGGTTGCACATGCGCAGGCTGTGTGCGCATCGACAAAGCTCGGAGTCATCTTCTACAACCGCGATAACGCCGTGCTCAACGAATCGGCGCTCGAACAGTTGTGCGACCGCTGCCCCAATCTCGTTGGCTTCAAGGACGGCCGCGGCGACATCGAACTGATAACCCGCATCTGCGCGCGTTTGGGCGACCGACTCATCTATATCGGAGGCCTGCCCACGGCGGAAACCTATGCTTTGCCCTATTTCGAGATCGGAGTCACTACATACTCTTCCGCGATCTTCAATTTCATTCCGCACTTTGCCCAGGATTTCTACGCCGCTGTCCGGCGCCGCGATCGCACTGCGGTGACTGCGATGCTGAGCGAATTCGTCCTTCCCTATATCGCCATTCGGAATCGCCGCAAAGGGTATGCGGTATCAATCGTGAAGGCAGGACTGAAGGCGGTCGGTCGGTCCGCCGGTCCGGTTCGGCCGCCCCTCACTGACCTTGAGCCAGGCGAATTCGACGAACTGAGTCGCCTCCTCGCAAATCGAAGCTGAACCCACAAGAGAATCCGCCGAGATGGTCCCGACAAAGACGACGCATGTCCGCTACCTGATTGTGCTGATGCTGTTCCTCGCCAGCACATTCAGCTATGGCGATCGCGTTGTGCTTTCGATTGCCGCGGTGGACATCAGCCGCAATCTTCGTCTGGATGCGCTGCACCTCGGTTATCTCTTTTCGGGGTTTGGCTGGTCATACGCTGCTGCTCAACTTCCGGCGGGCAGCCTCCTCGACCGCTTCGGCTCGAAGCGCGTGTACGGCATCAGCATTCTCTCTTGGTCCTGCTGTGCCATTGTTTCGGGGTTCACGGGATATTTGTCTGCTGTTGCGGCATTCTACGTTCTGTTCGCGTTAAGGCTCCTTTCCGGACTTGCCCAATCTCCCGTGTTCCCAGGCAATGGTCGAATTGTCGCTGCGTGGTGCCCCACTGCTGAGCGCGGACGTGCGTCCGCCATCTTCAACTCGTCGCAATACTTCTCTCTCGTGCTGTTTGGGCCCTTGATGGGTTGGATTGCACATGTCCTGGGCTGGAAGCAGTGCTTCTGGTGCGCAGGCCTGATCGCGCTGGCGCTGGCTGCGGTTTGGTTCCGCGTGATGCACGGGGTAAGGACGCATCCGCGCATAAACCGGGCCGAAATTGAACTGATCGAAAGTGGCGGCGGACTAGTCAGCCTCGATGGCAGCAATCAGCCTCGCGCGAATACACTCACGTGGCCGGTTGTACGATGGCTGCTCGGAACCCGGATGCTGATCGGAATCTATCTGGGCCAATATTGCATTACGACCCTGACATGGTTCTTTCTGACCTGGTTCCCCATCTATCTCAGCCAGACACGGCATTTATCCATGGTAAAGGCGGGCTTTCTGGCCGCGGTCCCCGCCCTATGCGGCTTCACCGGAGGAATCCTTGGCGGCATGGCATCGGATCGAATGCTCAAGGCCGGGTATTCGCTGACGCTTGCGCGGAAGGTCCCCATCGTAGCCGGTATGCTCCTGGCGATCACCATCGTTGTCTGCAACTACGTGAACAGCGCGTTGGCTGTCACGGTGCTGATGTCGCTGGCGTTCTTCGGAAAGGGATTCGGCGCCCTAGGCTGGACCGTGATCTCCGATACTTCTCCCAAAGGCCTTGTCGGTGTGAACGGAGGAATGTTCAATCTGATCGGCAATCTCGCAGGCATCACGACCCCTATTGTGATCGGCGCAATCGTCAAAGGTACGGGAACGTTTCAATACGCGCTCGTATTTGTGGCAGCAACCGCTCTTCTGGCCATTGTTGCCTACCTTCCAATTGTGGGCGAAATTCGGCGTCTCGAATGCCCCGCGAGCCTGCTTCCCGCGAGTTCCATATGACGGAACCGTCCACTGGATCGGGTACGCCTCGCGTCACGTCAATGCGCGTAGTCCCGGTGGCCGGGCTCGACAGCATGCTGCTCAACCTCAGCGGCGCGCACGGGCCGTATTTCACACGCAACCTCGTTCTCCTTGAAGACAATGCCGGCCACACCGGCGTGGGCGAGGTCCCCGGCGGAGAAGCGATTCGCGCAACCCTCGAAGCATCGCGACAATTGGTGGTGGGTTCGAATATCGGTGATCGCGAACGTGTGCTCGACTCCGTGTCGCAACGGTTTGCGAACCAGGACGCATTGGGCCGCGGCGTGCAGACCTTCGACCAGCGTGTCGCGATCCACGCGCTGACAGCCATCGAGTCCGCACTTCTTGACCTTTTGGGCCAGCACCTTGAGGTACCCGTATCGCTTCTCCTGGGCAATGGATTACAACGGTCCCGTGTCGATGTTCTGGGATATTTGTTTTTTATTGGCGGCAGGAAACGCACTCCGTTTCCGTATCGCGCCGAGCCCGATGCATCGGATGCGTGGCTGCGCCTTCGCAACGAAGAGACTCTCGTCATTCCGGACCTGCTCCGGCTGGCCGAAGCAGCGGAAGAGCGGTATGGTTTCCGCCATTTTAAATTGAAGGGAGGAGTCTTCTCAGGGGCATTCGAAATGGAGGCGGTCGGCGCCCTTGCCGAACGCTTTCCAAAGGCGAGCATCACCATCGATCCCAACGGTGCCTGGCCGAGCGGCGAGGCAATCGAGCTCTGCCGCGGAAAGGAATCCGTGCTTACCTACGCCGAAGACCCCTGCGGCTCGGAGCACGGTTTTTCCGGACGCGAGATCATGGCCGAGTTTCGTCGGGCCACCGGCATACGGACTGCCACCAACATGGTTGCAACCGACTGGCGCGAATTGAATCATGCGGCGCAGCTCCAAGCCGTTGACGTTCTCCTCGCGGATCCCCATTTCTGGACCATGGAGGGCTCGGTTCGGGCTTCGGCGTTTTGTCGGGATCATGGCATGACATGGGGTTCGCACTCGAATAACCACTTCGACATTTCGCTCGCAATGTTTACGCACGTCGCGGCCGCTGCGCTTGGCGCGGTCACCGCCGTAGACACCCATTGGATCTGGCAGGACGGGCAGCGGCTTACGCGCGAGCCGCTTCGCATCATAAACGGCGCTGTTGAGGTGCCTTCGCTGCCCGGTTTGGGCATCGAACTCGACATCGAGAGGATCGAGCAGGCGCACCGGCTTTACCTGCACATCGGCATCGTCGCTCGCGACGACTCGGCGGCCATGCAGTTTCTGGCGCCGGGCTGGTGCTTCGATCCCAAACGTCCCTGCCTGACCCATAGAAACAGCGGATGACGTAATTATCCGAAAACCGTTCCACCGTGCGGCCGATCCAAGGGCCGCGCGGTCGGCCGCGACGTCGCCCGGACAGTTTGCTGGCAGACCGAGCATACGACGCCGAGTACATTCGCTATGCTTTGCGTGCTCGTCGAATCTTGCCTCGGCTGGCCATCCGCAATACGAAACATGGGAGCGGGCTGGGGCAATGGCGATGGGTTCTGGAACGCACTTTCGCATGGTTGAATCAGTTTCGCCGCCTTCGCCTGCGGTATGAAACAAGGATTTGTTGGAAGTCCCTACAAGCTCAACCACGCAGGTTGCGCGGTTAACCCGGGATCCACTCAACACAACCGTGACGTTTCCCCATCATACCGTTCTTGGGAGGGGCCAAGCACTTCTACGAGTAGCGGACTATTCGGCCAAGTGACCGCAGGGGCTTCATAAACCTTGTCCTCACGATTGTAAGAACAAATCCCATTGAAATTGTTGGACACCAATCCTGCGGCATGCAATGTCAAGGGGTCTCGATCAGTAGATCAGCTTGAGTGACAATTGAATCTGCCGCGAAGTCCCGGCCGTCCTGGAAATTTCGCCGAAGCCAGATCCAGTCAGGATGTTCGAAGGAAGCCCCATGTTGACGATGTTGAACAGATTGAAGAACTCTCCGCGGAACTGGAAGTCCATGCGTTCCGCGCCGGAGGCTCTCCTTCCGAACGGAGTGTCCTTGATCATTGCGAAGTCGTAATCGTAATAGGCCGGCCCGCGGAAAGTGTCGCGTCCGAGGGTGCCGAAGCGTCCCTGGTTCGGCCCAGTACCGCCTGGGACGTGAATCGGGATGTCAAAATAGGTGCTTGCATTCGCCGCACCCATGCCGAAGTAATCCTGCCGGTTCTTGCGCGCCGTGGAAAGGTGCGGCACAGCGATCTCGTCCGGACGATCCACGCCGTTGGTACCTGCTCCGGTCTGTTGGACTCCCGAGTAAACCGTGAACGGCGCGCCGGAGGAGATGGATGAGATCGAGAGCAGTTCCCAACCGTAGGTGATCTTGCGGGGAACGGCACTCAGGAAATTCGCATTTTGCAGATGCAAGTCCTGCGCCAGACTGAGCCCGAAGCTGTGGCTCACGTCGAAAGACGAGGGGCCCTTCTCTGCGCGTAGATTGAACGGGTCCTGTGACACTCCTGAGGTGGTAGCACCAGTTGAACCTGTGCCACTCAACACCAGCGAAGTCGTGTCGATCGACTTGCCCCACGTGTACGAGGCCTGAATGCCGGGTCCGCCGTGACCCATAGTACCGAATAGCGAAGCCTGCAGCGCGTTGTAGTTGGAGTGCACATCATTGGTCATCACGTTCATCACCCCAAAGCCGCCGGTTACGTCGCCCGCGGAATTGAATTGCGTGTAGGGTGCGAACTCAGGGGTAGCTCCGGGATAGGCGTTCGGAAAAGAGATGCGCGGAAGTTTCTGTGCCCCAGTTCCCACGTAGCCTAGGTCCGCAGTCAGGTTGGCGATCTTGCGCTCGAGGCCCAGTGTCCAGGTGTAGAGTGCGCCATTTCCAAACCTGGCGTCGATCCCGGACAGGTTCAGAGAACTCACCGCGCCCGAGGAAGTCACTTTGGCCAGGTCCTTCTCATAGCGGTCCACGTCCATCGGCGTGTTGGCAGGGATATTCTTCGTTCCCTTGGCCAGAATGTCATTGCCGCTTAGATCGTAGGCAATGGGCAACATCGATGGAGTGATCATGAACCCATACGCAAGTGGCGCGCTCGATGAGGATTGACGCCGCGGGCTGATGGAGAAAGGTGTAGAACCGGTGAGCATGTTGTCCTGCCAGATGTTAGGCGGTATCACCGTCACCGCTCCACCTGCGTGCGCAGTAAAGTTCTTAAGCGGCGCCCAGGACATTTGTACCCTTGGGCCCCATCCATTCCAGGTGGTTGAATATCCAGGCTGAGGATTGACAACGTAGTCCAAGGTTCCATTCAGCGTGCGGAACGAGCCAGTGCGATGGGCGCGCTCGGAGATGGGGGTGTAGTACTCCCTGCGGACACCGTAGTCCAGCGTCAGTTCTGGCGTGACCTTCCAGGTGTCTTCGACATAGGCGTTGTAATCGCTCCGGTTGATGGCAGCCGGACCGATGTGTGCACCACCCGAAACTCCTGGCGGCGCAACGGCTACGATATAGGCAAATGGCGAACCTGAAAGCAAACCAGAGAGCGTATCCGGTAGGGGATCACCGAAGTTGATGTTGTGCTTGCCGCTCGCGGACGCGATCGCTTCCGTTGCGTAGGCTGTACCGCCGCCGAAATCGTACTCCCCATTCGGTGGAATACCGAAATAGGTGGTGTCAACATTCTTCCTGACTTCGAAGCCCGCTTTCAGGGAGTGTTGTCCAGCGGTGTAGCTGATGTTCTCCCGCTCCTGGAATAGATTGCCGTAGGCCTGCATCACTGATCCGCCGGCACTGTTGAAGGCTTCGAAGAGACCGTCTTCAAACTTCACGGCGGGGTCAGTGGAGTCGGGTGTAGGAAAGCCAGGGGTGGATCGGGTTATGGAGAGCAAGGACTCCAGTACAAGCTTTGGCGTGAAGGTCGTGGTTATTGTGCCGACGACGTTGCGCTGCCGATCGAGGTACTCGACCGCGAAGGCCGGATCGATCGCCGTCTGATCCGGATTTGTCGTCGGCCCGGTCAGGTTGTCCATTGTGAAGCGCGCGAAGAACTGGTTCTTCGCCGAGAGCTTGTGGTCGATGCGCAACGAGAACTGGTCGGCGTTGGTGCTGACCTTCGAAGCGGTTGCATAGGTATTCGCACCGAAGGAGCCGGTAGGAAGATTGGGCAGCGGATATCGTGCCAGGATCGCAGCAATGGACGGATTCACCGGAATGGCCAGCGAATCGGTTGTGCCGTCCGGAAAACTCACCATGTCGGAGACGATATTTGAGCCTCCCGAAGGACGTTGTGCAGCGGTGGGTAGCGGCATCACCTGAGTTGTGCCCAGCACCTGGCGAAAGCCCTGGTACTCAGTAAAGTAGAAGGTGCGCTTACGCCCGTCATAGATATGAGGAATGTAGACGGGACCGCCATTGGTGAATCCGAATTCGTTACGACGGAACGGTGGAATGCGTCCCGGGTACGCAGGCGTTGGATGATCGAAGTAATTGCGCGCGTCAAACGCTGAGTTGCGCACGAACTCAAAAAACGAGCCGTGGAAACCAGCCGCGCCGGAGCGGGTGATGATATTTGTGAAACCCGACGCCCCGCGGCCGATATCAGCCGGCATCCATCCCGAACTCGATTGCAGTTCCTGAATGGCGTCTACGTTGAAGTTCGGCATGATGCTGCCACCCATCTCCGGATCGCTGATGTCCGCACCATCCATGGCAAATGTCGCCTCCACCCCGCGCTGGCCGTTGATCGCAAACTGTTGGGTGAAATTCGTCGCGCCATTCGTGTCGGTCATGGTGCCCGCGGCCAGAAGCAAAAGGGTGCTGAAGTCGCGGCCGTTCAGAGGTAGTGAACTCACTGCCTGGCCGGAGAGTGCTTCACCGCCGGTTCCACTTGTGCCCTGTTGCGCCGCCACAGTGATTTCTCCCCGGCTCGATAACGTGATCACAACGGGCGGAGCATCGGCCGCCAGAGTAATAGCCTCGGCATAGGCAGAGGTCTTGGCCTCGGCGATGATTGCGAGCCTGTATTGCCCGCCACGAAGTGCGGAAATCGTAAAGCTTCCGTCGGTACCAGTGTTGGCTTCGGCCGTGACCGCGCCCGTCAGCTTCACTTTGGCAGCGGCGATTGGCGCGCCGGAACTATCGCGCAACAGACCACGCCAGTCAAAACCGGCTTGGTCCTGGGCAAAGACTGCTGTTGCGAACATTAATCCAAGTGTCAATAGCGGCCCTGCAGAACATACGAGCCTCCGCAACATCGACTTCATTGTGCTTCTCCTGCCTGTCCCGGAACGTTAGCTGCCGACCGTCTGATCCCGTACCGCCGGCTCAGCCAGGAGCGAACGGGCTCGTCGTAAAACTTCAAGACAAGCCATGCGACAAAAATCACGAATGGAATCAATAGAAAAATCAGTGTCAACTTCAAGCTCAGACTGGGATGCTGTGTCCACGAGTAGCCCGCGAGCACGTACACGAATGGAATGTGAGTGATGTAGAGCGGATAGGACAGGTGGCCGCTGAACTTGCAGAGCCTGATCATTCCCGCACCAGCGTCTGAGTGTGCGCCGGAAAGGATGATGAGCGGAAACAGGAATAGCACGCAAGCCGCGTCGTAAAGCCCGTTAAGCGAGTATCCGCCAACCTTGAGGAAGACTGGCATCTGGAAGCACACCGCAAGGACGATCGAAAGCAAGAGGAGTCCGATTTTCGGTATTCGAATCCGATCATGAACGCGATAGAGCCAGAGTCCCATCACGAACGAGACCGTCAAGCGAAGAGGCGCCATCCAGATTCTCGGATAATCCCAGCCTCCATCCAGCGATCCCTCTGTGTTTGCGGTCCAAATGAGCAGGAGCCCGGACAGGCCGAAGATAATCGCAAGGGTAAGCGTCCGCAGCCGGCGAAGAATCAAGGCGTAGGCGATGTTTCCGAGGTATTCCTGCATCAGAGACCAGGCAGGCCCATTGAGCGCCTGAGATTCGTTATGCCTCCCACCAACGGGCGGGGATGGCAGCAGCAGCAATGACATGACGTACGCGAGCAGCAGCATTCCGGCGTTCGTGTGATTCATCGCCTTGCTGAAGGGATCGAAGAGGTATCCGAGAAGGCCGAGAGTGGCGCCGATCAGAACCAGTGGATGAAGGCGGATGAGACGAATGCGGAAGAATTGGAGGATCGACATCCGCGTCCATCGATCATCGTATGCATAGGCGACCACAAACCCGGAGAGCGCGAAAAAGAAGTCAACTGCCAGGTAAGCGTGGTGCACCAGGGCGAATGGTCCCCGAAACCCAAACGAGTAATTGAAGACGTGGAAGATCACAATCAGGAATGCGGCACTGCCTCGCAGTCCATCCAGCACTTCAAAATGCTGTTTTCCGCTGCTGGTATGGTCGACAACGACGGGGATATTCATCGGTTAGATCACTCCGCAGTTGAGGCTAAGCGTCGTACTCCCGCGCATCACGTTGGACATGCAGATCCAGAAAGACATCTCGTCACACGGATTCAGCGAACCACGAGAGTCCCTGTCAATGGCGTGCTGTCAGACGATCCGCCGACTGAGACTTGATATTCCCCAGGCGTCATACTCCAGGCATTCTTCTCTTCGTCGAAGATCTTGATGACCCGGTCGTCAAGCGCAACAGAGACTTCTTTCGATTCGCCAGGCGCGAGTGCGATCCGCGTCCATCCGGCCAGCCTCTTGTAAGGTTCGTCTGCGCTGTTCGGAAGCCGGGCGTACACCTCGGCAATTTCGGTCCCGGGCCTCTTGCCAGTGTTCTTGACTGTGAAGCGCGCAGTCCTGGCGCCTGAATCGATATTCAGGCCCGAGTATGCGTAGGTCGTGTAAGACAAACCAAATCCAAAAGCAAACAGTGGTTTCTTGTGCTGCTCTTCGAACCACTTGTAACCGGCTGCGCTGCCTTCGTCGTAGTGGACAGCGTAGCCAGTGTGAGCAGAAGCGTTCGAAGAAGGAGCTCCGTTGTCCGCTACGTCGCCAGCGTGGGCCTGACTCTCCGCAGGAATTTTGGGCGCCTCTGGGTGGGGAAGATCCTCTTCGTTCTTCGCGAACGTCAGCGGAAGCTTGCCGGATGGATTGACGTCCCCAACAAGTACGTCTGCCAGAGCCTTGTGTCCCGAACTACCGGCGTACCAGGCCTCGACCACACCGGACACCTTGTCGATCCAGGGCATGGTCACAGCAGTTCCGGTCTCCAGCACGACGATAGTGTGCGGATTCGCCGAAGCGACCTGCTCGATCAACGCGTCCTGATTGTCAGGAAGCGAAAGGCTGGGGACATCCATGTCCTCCGACAGCCACTGATACGCAAAAACAATCGCTACATCCGCGCTCTTGGCCAGGTTCGCTGCCGACTTCGCATCCGTTCCCGGATCGAAGTCGATCTTCGTGTTCGGCAGTTTCGCCTGAAGTGCTTTCAAAGGGGAGGTCGGGAACCAAACAGGCTTTTGCCAGATCGTCGCACCCTTGCCGGGAGGCATGATGGCGTTGCCGCCCGGCGGATCCACCTGCGCCGATCCTCCGCCGGAGATCATTCCGACGTCCGCATGGCCGCCAATGATGGCAATGCTGTGAACCTTCGACGGCACGATTGGAAGCACAGTCGGACTGTTCTTCAGCAGAACGATGCTCTTTTCTTCGACGTGTCGCGCGACTTCGAATCCCTTCTCCACATCGACGACGCTTTTCTGGGGCGGGTCGTCGACGATGCCGGACAGAAATTCAGCGTAGAGAACTCTCCGCGCGTGGTCGTCGATTTCTGACATTGGCACTCGTCCGGCTTCGACTGCTTCTTTCAGCTTCGGACCAAAGAAGTCCGCCATGGGCTGTTCCTGATCGAGACCTGCTGCAGACGCCTTCTCCGTACTATGAGTACCTGCCCAGTCGGAGATCACGAATCCTTTGAAGCCCCAATCTCTCTTGAGCACATCGCGCAGCGTGTACGGATTCTCACAACCGAAGTCACCATTGATCCGGTTGTAGGAACACATCACTGCAGCGGGATTCGCGATGGAGATGGCGATATGGAACGCGAGCAGATCGGACTCCTGCATCGCTCGCTTGGGGATGACCGCATTGACGAAGAAGCGGCCCGTCTCCTGGTCGTTCATCACATAGTGCTTAATGTCGCCGACGACATGCTGCGCCTGTTCGCATTTCATCAAGTTGCCGACGACGGTACCGGCGAGGAGCGGATCTTCTCCCGCATATTCAAAAGTGCGTCCATTGCGGGGTTCGCGGACCAAATCGACTCCGCCTCCCAGAGTCATGTTGAATCCTTGTGCCCGAAGCTCCTTGCCGATCACAGTCCCAAACTGGCAGGCTGAATCCGGATCCCAACTCGCCGCAGCCCCCAGACTCGATGGCATAGCCGTCGAATATCTGCCATTTGCACCGCTGTCTCTCACTCCATAACCCGCGTCAGAGATCACCAAAGGTGGGATTCCGAGGCGTTCGACACCTTCCACGTATCCCGCGCCGCCGTTGGTGAGGTTTGACAGGGGCATCTGCCACTGCGGCGCGTGGGCCATTCCATTCCCATGAAGTAGCGCGAGTTTCTCATCCAGAGTGAGCTGCTTCAGAACCAGGTCGGCTCGTTCCTCTGGGGAGAGGCTGGGGTTCATCCACGGCCGGTCATTGTTCTGAGCTGGAACGATAGATGGTGTAGAGATGAGCGTGAACGCCGCAATGACTGTGAGTAGAAGGTGTGAACCGGACTTGCAATTCTGCATCTGTCTCCAAAGACTCTTCACGCCAGCGTGATGAAAGAGTTGTTCCAGGTCGGATCGCCGCCGTAAGCGCCATGCCGCGGTGTGCCGGCAGCCGGCAAAGCTCATTTCGACGCTTGTGCGCCGTTTTCAAAGACGAATTTGGCACTCCTGGTGTGAAGTGCGACCAGGTGTGTAACGCCATTCACGACTGAAGTGACCACACCGGCCCTGTCATCTTTTTCCTCAACCATGAGGGCTGGAACCGTCACGGTTTTCTCGTCATCCGTCTTGATGGTCAACCGCACTCGAGATCCTGAGGTTGTACTCCAGGACACTTCGCAGATCCCGCGGGGTAGCTGAACGTTCCCTGCCCAGGCATCGGAACTCAGGTAAAACGTCTGCGAGTTCTTGGCGGCCATTAGCGAAGCCGAGGACAAGATCAATAAAAGCGCGAGCCCAAGGATGCGCCTCATACAAGCCCCCTTTCGTCCATTGCGGAAATCCTTGCGGACTCCCGACGTAGTCAGGCTAGGCGCAGTCTATTCAGTTCTTTAAGCTCCATCGTGCATCAGACATGGCAAGAGGGCGGCAAGGCCTGCACTTACATGAGGATAGAGACGAGGGTGAGCCGGGTTTGTGGGGATGTATGATACAGGCTTCTGAGGTAGAAGCCACTCACCACGTCTCGACAGCGATGACCGTTGGCGGCCCCGGATGGCCGTCGATGACATTTGCTTCTATTACGGCTTCGAGATTGAACTGGTCCCAGTTCTTCGGAGCCTTTTGCAGCATCGCGTCCAGGTACGCTGGATTCGAGACGACCTCGCTCGCCGCTTCAGTTCCCTCGCCCAGGATGCCGGCTAGGATGATGACGGGCTCGCCGGTAACTGTGTCATGAAGCCGTGCAACTACGGCATAGTCGCGCGAGAGACTCTTGCCTGGAACCTGCCATTGAAGCTTCCAGTTCCTTTTGGGTGCGCTCTTGCGATCCACCACCTCGCGGACCTGGTTGTCATATTCGAACCCGATCGGTAAATCCTGCGTTATACGCATCGTCCAGGGGTTATCGAATGCACCAATCAGAACGAATGGACCTTCTCGCAATTGAGCAAAGCCGGTATCGGAAGCGGATAAGACCCGAAATTGGGCATTTTTCGGAACAAGAGGCACCAGGGATCGGGCGAGAGTGATCACGTCGTACGCATTCAAATTGCCGCCCTCCGAGGCGGGGAATGCCCGATTTTGAAGGTCCACAGCGTCGGTTGGTTCAGCTAGACAGTACGTAACCCGGCTCGAAGTTGCTGCAATCGGCTGCCAGAAGCGCGACATGTTCGAGGGTTCACCGGCGCCTGCAGCCTGGCTCGAAAGTCTCACGCGGCCAATGCTAAATCCAATCAGCGCGGTGACGAGCATTGCAATGGCAATTGGAACCCACCGTCGGATTACCAGTCGTGAATGCGCCTGTTTGGCCTTTGCGTCTGGGAGCGATTGGAAAACGGAGCCCTTCGGAAGCGACTCCACTTTATCGGCGACTAAAGTCTCCGCTGCGAAGGCCGCCTGAGAGGCGGCTGGTTCCCGAAAAGTCGGAACATACGAGCCGATCGGCAGTTCTATTACCAATTCCCCCGCGTGTTCAGGGTTGTAATAGTATTGGCTGAGCCTTTTCCGAACCTCGGCTGCCGCAGTGCGAACCACCGGATCCAGATTGACATCGTAGATGGGTTCGCGCCCGAAAGCCTCGACGCCAATCGTTCTTTCCTTCAATTCGCTCCCATTACCGAGAAGCGTTTGCTCGACCGTGTAGGTGAGCAACACCGGGTATCGCTTGCTATTCGTGAACAATGGGTGGGCAACGAGCCGCCTCAGTTGTTCGCGAACGAGTGCTGGATCCGGCACAAACTGCACACCATTCTGTCCATTCACAAAATGCGACGACGATTCCATATCAAACGACCGCTGAAGAACTGTTCCGCCAAGTTCTAGCAATCTCCTGAGCTGAAACGGTTTAGCATGGGCTCAGCGGAGGTCTAAGATCTGCAGCAACACATAATCATTTCATACACAAGGTGCAGTCGTCATTTGCCCCGAATCGCCAGGCCGCAGCACAGAAGGCGACGCGCCTCTCTGGTGCGAATCGATTCCGTACGCGCAAAAGCCTCGACTGCAATTGCTGCTTGCAAGGTTGACCCTTTTGGACGCTTCCGCAACGACCAACCCGGCCCCACCGGCACGATTCACGGAGCCGCTGTATGCTGTCAAAATCGATCAAGCAGCAGCAGTTTCTAGTTTTATGGCCACGGTGAGATATGTTTCTACTGAACATAAGGAAACACTTTGGAAGCGCGGCCGCAGCGTTGCTCTTGTTGACGCTCTTGGGGGAACTTATATTCTCGGTGCGGCAGCAATCGTTGTCCTGGGATGAAGGTGACCATATCTTCGCCGGCTATATGTCATGGAAGAATGCAGATTTTGGCATCAATCCGGAGCACCCGCCTCTGGTAAAAGCGCTGGCGGCGATCCCACTTCTACCGATGCATCTCAAGGCGCCAGAACCTAAGAGGAATACATTCTTCAGAGACGAAGCATACTCCGATGGACGGGATTTCATCTTCGGTAATGGTGGAGAGGCCGAGGCGGACCGAATCATTTTTCGCGCCCGGATGGCGGCGGCAACCCTCACTCTTTTGCTGGGACTGCTCGTATTCCTTGCGGCGCGAGAGATGTTCGGCAACGGTGCGGCGCTGTTTGCATTGGCGCTGGTGGTTTTTGAGCCAAACATGATCGCGCACGGCGCCTATGTCACAACGGACATGGGTATTTCCTGCTTCATGTTCGCCAGCGTCTATGCCCTGTACCGCTACGTAAAAGCGCCTTCAATCCGCAGGCTGATCGTTCTCGGCCTGGCCACGGGACTCACTCTGGCGGCGAAACACTCTGGTGTGCTACTCCTCCCATTCGGCCTGGCACTCATTATTACCGAGATACTGTGGCCCTCGACCGAGACGCAGATCAACAAAGGAAAAGGTGCATTGAGACTGACTGGCGCCTTTCTGGCTGCGTCAGCTATCGCCATCTTGGTGCTCTGGGCTTTCTACGGTTTTCGCTACGCCGCACGGCCAGGTGGAATGCCGCTGAATCCCACGCTCGCTGAGTACGCGGGGGGATTGAAAGAGACGGAACGGCACCTTTATCTTGCGCTCGCGCGCTGGCACATCCTGCCAGAGTCTTATCTTTACGGGATGGTGGACGTGCGGTTGATCTCAGATTCGTTCTCTACGTACATTTTCGGCAAGGTATACGCGCGCGGTGTCTGGTTCTACTTCCCTGCTGCGTTCATCATCAAATCCACGGCGGCTTTCATGGCTTTGCTGCTGCTGGCCGGCTTCGCGATTGTTACCGGAAAATTGCGCGCACGGCGCGAGATCTTCTTTCTTACCATTCCTCCGGTTCTCTATTTGCTGATCGCGACAGGCACTGGCCTGAATATCGGAGCGAGACACATTCTGCCCATGTATCCGTTTCTTTCCGTGCTGATTGGGGGCGCTGCTCTCGCACTGGTGCACAAGGATCGGCGGTGGGCCTATGTCGTGGGATCGGTGCTCGCCTGGCACGTGCTTTCGTCGGCGCGAGCTTATCCGAATTACCTTGCCTACTCGAACGAATTCTGGGGAGGCCCGGCGAACACCTATAAGTACCTGACCGACTCCAACACGGACTGGGGTCAGCAGTTGAAGGCGGTCAAGAAGTATCTCGACAATCGCGGGGTGAAGGACTGCTGGTTTGCCTACTTCGTCGAACCCTCCATCCACTTCAGCGCGTATGGAATCCCATGCAAACCGCTGCCGACGGCTGACAGCGGGTGGACCGATGATCAAATCGATACGCCGCAAACGATCACCGGAACTCTACTGATCAGCGCGGGAACGCTCACGGGCTACGAGTGGGGCTCGAACGTGCTAAATCCTTACCGGCAGTTTCAGGAGCTGAAACCAGTTGCTTTCATCCAGGACGGCGTATTTGTCTACGATGGGATGTTTGACATGCGTTTCGCTTCCGCCCTTGGCCACGTAACGCGGGCCCAGGACCTCACTAGGGCCGGTCAGTTAGCATCCGCGCTGGTTGAGGCGCAGGCGGCCGTTGCCATCGATCCCGATGAGTTGCAGGCACAAATGGTTCTGGGCGACACATTGACTAAGCTCGGCCGGCCGCTGGCCGCTGAGACCGCATACCAGGCGGCACTCGCAATCGCGAAGACGATGGAACCCAGTGCCGAAACGATCTGGGTCAGGACAATTCAAAGGAAAATCGTCCGAACGCAAGGATGAGCCACATTTCGTGTTTGACCGCCATCGAACGGCTTCGAGACCAAATTTGAGATTCTTGGCAAGCCGTCGGGGCACGACCAAGCCGCGCCGCTGAGCATGGTCAGCCAGGAGTACCTCCCTTTGCTGCGCATTCCGCTTCTCGAGGGCCGAATTGGGATCAGGCGGAGGACCATCGCGGCGCCTTGGTCGCTGTGGTGAATCGAACGTTGGCTCGATACGCGCCTTACTCCCAGATGCGACTCGACTCGGTAAGAGAGCGCTTCCGGCTCCGAGCTTCACGGTAAAAGTTGACGAACACTGCGACAAGAAACGAAACGCTTCCGCCAACGATTGCGGAGAGAACAATTGGGGCAGTCATCGCGAATCCTTTCTTCAAACCACAATGGACACTCTAGAGCATCACACCTAAATGGAGCCTAAACGCGATCTAAGTTTTTCATAAGCCGTTAGCGTTTCTGGCTGAAAGTGCGCCACAGACACGGAATTAGAGCGAGTTGTCCTCACGCCGCCTTGAATGTCGCGGAGCGCATCACTAAATTTGTTCACGTTCATGCTTTCTTCATGTCTCACCTTTCATTCTGGATTCATCATCGCTTTTGTCTACCAACATAGTGGTGGTTGCACGATGTCTGCCGCGTTCTGAAGCGAAAACGTGCGGGGCGTCGCTGCCGGTGCTCTTCAACCAATTCAAAATCAATTCGTACGGCCATTTTTCTAGGCTGCGCGAGCGGGAAGCCCTGCTCTCCTGGCTTGAAACCGGCCTACTTACAAAATTGCAACAATCGACTTACGCATTGCTGATGAAGAGCTGGATGGAATAGGCAATGAGGGGACAGGACGTATAGCTGGGCGCAAAGCAGTAAGTGAGGTCAACCCTGAGCTGTTATGAAAGGCAATTGGACTTTCTGATTCCACTTAGGAAGCGAGAGGTGAAGATGATAGGCATCGTTCGGAAGACCATGCAGTGTGCAGTATTCATCGTTGGTATCCCGCTCTTCTGCTTTGCTCAACAGAATGCACAGGGCCCCTCGCGCGCAGATCAGCGGATGAGAGAAGATCCGACGCCGGCCGCCGACAAGAGTACGACCGCGCCGAATTCAGTCGCGGCACAGGAGCAACCGACCGTTGAACAGGAGATCGAGGCTCTGAAGAAGCGGGTTGCTGAACTGGAGAATCAAATCAAGGTCGATCATGCGGCGATGCTGGCCGATAGCGGGGACGCTGCGTCACTGAAGGCCGCAGAGAACACATTGGTGGCTGGAAGCGGGGTTGGGACGACTGGTTCACCAAAGGATACGGCGCCTGCAGCGAATACTTCCGGCGCTCCGGCTGCCCCCAGCTCATCTACCGCCGGTCAAGAGCCCGTGCCTGCATCGGCCGCGACCCCTCCAAAGGAGATCAGCTCACAGACAACCACTAAAGGAGAACCATTCCCGGGTGATTGGACATGGCTGAACAGCAATGGTCACGCAAGTGACAGTCCTATGGCCACAAAGTACTTCACTCCGGAGTTTCGTGCCGACGCGAACTACACACTCGACTACAACCATCCCAAGGACGATACGCTGGGGGGATCGACCGAAACATTCCGCTCAGATGAATGGCAGCTGGAGCAGATCAGCATTGGCGGGGACATTCACATCGACAATGTGCGTGGGAGGATTCTCACGATGGATGGCTTGTTTGCTACCACCACGCCCCGAAACGATCCCAGCGTCGTCCGCGGGAGCTGGGACCTGACCGGTGCTTACAAATATGTCTCGGAGGCATGGGGAGGTTATCACTGGGATGTCGCGCACGGCCTGAACATGGATGCGGGTATCTTCGTCTCCTACATTGGTCTCTTTAGTTATTACAACTTCGACAACTGGACCTATCAACCGTCGTTCGTGTCCTCGAATACGCCGTGGTTCTTCAACGGAATGCGTGTCCAGTATTTCCCAACCGCAAAGCTGAAGATTGAGCCCTGGTTTATCAATGGCTGGCAATCATACGCCCGTGCGAACGGTAAGCCCGGACTCGGTGGCCAGATCTTATGGCGCCCCACGCCTTACCTGGATTTTGTGTGGAATAACTATGGATTAGGTGAAGATGTACCTGGGCAACCAGGCCGATCGAGAATTCACGCCGACTACAGCGCACAGGTGAAAGTCTACGACCACCCGGAAAGGACGCTCGACAAGATCGCATTCACAGTTACTGGCGACTTAGGTTGCGAGTACGGCGGCGGCCCGGCGCTTGGAACCTACGACACGAAGGGAAACTCTCCTGAAATGGGTTCCAGCTCTACCTACGCAGGTGGTGTGAACTGCCATGGCGCCAAGAATGGCAGGCCTAAGCAAGACTTCATCGGGTGGATGATGTACAACCGCTACTGGTTCAAGAAGGACCTTTACGCGATTACTCTCGGCGGTGGGCAGATGAACAACCCCGGTCGCTACCTGACCCTGCTGCCTCCTATTAACGGCGCCACGGCGGTTACCGGCACTCCTTATTTCACCGAGAACCCGGGCGACCGCGCGCAGATGCATGACGGCACGATCACGTTCGACTACATGCCCAGCCAATTCATCACGTTCCGCCTGGAGCAGGGGTATCGCTTTTCGGATATACCCTACTGGACGGGTCGCGGCGGAATTACGCCGCCCGGAGGAGACAACGGTGTGCCAACGCAGTATGCATGTGCCAGCGGAGCGGCATCGGGTTTCGGTTATGGAAACCTGGCTTTGGCTGAAGCAGCGTGCGGCGCAGGAAGTGCGGCTGGTACGCCGACTGGAACGAGCGTGATCTGGTGGCCCGATCTGCGTACCAACCAGACCGTGAGCACCTTCGCGATCATGGTGAGGTTCTAGCCCGCCGGCGGAGCGAGAGGCCCGGCTGAGAAGCATCTGAGCATGAATTCTTCAGATGCTTCTCATGCCGACCTGAAACCTGATGCGGCGATCTCCCAACACGGTCGGAATTGTTCGATCTTCGCGAGGCAAAACTGAGGTGAAAGAGAGGCAATGAAACACAGGGCAGTTCGAATTTTATTGTCGACCGTGCTTGGAGTGTCTCTTGTCAGTTTGACTGCGTGTAAAGAGAAGCAGGCAGATGCTGCGAGTGAGGCGCCCCCATCGGCCAAGGTCGTGCAGGACATCAACGTGGCCAGTTGGGCAGTCGAGGATCCATCCAAGTACCCTCTCATTTCTGCGGAGGCACGCGAGGCTTCGGCAAAGTTGATGGTGACCGGGACAGTCGCCCCGGACATTGCTCGGACGGTTCCTGTTATCTCGCTGGCGTCGGGCCGTGTAGTGGAGATCAAAGCGCGGTTGGGCGATGAAGTAAAGAAAGGACAGGTATTGTTGCGGGTGCGCAGCGACGATATCTCCGGAGGATTCGCGAACTATCAGGGCGCGGTAGCCGATGAAGAACTCGCAAGAGCACAGTGGGAGCGCGCACAGGAACTCTACAAGCATGGGGCAATCGCTCTCAATGATCTGCAGATTGCGGATGACGCAGAGAAGAAAGCCAAGATTGCCGTCGATGTAGCCGCTGAACATCTCAAGCTGATTGGGAGCACGGTAGAACATCCTTCAGGAATTGTCGATCTCGTCGCCCCTGTCTCGGGAATCATTACAGATCAGGAAGTAACGAATGCGGCAGGCGTGCAAAGCCTTGGGACCAATCCTTTCACGATTTCCGATCTCTCCTACGTATGGGTAGTTTGCGATGTGTATGAGAACGACATCCCCAACGTGAAAGTAGGCGAAACGGCAGAGGTCCGTCTGAATGCATTCCCTGACATGGTGGTGAAGGGCACGGTAAGCAACATTCTTCCCATTCTTGATCCCAGTATTCGCACCGCAAAGGTTCGTATCGAAGTGCGCAACCCGGGCATGATGCGCCTCGGGATGTTCGCAAATGCCACCTTTGCCAGCCTGAAAAAGGAAACTCACACGACGGTGCCTTCGTCGGCGATTCTTCGATTGCATGATCGCGATTGGGTTTATGTACCTGCGGAGGGAAAGAAGTTTCAGCGTGTTGAGGTAGTCGCCGGCGATTCCCTCCCCAACAGCATGCAGGAACTGATCTCCGGCATCGAGCCGGGGCAAAAGGTTGTCGTGAACCCGCTATCTCTTCAGAACGAGATCGACAACCAGTAGCTACTTGTCGGGGTGATTGAGATCGAATGATTCGTGCACTGGTAGATTTTGCTCTCAACAATCGCTTCGTTGTCCTTTCGGCAACTGTATTGCTGGCTTTTTGGGGAGCAGTATCGTTTCACAACTTGCCGGTTGAGGCGTACCCGGACATCGCGGACAACTATGTCACGGTCATCACACAATGGCCAGGACGAGCTGCCGAAGAAGTTGAGCAACAGGTCACGATTCCGGTCGAAACTGAGATGAACGGGATTCCCCACTTGACAGCTTTGCGGTCGGAGTCGATCTTCGGACTGTCATTTGTTCTGATGATCTTCGATGATCAATCGCAGAATGACTGGAACCGCGAGAAAGTGCTGGAGCGGCTCACCCAGGTGAACTTTCCTCCGGGCTTGCAAGGGCAGATCGGAACCGATTGGAGTACCGTGGGCCAGATCTACTGGTACACCCTGCACAGCTCCAATCCCAAGTATGACTTGATGGAATTGAAATCCATCGAGGACTGGACTCTTGAAAAGCAGTTCAAGTCTGTGAAGGACATCGTCGATGTCTCGACCTTCGGTGGGACGACCAAAGAATTCCAGGTTAGAGTCGACCCCGACAAGCTCGTTTCGTACGGCCTGAGCATCGGCCAGGTGGAACAGCAGCTTGCCAATAACAACACCAACGCCGGCGGCAGCTTCATTGAAACCGGCCAACAGCAGCTGAATGTCCGCGCACTGGGTCTGTACAGAAATGTGCAAGACATCGAGAACACGGTGCTTACGACCCAAAAGGGAACGGCGCTGCGGGTCAAGGATATTGCTGACGTTTTGCAGGGTCCCCGAATTCTCCTTGGCGCAATGGCGCGAGCCGACCATCTTCCCGACGGGACAGTCGTCGACAATCCGGAAGTCATCCAGGGAGTGGCATTGTTGCGCAAGGGAGCCGATGCGCAACCGGTGCTCGATGCGATTCACGAGAAAGTCAAGGAACTGAACGAAAGGATCCTGCCGGAGGGCGTAAAGATCGTTCCCATGCTCGATCGATCAGACCTCTTGCACTACACGTTGCACACCGTCCTGCACAACATGGCGGAAGGGATGATTCTCGTTACCATCATCCTCTTCCTGTTTCTGGGCAATGTGCGCGGCGCATTCATTGTGGCAATGACAATTCCGTTCGCGTTGCTGTTTGCATCGATCTGTCTCGACCTGAGCAAGATTCCGGCGAACCTACTTTCTCTGGGGGCTCTCGACTTTGGCATGGTTGTTGACGGCGCAGTGGTGATGGTCGAGAACATCGTCCGCCACATGAGCCGCGGCTTTGGCGCGAACGGAACAAACGGGCTCCATCAGCATGATCCTCAGGCAGCGCGGCGCCTCACGCTGCCCAAGACATCTTCACAACTGATTCGCGAAGCATGTCACGAGGTCCAACGGCCTGTTTTCTTCGCGATTGCAATCATCATCACCGCCTACCTGCCGATCTTTACTCTGCAGCGGGTCGAGGGAAAGCTCTTCAAACCGATGGCCTGGACCGTCGCCTTTGCGCTACTGGGGGCGATGATGTTCTCGATATTGATCGCACCGGTGTTATCGAGCGTGCTGTTTCGCAGCGGCATCAGCGAATGGCGCAACCCGGTGATGGTCTTTCTTGCGAAGCAATACAAGGGACGATTGCGCTGGGCGATCAAAAATCGGAAGATCGTCTTTGGCGCTGGCCTGGCGGCGCTCGCGCTCACATTGTTTCTTGCATTCAGCGGAATCATCGGATCAGAGTTCCTTCCCCATCTTGACGAAGGTGCGATCTGGGCTCGCGGTTCTTTGAGCAACAGCACGAGCCTGACAGAGGGCAAGGCGTTTGCTACAAAGGCGCGCTTGATCTTCGCCTCTTTTCCCGAGGTGACCAAGGTGGTCTCACAGGCTGGCCGGCCCGATGACGGAACTGATACGGGCGGATTTGGCAATACGGAGTACTTCGTCGATCTCAAGCCGAAGGATCAATGGCGCCCCGTATTTCACGGGGACAAAGATGAGCTGATCGCAGCGATGAATCGGGAAGTGTCGAAACTGCCCGGTGTCTTCTGGAACTTCTCTCAACCAATCGAAGACAACGTCGACGAGACTCTCACCGGAACCAAAGGTGGACTAGCCGTCAAAGTCTACGGCGACGATTTGAAGACGCTGGAACAGAAAGGCGAAGAAATTGTGAGCCAGATGTCTTCGGTTCCGGGAGTCAAAGACATCGGTCTGTTTCGAGACATGGGCCAGCCGAACCTGAACTTCGTCGTCGATCGCCAGGCCGCGGCGCGCTTCGGAATCAACGTTGCCGATATTCAGGATGCTGTACAAACCGCTGTCGGCGGCAATGCGGTCAGCCAGGTGCTGCAGGGCGAAGCCCGTTACGACGTCGTGGTTCGTTACAAAGAACCGTATCGCAATACCCAGGAGGCGATAGCGAACATCAGGCTGCTCTCACCTTCAGGCGAGCGCGTCTCGCTGGAGCAGTTGACGAAGATGCAAGTGCGGGAGGGTGCCTATGATATCTTCCGCGAGGCCAATCAACGTTATGTCGCGGTCCGTTATGAGGTTCGGGAACGCGACCTCGGCACCACCGTGGCGGAGGCCATGGCCAAGGTGCAGAAGAACGTTCAGCTGCCGAGGGGCTATCACATTCAGTGGTCAGGCGAGAACGAGAGCCAGAAACGCTCCTCGCACCGCCTCATGATCATCGTTCCGCTGACGATATTGGTCATTTTCATCATCCTCTACACCATGTTCCGTTCGGCGAAGTGGGCCTGCCTCATCCTATCGGTCGTCGCTCTTGCGCCGCTCGGAGGTTTGCTGGCCCTGCTCCTCACCGGAACTCATTTCAGTGTTTCGACGGGAGTCGGCTTCCTGGCCCTTTTCGGTGTTTCCGTTCAAACCGGTGTAATCATGCTTGAATACATCAATCAGCTTCGCGCCAAGGGATTCACTGTAGAGGATGCAGCGGTTGAAGGAGCTGTCCTGCGATTGCGGCCGATCATGATGACGATGTTGGTGGCAACGTTTGGGCTGATTCCCGCAGCTTTGTCCCATGCCATTGGATCGGATTCACAGAGACCGTTTGCCATTGTGATTGTAGGTGGCCTCATGGCAGCTCTTCTGATGAGCCTCGTCTTACTGCCGACTCTATACGTATCGATCGCGAGAGACGACGATAAGCTTCCTGAGCCTGAAACGGGGGTGTCACTTGAGCATTAGAGCCGTTGTCGCTGGAAGCTTGGCTCAAGTTGGAGTGCTGGCTATCCTCTTTACCGGTCTCACGGCAACTGCGCAGACGACGTTGTCATGGGAACAGGCAAAGGCAAGGTTTGAGACTGCAAATCCCACATTGAAAGCGGATGCTCTGAACGTGGACGAGATGAAAGCTGAAGAGATCACGGCTTTCCTCCGGCCTAACCCTTCCTTCACGCTCTCTTCGGATGGAACACAGCTCGTTCCGCACGCCGGGGTATGGCAGCCAACCAAAGGGACGCAGTTCCAAACCAGCTTTAGCTATCTTCATGAGCGCGAGCGCAAGCGCGAGCTGCGCCAGCAGAGCGCGCAAGAGGGGACCCAGATTGCTTCATCGCTGCACACGGATCTGGAGCGTAACCTGCTCTTTGATCTTCGCGTCGCCTTTGTGAATGTTCTCGAGGCGAAAGCGGTGCTCGACCTCACAAAGCAGGAGCTCGATTACTACGATCACATAATCGACATCAGCAGAGAACGCTTCAAGACGGGGGCGATGGCGCAGATTGATCTCGACCGTGTGGAGTTACAGCGGGTCCAATATGAATCGGATTGGCAGTCAGCGGAGGTCAGCTTGCGCACCGCGAAAATAGAGCTCCTGCAGCTCTTGGACGACAAAACCCCGCTGGATCAATTCGACGTTCAGGGACCGTTCGCCTTTTCAGATCAGCTGAAGCCGCTCGACGAGTTCCGGCAGACTGCGCTTGAGAACCGGCCCGATCTGAAAGCAGCAATCGAATCGGTCCAGCAGGCCAGGACAAACCACAAGCTCGCCGTGGCCAATGGATCCACCGACCCGACATTCAGTGCGTGGTACACCAAAAATCCGTCATTCAATAATCCGAATGCTCTGCAGACAATCGGCCTGAGCGTGAGTGTACCGCTGCGCTTTTTTGATAAAAACCAGGGTGAGAAAAAACGAACCGTGCTCGATATCGACCGTAACCAGCAGCTCGAGGATGCCGCGCAAGCTCAGGTATTCAGCGATGTCGATTCAGCTTACGAGCAGGTGAACAGCAACATCATCCTGCTCCGCCCGTATAAGAACAAGTACCTGGATCAGGCACTGAGGGTGCGGGAGACTGTCACTTTCTCCTGGCAGCGGGGTGCGGCATCGCTGATGGACTTTCTCAATGCGCAGAGCGATTATCGCCAGGTTCAACTTGCCTATTTGCAACTGGTCGGCGCCTACCTGGTCGCGGCCGATCAACTGAACCTGGCCGTCGGCACTGAGGCGATCCAATAGCGCCAGGCTAGCGCGATGGCCGATGATCCATGAAAGGCGGACTTAAGGATGACTCGCGAGGAAGCCAGAGCCCTTATCGAACAAATCGGCGTTTTCCCGGGGATTCGCGTCAACTCCGCAGATCAGGCGCTCTTTTGCGCGGAGGTACTCTTCGACTCTGGGATCCCCGTCGCTGAGATCACAATGACGGTGCCAAATGCCATCGCCATTATTCAGCAGATCGCACAGAAACTTCCTGGGATGGTCGTGGGGGCTGGAACCGTGCTCGACAGCGACACCGCCAAGCGTTGCCTCGATGCCGGGGCCCGGTTCATCACCAGTACCGGCCTCGTACCGGAGGTGGTTGCAACAACGCTGAAGGCGAATGTCGTCGCCATACCAGGCGCGCTGACCCCTACCGAGGTAATCGCGTGCTGGAAGGCAGGGGGCGACTTTGTGAAGATCTTCCCAGCGGCTTCGCTCGGAGGAGATCTCTACATCCGCTCTCTCAAGCTCCCTCTTCCGCAGATTCCACTCATCGCCGCTGGTGGCGTGACCCAGCAGACAGCGGAAGGTTACGTTCGGGCGGGCGCCTCAGCTCTTGGAGTAGGGATGGAATTGCTCCCTAAGGACGCCCTTGTCAAACGACAAGACCAGCGTATCCAGGAATTGGCAAGGAGATTTTTGGGATTCGTTCAAAGAGCGCGTGCCTCAGAGTGACCGGCCTCATCTTAAGGACGACTAACGATACATACGTTCGACCTTTATGGACAACTTATAGGTTTTGACAGGTGTTCAGTTCCGACTTCATGCCTCCTTCACGTAGAAATTCTCATACTTGAGCCTGAAGGAGACAATTCATGAAGATTGTGAGAGTATCTGCAGTTTTCATATGCCTCAGCCTTGCCTCACTTGTTAGCGGACGCGCCGATGACTCCGCAACTCGGTACAGTAAGGCGGACGTGCACAAGATGATCCGTGAAGCGCACAGCGCAGACCAGTATCGTGCGCTTGCCGGGTATTACAGGGCACAACAGGCTAACTTTCGCCAGCAAGCTAAGGCGGAACTACAGGAGTGGGACCGCAGAAGTCAAAATGTCACGAGCATTTCGGCCAAGTACCCGCGACCGGTTGATTCCTCAAGGAATCGATACGAATACTTTGCATACAAGGCGAAAGAGATGGAGCAACGCGCGTTGCATTATGAAAACCTCGCCGCGAATGCTCATTAGTCCGATTTCCTGAAAATTGGGGTAATTGTCGAATTGCATTCAGGGACATGTGCGTTTGTGCCAGGCAAGCCACATTACTTCTTTGCAGCTCGTTTATGCTTTGTTGATGCCTCCGTCGATACCCTAGCGATACCGCGGTTCCCCTCCGTCATGTCGCTGGGGCTTTATGAAGAATTCCCAAACGGTTCATGAAGATCGACGAAGGCGCCTGCTTCGTTTCATCGGCCAATCCGCTGCCGGGTGCTGGGTTGTTGCCCTTCTGTGTTTCTCGGGATGGGTTCTGCACTTTAATCCAGCGCCGCTCGGCTTCCTCTTTCTTCTGGTTGTGGTCGCGGAGGCCATTCTCTGCGGCTTCTGGCAGGCTACTATTGTCTCCTTGCTTGCATCCGCCTGCCTGGACTACTTCTTCTACCCTCCGTACTTCACGTTCAATATCGCCGATCCTCAGGACTGGGTTGCTTTAGGCTCCTTTGAGTTGAGCGCACTAGTCGTAAGCAAGGTGTCCTCGCGCGAGCAGCGCAGTTCGCGCGAAGCGATCCTGCAGCGGACGTCAATGGAGAAATTGTATGAGCTCAGCCGCAGCACGCTGCTGATCAACCTGCACCAACCGCCAGGACCACAGTTGTCACAGCTGATCTGCGCAATTTTCTCGGTTGAGGGCGTCGCAATTTTCGATGCGAACTCGGGCAAGTGCGACCTGGCAGGCGTATTTGTGAAGGGTGAGGAGCATCTGGCAAAGGATTGCTTTTTTATTCACAAGGACAGTGACGATCCACTTACGGGCGTCTCTGCTCGCATGCTGCGAACCCAGGACGCAGCGGTTGGTGCAATCGCAATTCGCGGAAACCTTGAAGCACTTGTGATCGACGCGCTTGCTTCATTGGCGGCAATCACGCTGGAACGGTGTGTCTCATTTGAAAAAGAGAGTCAGATAGAGCAAGCACATCAGAGCGAACGGCTCCGAGCTGCGGTTTTGGATTCGCTTGCACACGCGGTTAAGACTCCGCTGACTGCAATCCAGACAGCGAGTTCCGGTCTCCGCGAGGTCGGGGTACTGAATGCCCCTCAGGGCCAGCTAGTTTCGCTTATCGAGAATGAATCGGCGCAACTAAGCGAGCTCTGTACCCGGCTGCTTCAGACTGCGAAGCTTGACGCAGAAGACCTGACCTTGCACAAAGACGAGATAGCTGTCTCGGATCTGGTCTCCCGCGCTCTGCGGCAGCAGTCGGGACGAATGGGAGGACACGAGGTCGAAGTGGCCTGCCCTGATTCGTCATTGAAGGTCCGGGGTGATTCAGAGCTGCTCTCCATGGCACTCGCGCAATACCTGGACAATGCTTCGAAGTATTCATTTGCGGGAGAGAAAGTCAAAATGGCTGCCTGGCAAAACAATTCAGAAGTCACGATCTCGGTTCACAACTTCGGACCCCTGATTCCGCTTTCAGAAAGGGATCGCATCTTCCAGCGGTTTTACCGCAGCGAAGGTGCGAAAGAAATGGCCCCCGGTACAGGGATTGGCCTTTCCACGGTAAGAATGGCAGCCGAAGCGCATCGTGGCCATGCCTGGGTTATCAGTGACGCAGAAGAGGGGACGACGTTTTTCCTCTCCCTGCCGCAAGTTGGAAGGAGAGCAGATTGAACGAAAATCAGACGACCATTCTCGTCGTTGATGACGAGTTCTCGATTCGAGCTTCCCTGCGAACCATCCTTACGGGGCTGGGATTCGCTGTAGTCGAGGCCGCCCGTGGCGAAGAAGCAGTAGCACTGGTCAGGACGGCGCGGCTTGATGTCGTTCTGCTCGACATCAACATGCCGGGACTCGGAGGTGTAGAGGTCTGCCGGCAGATGCGGAAGATCGCACCGCTTCTCCCCATCCTGATGCTTACCGTGCAAAGCAGTGAAGATCGCAAGGTAGAGGCTCTGGAGGCGGGTGCGGACGACTACGTTACTAAACCTTTTCCGCTTCGCGAGCTAATCGCCCGGATTCGCGTGGCGGTTCGCCACAACCGAACTTTAGATGGGGAGAGCTCTGAAATCCTGATCGGCGACGTTCGACTCGATGTCGAGGGGCACATCGTACAAAAAGGAGGCAAGATAGTTCATCTCACCCCAAAGCAGTTTGACCTGCTTCACTACTTGATGGCGAATGCCGGCAAGCCCATTCCCCATGCGAAACTGCTCAGAAGCGTGTGGGGGCCCGAGTACGGAAATGAACTGGAGTACCTGCGCACTTTTGTGAGACAAGTGCGGATGAAGATCGAGGACGACCCGGCAAACCCAACCTACCTTCTTACCGAATCGCATATAGGCTATCGGTTCAGTAAATCTCTGTGAGGTAGGCGCCATGAAGTCCAGGATAGATTTGCACTTTGCCACCCTCTGTGCGCGCGATTGAAATTTCACAGAGGCTCAATAGCGATTCGATATCGACGGCAGCAAGAGCAGGAATGTGTACTCTCTTCAAGAGTAAATCTTTTGTATCTATTGGGGCGGCTAGTGGGGATCGAACCCACGACATCCTGAGCCACAGTCAGGCGTTCTGCCTCTGAACTATAGCCGCCATTTAACTTTAGATTGTAGCATCGAACCAACATGCTCGACGCTCGCTCCGCGTCCCCCAACCATGCCCCCAGAACATCAAATTCCGCGAAATTCAGCCCATCGGCAACCTGCCGCTGATCCGGAAAATCGCTGGAACCGCGGCGCACGGATCTTCCGCGATCAGACCCTGCAGCGGCTCGAGATCCTGCTCGATGAAGCGTTTCGCATCCCCGGCACGCGCTTCCGCTTCGGGCTCGACGGAATCATCGGCCTCGTTCCCGGTCTCGGCGATGTCATCGCCGGCGTGCTCTCGCTCATCATTCCGCTTGCCGCGTGGATTCGCGGTGTCCCTTACATCACGCTCACGCGCATGGCCGCCAATCTGGGCATCGGCGTCCTCATCGGAACCATCCCCGTCTTCGGCGACATCTTTGACATTTTCTGGAAGGCGAATCGCAGAAACTACCTCCTCCTCCAGCGGCACTTGGGCGAACCCCACAGGCATACCGGCCGCGACTGGCTCTTCCTGGCGCTGCTCGCCGCGGGTTTGGCTGCCGTCTTTGCCATTCCCATCGTGCTCGTGATCTGGTTCTTGTTCTGGCTGGCGCACCACTGATGCTCTGCCGGTCATTCCGAAATCCGTTCCGCGATACAATCAGAACAGTCGGGGCGTAGCGCAGTCTGGTAGCGCATCTGCTTTGGGAGCAGAGGGTCGGGGGTTCGAATCCCTCCGCCCCGACCAGTCTAAATTATTGATAATGCAAGCAATATTGACGATTTCAGCCACGCATCTGCTCACCGAGTGTGACCCCCGAACTGGAAGCGATCCCGTTTTGCTCAAGCTGTTGCGTTACTTCCCGTGTATGTTTCGATCTGCCGGGGACACTCCGCGGCGCCTCACTTAGCTAGCGTGGCGATAGCTCGCGAAACAATTGCCTGATCCAGGTTGGCGCCATCATCACTAAGGTGGTCAGCATCCGCGTACAGGAATTTCCGCCCATCGGCGTATCGGACGGATCCATCAACGTTATACAAGGGCTCATCGGTACGAAGAACCAAAACATTTCGAAAATTTTGTGTTACAGAATCGAATACTTGCGTGGATTTGTGGCGTAAGGTCTCGTTACTGTCAGGCCAAATTTTTGGCAAAGAGCCCTGCATGCGATAGTAGTTCGTCACAAACTCGCGTGGGTTTGTCGCATCGCCAAGGTCCAATACAGGTGGTTGTGCGGTGAGAATCACGTGTCCGACCTTCGGAGCAACGATCTGAAGAAATCCAGTCAGCTGCGGGGCAAGTTGTCCAGTGCCGTCAAATCTGCCATCCCAACGATCCGCCACGATCAAGACATCAGGGTGCCATTGCGCGAGGTATCTGATCCGTGCATCGTCGAAGCTCGCTGCGGTCTTCTGATCTGTGAAGCGTCGGTTTGGGTGGGTCGGAAAGAACACTGGAGTAGCATCCGCAACAAAGAATGCGACCGGCAAATGTAGTTGTTGGCAGACTGAATCAATCATCGGCGCATACATCAGCCCGTGAGAACTGCCGAACACCACAACCCGTGGCGTGCCGGGACCCCATTGGTGAATCACTCCTCCCTTGTTCCACGATTCAGCAGCCATCGGAAGGTCAGGAGGAAAAGCGAGGTCATAGTATTTCGCCGAACTGGCGACCGATCGTCTATCCCATCCGACCACGCTATAGGTCACCCCAGAAAAACTCGGTTCATCAAAGAGATGGTATGGATCAGCGACGGGCTTCTTAAGTGTGAGCGCCATGCAGACACAGGCGCAAATTGAAAAACCTACCGCTAATGTCATGAGACGGGCTTTGCGGCTTGGTCCACGACTGCGCAAAGGCTGTTCAATCGCCACGTATGCTGCACTTGCGACAACCAATGAAATTATTGCGCCGATTGCGGCGCCTTCCTGTTGGGAATGGCCGTGCATAACTGAGTATTGCCTGCCAAAGATAATGAGAGGCCAGTGCCACAGGTAAATGGAATAGGACAGCCGGCCGATAAGCGCGACGGGCCTGGTTGCGAGAAATCGTTCAGGACCGAAGGGGTGCGCTGCCGCGATCGAGATCAGAATGGCCAGTGAGCCAACCGTTGGGAGAAGGGCCCACTTGCCTGGAAAGCGAGTTTCAGGTACGAAAAAGAAGCTTGCTATGACTGCAGCAACTCCGATCCAACCAATACCCGCGTATCCGATCCCCATGCGTAACTTGCGAAGCGGATGCAAATAGCTCGGAGGCACCATGTAAGCTGCGAACGCCGCACCCATCAACGGCTCCCATGCACGCGTTGGCAGCATGTAGAACGCAAACTCAGCGTGATTCCGATGAGCAATAATGCAGAGAAAAAAACTGCCGCAGGCCAAAAATGAAAGCGGGAGGACTAACCGCCGGGCTCGCTGAGCAAAAAGCAGAAGCGTCAATGGGAAAAAAATATAGAACTGCTCTTCCACTGCGAGAGACCACGTGTGTAAGAGCGGTGCTGATGCCGCGGAATCGCCCCAATAGCCGCCAAAATGGGACAGAATAAAAAAGTTTGAGGCTTCAAAGAGTGCATAGAGGGCATTCTGCCCAGTAGTGTGGGCTTTGTATGGCCCAAAGAAAACCATCGCCGCCACTGCGGTGAACGTTGCCATAACCGCGGCATTTGGCAACAGGCGTTGACACCTCCGCAGATAGAACTCACGCATACTAAACTGTGCATTGCGCAGATCGTGCAAAATCACAGAGGCAATCAAGAAGCCAGAGAGGACATAGAATACGTCTACACCTGTAAAGCCGCTGGGCAGAACCCGCGGAAATGTATGGAAGATTAGTACACCTAAAATGGCGAGAGCTCGCACACCATCCAAAGCTGGAATGTGACGCATGGAGAGCTTGTGAGAAGCGCGCGGATCTCCGCCAACACCCAGCGTGGTAGAAGTGGCAACGCTCATAGAAAACCGAGTCTCCTCCAAGCTTAAATGGCCGCCTCGCCGGAAAAGCTGCGATCGAACTGCGCCCCGTTGCGGCCGAATACTCCCAAAATAAGCTGCTGACCTTTCATTGCCGACCAAACACTCAGCCGCCAGTGATTCAAGAATTACAGAGGAAGACTTCGAGAACACGCGGGATTGAGGCTTTCATCGCGAAACACTTCCAATTGGAGCTTGCCCTTCTCTGCATCGAAATTCACTCTTATGCTTCATTCGATAGAGGTTCACAGTATAGATTGGCTTTTACGTCCTCGAGTGCTGCCTGCAATCATTCCGATGCGAGGCTTACTTTCCGACCGCAAGAGAGCTGATACGAAACGGAGCACCCAGAGTAGACGGAATGATTGTGAAGGTTCAATGGCCTGTTGGTAACCTCCTTTAAAGTCAGAAGAGTAGAAGGCCGGCTACAATCTTGTTTACTTCCCGGGAACTCGTTGCCATTGCGACGGCTGGGAAATTGGTCTGAGACCCTGAAGAGTCCGCACCGAAGATTGAGTTTGTGTTTTCTGCCAGTCCCGAAAACAATTCGAAGAGAGCCTCAGGAGTCGTCTCCGCCGTCAAGACGGTCACCTGCGGGCCGGCAAACCGCCGATTCACCTTGTGGCATGCGCTTCAGTCAATGCCCTCGATAACTAACCAGATTGGAAGTCGGCGCCTGACCGCAGTAGATAGATAGTCTCCCGTAGCGCCCTGCACACGGCCATAATGAGAAGCGCCTTGAGTGCCGGCACAACTGGAAAGACCAGGGATTCACGCGGGGTGAAAAGGATATAGGGTAGAGTTCCCGCAAAAATGAAGAGAGCGGATGTCGATCGCAGCGCAACCTTGGGTCCTCGCAGGACGAGCCAGGTAAGAAGTGCCGTCGCCGCCAATACCCCAAATAGACCGAGCGCACAATAGGTCTCCGCCAGATAGCTGGAACCCGCGCCATGTCCCGCCAGGTAATAGTCAGGCGCCACTCGATACGCAAGTTCATTCGACAGCAGCCCTGACGACAAGCCCTGGTGCGCTGTCTGGGTCCCATATTCCGGGTCGAGAAACAGGCGAAACGGTCCTAACAGCGGAGAGAAGATAAAGCGGAGATTGGCCAGTGACACTCCGAATTTCTCATTCGCCACGGCGACCAATTCCCCGCTGGCGCCCTGCGTATAGACAAACCATTCAAGCAGCTTGACAAGAGTATTTCCTCCAAGAGAGGCGCCTTCTCCGGCTCGCAAGCTCCCCACCAGCTGTGATAGTCCGAACAGCCCGGCGCCAGAAAACATCCACACTTTCATTGGAATTCGTCTGCGGCTGGTGATCGACGTCATCCAGAGCCCAGCCAGCAGCTGCGTGAACACTTCTCCGCGCGACCCTCGCGCCAGCCCGAAAAGAGAGAGCAGCACGAACGCCGTCGTCCAGAGCCACCGGCGCCGCGTCAGGACGGACGGCGAGCTGCGATCGGTCGATAGCAATAATCCCAAGTACCCATAGAACAGAAAGCTCGCAAGAAATGAGAGGCCGGCAACATCGACGGAACTCTTCCCCAGAAGGTAAAGATCGTAATAAGAACCGCCGCTAAGGAAATAACGCAGATACAGCATCGACTGTAGAAAGGACGCCGCCGCTCCGCCCCAGAAAAGGAGTTGCCAGACCTGCAGGAAAGAAGGAAGAAAAGGCGGCTCGACCTCACGGGCCAGGTTTGGCTCCGGAGCGCGAGTCGGCAGTTGATGGCATAAAACAGTCGCGGAATACGCCACCATCGACGCGACCAGAACCGAGAAGTAGATACTCTCATCGGCATCTGCGACCGGAATGCCGGAAAGCACCTCGATCGTATGCAAGTTGAAATCGGTCGAGGTGAAGGAAATTAATGGGCGCAACCAGACAAATACAGTCATGGTGAGCGCAAAAAGGGCTGCCGGCCCGGAAGCTTCGAACCCCTCGCGGCGCACTTGGATCACGATGGAAATGCCCACCAGCAATGCGCCCGCGATGACCGCATCGCGTTGCGGCATCAAAGAAAACGCGAATTCGAGAGTGCATACCATGAGGAGCCAAAGAAAAATTGTCGCCCCTCTGGTGAATAACATTTTCATCCTGGTTCGATTTGCAGATCAGCCAACGATCGATGCCCTTGCTTTAACTGCACCATCCAAGCTCGATCTCCCATGGACTACGTGGACAGTATGGTCCGCTTTTCGACTCGAAGCCAGCGAATCTGGCCGGTTCGAGCATCAGGCTTCAATGATTCGCAATCACAATTCTAGTACATGGTCGTTGCCGGTTTTCCGCCGATGAAGCAACGCCCCCCGAGGTAATCTGCCAAAACCGTCCTCGATTCTCATTGCTGTGATTGACTTTGTAGCGATCATCGTACAAACGATCCTCGAAAATCCAGCACTCAGAAGCCGCATAATTCCCGCACGCGCATAATTAGACACTAGTAAACATCACTTTGCACAAAATCATAAGACTCGACGTGAAACGCACTAATTCATAGGCAACTGGATCGCAATCACTAACTCACTTTCTCTTCGCGGATAATCATTCACGCAAGAATCCTTTGCCTGCCCGAGTTATCGAAGAAAAAGGTGAGAGAATGTGCTATGTCTTCCCGAGTTGTGACTGCCGAACTCCCCGTTGTGCTGTTTATCTGCTGGTGCCTGGTCTTCGCGCTGTCCATTGGAGAGTTTTTCGGAGGAGCCGAAGCTGTCGCTTATCCTGCGCTGCTGGTTTTTTCCTTCCTCGGAGGGCTGGGGAACCTGATTCTCCTCATTCGCAAGCACCGGTAGATCGCGCGGTTTTGATGGAAGCATGGAATTCTCGCGATCGCACCAAATCGCTCAAATCCCGATCGCAGTACGTTAAGGAAGCCTTAAGGTTTCATCCGCGAACATCGGACAATGGCGGACTATCTCTACGCGGTTGTGGACTGCAAGACCCCGGGATGCGGCAACGTCATCGCAGTTCATTATCTGGGGAAAAGCAAACGTCCCCAGGAAATCAACCGAGAGCTCGCGGGCCGATTCGCACACCTGTGTGTCCGTTGCGGGCAATACCATCAGTGCGATTTCAGCGAGTATCGCGTCGAATCGTACCCTTTTGCGCCTCCGAAGGGCTGGGAGCCTTCTAGTGTCCCGAGCTGCTGCCAGAAGACGATCGACGATGCAAATGCGACAGAGCAGAAGGCTCCTGATCCAGGTGAAGGTTTGATTAGGATTCGCTTCGGCTGAACGAATCGCTAACAGGCTCGCTCCAATTCATCGAGACTCTGATCCGTATCTCCCACCGTAACCAGGCAGCTAAGCCAGCCGAAATGTAGCGGGGAAAATGGAGCAACTACCCACCTAACCAGCGATTACCCGTATAAGTAGGCTGGTCGAGCTTAGTTACAAGTCGTGCAAGTGCGTGGGTCTTTCAAAGCATCCAAGTGGCACTCATACCGATGGGGTATCCTTGGGCACAGTGGACCGGCTTCAGCTCCTCTGCCCCGGCCATTCGCGCAACGTACTTCTGTTCAATTTTCCGGCATTTGCAGTGAGCTATGCTTCGGCCCTGACCAGCAGGCATGTGATGTTGTCATGCCCGCCTGCCTTCTTCGCAGCATCCACAAGGCCGTGGCAAAGCTCTTCGAGCTCCGCCTTCCGGCACAACAGGGCCTCAATCATCGGATCCGACAACTCGCGCGTCAGGCCGTCACTGCACAGCAGGTACAGATCTCCCGGCTCTGCTTCCAGCCCAAACACATCCGGAGTGACATGGGGCTGTGTCCCCAGCGCGCGCGTGATTACGTTTTTCCACGGCGAGTGCATCGCCTCATGCGGCGACATCCGCCCCATCCGCACTTGTTCTTCCACCAGCGAATGATCGGCAGTCAGTTGCTCCAGATGCCCGCCTCGCAATCGGTAGCAGCGGCTGTCCCCGATATTCAGCACCCAGATGTGGCGATCCTCCGCCGCCAGGGCCACCAGCGTGGTCCCCATCCCGTTCAGGCGCCGGTTGCGCTGCGCTCGCGAGAAAATCGCATCGTTGGCGCTCGTGATTGCGTCGGTGGCCGCCTCGGGTAGCGACATGCGCCCATTGGAACCTCGGCCTGAGAGTTTTCGCAGCACCTGGTCGACGGCCAGCGAGCTGGCTACTTCTCCCGCAGCCGCGCCGCCCATGCCGTCGCAAACTACGTAGATGCCGTCCTCAACCGAATAACCAAACGCATCCTCGTTAGAAGCGCGCTTGCGGCCGCAGTCTGACGCGACCGCCGCTATGTAATGCACAATTGCCGCGGCCACCCGAAAACCTCCGTCGCCCAGTTTACACGTGCTCCAAACTCAGTGAAAACCGGCGCCACCGCTCGCTCTTGAATCACGCGCCTTTTCAATGCGTTTGCGCCGGCTTGGCTTCTATCGGCGCCGCCTGCGCATTCAGCTCATACACTTGGATGGCCCCCGCATCGAGTACGGCAACCTTTGCTCCTGAAGGCGAAATCGCCACGTTGCCTCCCCCATCCAGCACCGGACTTGCGGACGCGCTCAATTGCTGATTCGCCTCGGCAGCATCGAACACCTGCACCATCTGTCCTTTCACATCCTCGGTGCTCAACGGCGAAAACGGAGCCACCGCATGCGAAACCGTCAATGTCTCCACCGCGAACTTCGTTCCGTTCTGACCCATCACAAGCATCGGCCACACCTGCGTCGGACTTGAATCCATCTTCCACAGCCGGCGTCCGTCGGTCGACATGGCCACCAATTCCCTTCCGCCATCGGGAGTGCAGGTATTCGCCACAAGTTCTTCATGCGACACAAAATCGAGGGGCGGCGAGCAGGTTGAATCCACCTTGCCGACATTCTTGCTGCCGCCCGTGAAAAAGCTCAGATTTACCAGCCACGATTTCCCGGTCGAGCGCAACGCGTCAAGATACCCGTCTGCATTGATGGGCAGATGCACCGTCGTTCGCACGTGGCTCACCAGCATCACCTGCCCTGAAGAACGCCTCAGGATCCGAACCACGATGTCCGGCTTCCCTGACGGATCCATCCCATCCGTCATCTCCGCCGACGCCGAGGAAGGGCTGGGCACATCACCCAAACGGCTTGCCTGCGCCTCCGGCTCATAGGAGTCGGTCACCAGGTAGCTTTGCGTCGGATCCATTTCCATCCACAGCAGAGGCCCTGGAAAATGCAGCAGAGGCTTCAACTCGAGCGTCGCATCTCCCTGCTCCAGGTTGTCGCGGTCCTTGAGCAGGAACTTCCCGTCCTTGAGCATCCACAAGTAGCGCTCTCGCCCATGCACTGTCCACAGCGCCTCGGCGTCCACCGTGCCTTGCGGCAGTTTCAGCACCATGGCACGAATCTGCCGCACGTCGTCTTCATTTGGATTCGCCCGGTGGATCAGGCCCGGTGTGTGAAAGGTGAAAAGCAGATGGTTTTCGTCAAGAAAATCCAGCGAAAGCAGTCGCTCGCGCTGTCCCAGATAAAACGTCGACGGCGCATTGAATCCAAGCGGCTCAACGGGAATCGAAAGAGCAGGCGGTTGGGATGACTGCACCCCAGGCTTGTTCGGAGTCGCAGCCTGCTCCGCATCTTTGTGATGGCGCTTCCCCATGGCAAATGCATCGGGACACATCTGCGTCATCACCGCCGCGAGCCCCAGGCCCGCGAGAATCCCTGTTCCAGCTCTCAGGAGCCGTCGCACCATCAAGACATATTTTCGCCCATCGTGCGATGTTTTGGGCAGTGAGACGGCATTTACACGCGCTATGCGACAGTTAGGAGTGCAATGGCAGACTCGACCACGACCCGCCGCGAAGATGCCGGGGTAGCCACGCTGCCCCATGCCGGCCGTCGCCTGAGTCTCCTCGGATACGGCGCCTGTGCGCTTGCCGGAACCCTCTGGGGCACAGGATTCTACTTCGGCAGGCTGGCGCTGGATGAGATGAGCGTTGAGTCCATGGTGCTCTATCGCTTTCTCTTCGCCTGCATTGGCATGGCGCCCGTCGCCATCGCCCATCGGCCGAGGCTCACGTTCCGCGAATGGCGGATCCTGCTCATTTCGGCCTTCTTCGGCATCCCCGTCCAATTCCTGATCCAGTTCCACGGCCTGGCCCTCACCACCGTCAGCCACGCCGCCCTCATGGTTGGCTCCATGCCTGTCCTGCTGGCGGTGGCGGCGGCGCTCTTCGCCGGCGAGCGACTCGACATCATCGGCTGGCTCGCCCTGGTCGCTTCCACCATAGGCGCGGCGCTCATCGTCCTGGGCGGCCATCATGTCAGCACGCAGCAAGGCGGCCCAACCCTCGAAGGCGACCTCCTCGTGGTCATCTCTCTTTGCAGCGCGCTTGCCTGGGTTCTTCTCAATAAGAAGCTCATGGTGACTCACGGTCCCCCAGTCGTATCCTCTTACACCGTCCTGGCAGGGACCGTGATGCTCATCATCTGGGTGCTGGGCCCCTGGATGCTCAATCCCATTACTTCGCACAAAAGTCCCGGCTTGCCATGGTCCCATATCAGCATCACCGCATGGGTTGCGCTGATCATCGGCGGCCTGGCATGCACGGCCGCCACCACCCTCCTATGGAATTGGGGCATCCACCACGTTCCCGCTTCGCGTGCCGGCGTCTTCCTCAACATTGAGCCGGCGCTCGGATCCTATCTCGGCGTCCGCATGCTCGGCGAACACCTCGGCCCGCTTGCCTGGGTGGGCGGCGCGCTCATCCTCGGTTCTGCGATCGTCCTCACTACCCGCGGCCACGACCCCGCGCCCGCGGTCCTCCTCGACTGAGTACGTTCGACATGCTTCTCCCGTTGCACCCGGATGCCACGGAATGGGGATGGGGCCCGCCTGCTTCTGCCGATAAGCTCGATAGCAGTTCCAGGAGGCGTTGTGGCCCTTTTGACTTGGAGTCACGCGTGTGCGATCGGTGTCCAGGCCATGGACGACCAGCATGGCATCCTCATGGACACCATGAATGAGCTTCACTCAGCCCTCGTCCGCGGCTGCAACCGGAAACAACTCGAAGATCATCTCAATCGGCTTCTCGAGTTCTCGCGCATGCACTTCATCTGCGAAGAACAACTCCTCGAGCGATACGATTTTCCCGGGCTCCACGAACACCGTACCGCTCACCAGAACCTGCTCCGCCAAATCGAAGAAACTGTCCTCCGCGTCGAACAAAGCGATGGCATCGAGGCTCCCGCGCTCCTCAACTTCCTGCGTAGCTGGTATGGAGAGCACATCGAAGAGCTCGATCAGAAATACGGCCCGTGGCTCAACGACCGCGGCATCTACTAGTACTCTTCCGCTCACCTGCTGAATCGCTATCGCCGCGAGGCGTTCTACGTATTCGCTGTCATCCTGTCGCCGATTCCGCGCTGCTCGCGGCCCTTCACACTTCCAGCGACAACTGCAGCGTCGCCCAACTTGTCGAATTCGGCTTTGGCTCCGACGCGAGATCGTAAACCAGCCGCTCCAGCACCAGCCGCTTGTCCGGCGGCGATGACCGCAACTCCAGATCGGCCCGGGCGATCAGTCGTATCGCCCGCGTCAATTCCCTGCGGCTCTTGTACCGCCGAGCCTGCCGAATCAAATCGTCCGCGGCAAACGGCGGAATCCTGAACCCCTGCCACAGCGCCTGCCAGATCGTGCGTGAATCCCGCACATTTTTTTCGAGAATGACCAGCATCTGCCGGAACGTTCTCGACAGCATGTAGAGGTGCCCGATCGCCGCATCCTCTCCCGCATCCGTGCTGTTCAGCAATCCCTGCAACAGCGCCAGCGCGCGCGCACGATTGTGCGAGCTGATCGCATCCGTCAGGTCATACAGCGACCGCTGCTTCGCGCCCAGAACCATGGTTTCCACATCGCCCAGCGTGATGCGCCCGCGGCCCATGGTGAAAAGCAGCAGCTTTTCGAGCTCCGACGAAACCAGCATCATGTCCGCGCCGAGCGCGTCCACCAACTCGCGCGCCGCATCGGGTTCCATCTTCGTATCGGCTTGCTGCGCGGTGCCCACGGCCCATCGCATTGCATCTTCTTCGCTGACGCGAGCCAACTCCACGACGCCGCAATACTCTCCCAGGGTCTCCCGGATGCGGTCGAACCGATTCTTGTCGTCCATTTCCATGCGCCGCACATCCGACGGAATGCGCAGAAAATCCGCGATGAAAATCAGCAGCGCCTGCGGGTTGGGCGACTCAAAATAGCGCTCCAGCGCCGCAAATTCTTCTTTCTTCGCGCCGCGTCCGTAGAGTTGCTTCACGTTGCGCACCAGGATCACCTGGAACGGCGCCATCAGCGACGGCGTTTGCGCACGATCGAGAATCTCAAAGATGGAACTTTGCGCCAGGTCAAGGTCGCTCAGGCAAAAATCCCTCAGATCCGATGGGACAAATGCCTTCAAAACGGCGGCTCGGCAGCGATCGAGCAGGAACACTTCATCGCCGGCCAGCACATATCCGGGTTTCAGCTTTCCCGTGCCGGCGGCAGCCGCATCGATCTCCGCAACAAAGCGGCTGACCGACGCGAAACCCGCGCCCCACCGCGACCCACTCAACTCGTCGCTCCCCGGGGTACTGGCACGTTGTCACGACACGAGGCGTTCGTCATGCGGTTCCAGAATACCTTCCCCGGCCTCGCCCTGCCATGCTTCGGTCGCCCCCGGTTGCCCGCGTCGCCAACCATCGAAGGTAATGGTTGCCGACGCCCATACACCTCACATGCCTTCGAGCACATCCGCTACCAGCGCTCGCGCAAAGTCGCGCGACAGCCTCTCTACTGCTGCAGGACTTTCATCCAGGTACGTCGGCAAATCGGTCGTCGACTGGTACTGCTGCCGGAATACGTAATTCTTGTTTTCGTAGAGAACCTTCCCGTCGCGGTCATTCAAGCTCACCGATGCCACCAGCGTGATCAGAAAACTTGAAGACTGTTGCGTCGAGGTGTTGTACGTCAACGGCGCCACCGTCTCCTGCAGGATCGTTCCGTGCAGCACTACGTCTGGCTCTTCATGGGAGTCAGGCGTTACCCGCAGCCGCGTCCTCGCTGCAAACTCCCGGATCACCGCATCGGTCATCAGGACCTCGGTGTGGTAAACCTCGGTGCGCGTGGCAAACACCGGCACATACAGCGTCCGCGCGTTCGGCGGCAAATGCGTAGCGGAACCAAGCGTGTGATAGCCGCATCCCGCCATCGCCAGCATCGGCAGCATCGGCAGGCTCAAAATCAACGCGCTGAAAGGGCGCATGCCACCATCTTAATCGCCGACGGGCTCGCCGGCTCAGACCCACGCCGTCGCCATCATCCCGATTCCATCCTGCGGCAATCCCAGCCCATCGCCGCGATCGCTGAAGTAGCGCCGATTCAACTCTGCTGAATCCACTTGTTCCACCCACCGGAATCCGGCGCTCCGCAGTTCATGATCCAGTTCCTCCGGCGTAAAGAAAAGCCGGAACGGCTCGCCCGCTGCCGCAACGCGCTCAGCCAGAACATCGAACGCCTTGCGTCGCTCCGGGCTCAGAATGCGTGGCGCCAGCCCGTAGTCGAAGCTCATTCCGCTGCCCGTCGGCAATTGCGCAATCGTCTGAATCGTCGATTGAAACGCGCCCTTCGTGAGATATGGCACCACTCCCAGCCATCCGAAGAACGCCCGCTCCGAAGCATTGAATCCTGCCTCCGCCAATCCCGCAGAGAGCGTTTTGTGCTCGAAATCCAGCGGAACAAACGTCAGCGTCTCAGGAATCGCGCCGCCCGGCAGCGCTTGTGCCATCTCCGCCAGCAGGGCCCGCTTCCACTCCTGTGTCGCCGGAAAATCCACCTCAAACACGCGCAGTTCCTTGAACGGATTGCGGCAGGCAAAAGTATCCAGCCCGGCGCCCAGAACCACGTATTGCCGCACGCCTTCCGCCACTGCCCTCGCCAACTGGTCTTCGGCATAGCGGCTCCGTGCCACCATGAAGGCACGAAATGCCCGGGACCATGGATGCATCTCCGCATCCCGGTCGAAGCCAAAGTCCGGTCCGAGAATCGCAACCGCAACCGGATCGTTCAACACGGGAGGGTCGTCGAGAACCTGGTGAACGGCACGCCGATGGGCGACACGCAGCGCGGTTCGGCTGGCCCGGCCAGTCTCCATCTGTCGATTCTAATGGTTGCCGCACCTTGAGACCCCGGCAGCCTGAAGTCATCGGCAGAGCTCGCGACAAATACAATCTGGCTTGAGACTGAGTGAACTGCGGTTGAGACGAGAGAATGAGATTGAGATTACGATTCGGGCCAGCTCCAGACTGATCGCGCAATCGGCACGGCCTGTTAACCGGGTAGACGGTGACACGACCCGAACCAGAGAATCCGTTAGCCACGATGCTCGATAAGCGCCTCGGCGATTTTGCGTAAACCGAGCCGAGTCATCGTATGGAAGCCCCGTTGCATCGCGTAGCGTCGTTCCTACTCCATCCGAAGTGCTTGTATGGGATCGATGGAGGCGGCCCGCCGAGCGGGAATCAGGGCCGCGACCAAACCGCAGACAGCGAGCAAAGCGCAGACGGAGATAATTGTGGCTGGATCGTGCCCCCCGACTCCAAAGAGGAATGCCTGCATGGCGCGCACGGCGAACCAGGAGACGACGAGACCGCACGTGAGACCGAGGGCAAGCAGGAGAGCAGCTTTCTTCATCATAAGGAGCATCACGTCGGATCGCTTTGCGCCGAGGGCCATTCGTATGCCGACTTCGCGTGTGCGGCGGCCCACGGAATGGGCCATGAGCCCGTAGAGACCGATCAGTGCGAGTAAGAGCGCTACTGCCGCGAAGACGGTGAGCAGCGAGGTCTGGAAACGGCGGCGGGCACTCGCTGCGGATTCAAGCTGTCCCATGGTCTGTATATCTGCGGCGGCGAGATTGGGATCGATTGCGTGGAGAGCGGATCGGATTTCGGCAGCGACGATTTTTGGCGCGCGCGATGCGCGTACAACGATGTATCCATCGGCTGCTTCGGAGACAGGCATATAAATCTGCGGAGCGGGTGATTCTTCCAGGCTTGTATGGCGCACGTCGCCGACGACTCCAATAACGGTTGTCGACTGGACGTGATGATCCTCAAAGGTGACGTGACCACCGATCGGATTGCGGTTGGCGAAATACTTGTTCGCGAAGCTCCGATTCACGATTACAAGCCGGTCCGTGTGAGCGGTGTCGTCCTGGCTAAAGGCGCGTCCTGCGAGGAGGGAGATACTCATCGCGGAGAAATATCCGGGAGTAATCCATCGTCCCTGAACTAATTGATTTTTTTGATTTGCATAGCCCTCAACCTGGAAGGGTCGCATGGTTTCTGAATTGCTGAGCGGGAGGGCATTGATTCCGCCGACTGCAGTGACGCCAGGAATGGCGCTCAATCTGGAATAGAAATCGCGATAGAACTCGGCGCGCTTTTGCGGCTGGCTGTAACGAGGGTCGAGCTGAACGCTGGTGGTCAGGGTGGATTCCGAGAATCCGGTGTCAACCGACTCCACATTGATGTAGCTGCGGATCAGCAGACCGGCGCTTGAAAGCAGCACAAGGACGAGGGCTGTTTGGATAACGATGAGCGCGCCCTGCGTTCGTCCGTGTGCGCCTGCAACGCCGCGGTTCCCGGCGGCAGCCAGGAAATCGACGAGGTTGGCACGCGAGACATTCAGGGCTGGCAACACGCCCGTGAGCAGGCTAGTAAGGAGAGACAGGGCCAGGGTAAACAGCAGCACGCGCATATCAAGGGAAGCTTCGCTCAGGCGTGGGATATTGCCCGGGTCGAGCAGCGGGAGGAAGCGAAGAAACAGAAACGCAAATGCTATGCCTGCGCCGCCGGCCGTGATGCCAAGAAGCAGAGCCTCCGTGAGCAACTGGCGAACGATGCGCCTTCGGCCGGCGCCAAGTGCGGCACGAACCCCCAGTTCGCGCATACGGCCGGCGGACCGGGCCAGGAGCAGGTTGGCAGCGTTGCCGCAGGCGATCAGCAGCACAAGGCCCACGACGCCGAGAAGAAGCCACAGCAGTGAGCGAACGTGTCCCACGGTGCTGTCAAGGAGGTTCACCAATAAGGCTTCCCGTCCCTGCATATGCGGGTCGAGCAGCTTATTCAGACGTACCATGATCGTGCTCAGCTCTGACTGGGCCTGGGCGATGGAGATTCCTGGTTTGAGGCGAGCGACAGCATTGCCGCCAAAATTATCACGCTCCGCCATTTGAGAGGGAGTGAGAGCCAGCGGCAGCCAGACCTGCGTTGTCTTGTATTGAGGAACCCCCTCGGGCAGGTCGAAGTTGTGCGGATATTCGAATGCTATCGGCATCACGCCGACGATCTGATAGCTCTTGCCATCGAGAACAAGCGAGCGATGAAGTATGTCCGAGGCCGACCCGAACAGAGACTGCCAGAGGGCATGACTTATCACGGCCACTCTTTCGTGACCGGGCTGATTATCTTCCCAAGTGATTTCCCGGCCCATTACAGGCGATGCTTGAAACGTCTGGAAGAAATCGCCATCGACACGCGCGGCGCTGACGCGTTGGGCCTCACCTTGCTCGGAAAGATTGAACATCGACTGATCAAATGCCGTCATGCTCTGGAACGAGCGGCTCTCACGCTTGATGTCATAGAGATCTCCGTATGCGGGACCGAAGTCCTCCGGCGGAAGGTTATCGCGTGAGTTGGGTGTGAAGAGATAGACGAGGCGCTCGGGATCGCCGTACGGCAGCGAGCGAATGAGCACCGCGTTCACCATGCTGAAGATGGCGCTGCACGCGCCAATGCCAAGGGCCAGAGTGAGCACAGCAGTGACGGTGAAGCCGGGGTCCCTGCTCAGTGTGCGCACGCCATAGCGCAAGTCCTGGTTAAGCCTCTCCAGCCATACCCCAGCACGGATATCACGCACATTCTGTCGGACCTGCTCGACCCCGCCCATTTCACGGTGCGTATCGCGCCGGGCACAGTCCGGCGACAATCCGGATCGCGTCTTCTCGGCGGCAACCAACTCTGCGTAGACACTGAGTTCTTCGTCCAGATCTTGATCGAGCTGATCCCTGCGGAAAAAGGTGTTCCAAAGCGCGCGTAGGCGGCTGATCACAGAGCCTCCTGGTGGGTTCCCAGCGCCGCGGCCATGGCAAGAGAGATTCGCGCCCAACGTTCGGTTTCGGCATGGAGCTGTTTTGTTCCTTTTTTCGTCAACGAATAGAATTTTGCGCGCCGGTTCGTTTCCGCCTGTCCCCAGTTGGAGGTGAGCCACCCTGCCTGCTCCATGCGGTGAAGAGCCGGAAACAAAGAGCCTGCCTTCACGTCGAAAGCTCCGCGCGTCATCTGCGAAATTCTGCGGGAGATGCCCATGCCGTGAAGTTCCTGAAGCGCGAGTGCCTTCAGAATCAGTACATCTAAAGTGCCCTGCACCAAATCAAACGGTGTGCCAGCCATCAACGCTCCTATTGACCGTCTATAAGACGATAAACGCTTCTCTTATAGACGGTCAATAGGAAAAGTGGACTTTCGGTTGTCGATTTCAGCCCAATGCACCCATCGAGCTCACTACAGCCCTGTTTTTGAGCTCCGGGTGGATGGTGCCCACTCGTCACTTTGCCGCTCGTTTGCTTGCCGCACCTTGAAAACTCTGACCTGATGTCATCAGCAGAGCGCCACGGCGGGTTTCATCTTTTCCTGTCAAGCCCCGTGCACCGCGGCCCTCATCAAATTCCTGAAAACGCGAGCGCAACAATCCCGCTCCGTTTGCCGATTAACTCTTCATTCGGAGCACAATTGAAACGGTAGAAAAAAAGGCGCTGAAACCCCGCGCCAACACTGCCCAGGAAGCTCGGCCACTAAACCTCGGAACAGAGGAATTTGCAATTAAGTCTTTGCATGAGAGGAATTTGGCGATCATGTGATCTGTATACCGATGAAAACAAGGAGTTTACGAGAAACTGTAGGGGGATACTCACCAGCGTACGCCCCGCGAAGCTCCTGACATTGAAAGGACCTCTGCACTAATCTGATACCGTGGCTCCAATCAAAAAGTGACAGATTCTTCTCAATCATCAACACCACTCCGCCGCGTCGTGCTCACAGGCTTCATGGGTTCGGGGAAATCGACGATCGGGCCGCTGATCGCCGAGCACCTTGGCTGGAAATTCATCGACGTCGACGACGTGATCGAAGCCGAAAGCGGCACTTCGATCGCCGACCTGTTCTCACGCGACGGTGAAGCTGCGTTTCGCGAACTCGAGCACTCTACAATCGCCCGCCTCGCCGAAAAAGCTGACCTCGTCCTCGCGCTCGGCGGAGGCGCCATCGAACGTGCCGCCACGCGTGACATTCTGCTCAACTCCCCGGGTACGCTGCTCGTCCACCTCGAAGTGCAACTGGAAACCACACTCAAGCGCTGCAGCGGCACTGAATCCAATCGGCCCGTGCTTGCCGACCAGGCCAATCTGGCCAAAAGGTACGAGCGCCGCCTCCCCCTCTATCGCACCGCCCATGTCTCCATCGTCGTCGACGCGCTCACGCCGGATCAAATAGCCGACGCCGTCGTCGCTGCAATGCGAGACTGGAAATTCGCACCACCTGCGCAACCTGCATCTGCTTGATAACATCAGGAAAGGCAGGTTGTTCCCCCGAATCGCCGCCGGCGCTCTCCTATCGTTTGATGACTTCCACCTCTCAAGCCGCCACTTCGCGTGATCTTGCCGGGACCGTCCAGACCCCCATGCACGGCG
>Ga0209579_10000307_pt1 | contig 58263 bp, 49 predicted proteins | sample Coa_R1_2_FD_187152 | JGI IMG/M metagenome (GOLD analysis project Ga0209579, IMG submission 187152) | Surface soil microbial communities from Centralia Pennsylvania, which are recovering from an underground coalmine fire - Coalmine... | ecosystem: Environmental > Terrestrial > Soil >...
CTCGCCTTCGCCAAAGACGCGAGCGATGACGAGCGCTACCGCGGCGGGCCGGTCTCACAGCTGCTCAAAGTAAAACGGGCGCCGGACGCATTGGGCCTTTTCCGCCAGGGCAAGGAATTAGGCGAGTTGAAGCTGTGGGCCTGCTCGGCGGCGCTCGACCTGCAGGGCTGGAGCATCGAACAGCTGGAGGATGGCCTGTTCGACGGGCCGCTAGGTCTGACCGCTTTCCTGTCCGAAGCCGAAGCTGGCCAGCTGGTCGCGCTGTAGCGCGCCGCGAAGCGCTGCGGCTGATGGCTGTGGCGAGGGCCAATAACGGTTTATCAACCGGTCTTTGTTAAACAGAACGCGCCGGCCGCAGCTCCTGTTTCCCCCGACAGAATTGCTGGCGGCTTCGGGAGTTCGACCGTGAACAAGATCTTTTTCATGTATGCGACGCTGCTCGCCGGAGCGGTGGCGATCGTTCTGGGCTATCACTAGCGCAGCCGCGTCGCGCGCGTCGTCCCGCGTCATCCGATCGGGCGGTTCGGCCGCAGCGGACGGGCCGTTTCCGGCTTGCGGATGACAAAAGTGAATAGCCCGTCCTGGCGCTCGACCGAGACAAGGTCGAGCCCGGCATGGTGGCAGTAATAAGGAATATCGATCCGCGCCGTCGGGTCCGTCGCCAATACCGTCAGCGTGCCGCCGGGATCGACGGCGCGCATCGCTCGCGCGGTCCGTAATACCGGCTCCGGGCACATCAATCCGCGCGCGTCAACCAATGGCGGCGATCCTTGATCGCTATCCTCCGTTGGAAGCGGCTCGACCCGTGGTTTGCTGGGCGCCATGCCGTTGCGCTGCTCGACCGGTTCGCGAGGGGGTGGCCCTAAGATTTTGATTTAGTGGTCGGAGTGAGAGGATTTGAACCTCCGGCCCCTGCCTCCCGAAAGCAGAGGGCTTCCGCATCTTTACCAAGCATCTCAACCTCTTAGAGAGAGTGCCTCATTACCCGTGCCCCCTCCGTGCCAGAATGCACGGATCTCGGCTTCCTGCCCACCCGGCATTAGGTGGGCGTATCGTTCAACCAGCGCAACGCTTGACCCACCGCCTTCCACCTTGAGGGCGAGGAGGTCGCGGTTCACGGCGTAATGCCATGACGCCCATATGTGGCGAAGATCGTGTGGGTTCAGGTCGGGATTGAGACCGGCGCGGCGGATCGCGCCTCGCCATGCTGATTTGATCTGCCCGCCCTCCAGTCTTCCCCGGTCAGCGTAGGGCAGACCGCGCTGTGTCGTGAAGACCTTCGCTGCATCAAATGTGACGGCGTCCCGCCGCAGAGCCAGAGAACGAAGCGCCGTCATGACCGCGGGAGGCAGGCTCGCTACCCTGCGAGCGCCGTTCTTGGTCCTCCAAAAAATAGCCCGAGCGCCGTTCAGGTCGACGTCTCGCCACTCCAACTCCAGCGCCTCGGACATGCGGGCGCCGGTGCCGATCAGGAATACGAGAAGCGGCTTAAGGTGGGGCGCCGCGGCCGATACTGACTTTCGTGCCTCCTCAGGTACGAGAAAGTTGGTGCGGCCCGCCGGCGACTTGGGGATCTCGAACATTGGGCGATCGCACCAGCCGCGGCGGTGAACGTACAGCATGACGGCGCGGATCGGTGTGATGACGCCGCGCCGCACAGTCGCCGGCGACGCGTCGGGCGCCAAGATGGCCTCGCGCACTCGGTTGATGGCCTCCTGGTCGACCTGCGCGAGCGTGATCCGATAAAGCTGGCGATCCCAATCGGACTGGAAGATGTCGGTCGGCGCCAGGTGCGAGGTCGAGCGGTTGTCCCAGAACGCGATGTCGCCCGCATTCCATTTGAAACGGACCGTGTATTCCGGCCGCGTCACGTGTTCCCAGATCAGTTCGAGCAGCTTCTGGCCTTCGCGCGGCGTCAACCCGACGATCGACTTGATGTAGGAAGGGCTGGCGAACAGCACGCGCTCGCCGGTCTCGGCATGTACGCTCACCAGCGGGTGCTCGCTGGCCAGCGGGCGGCGCTTGATGCTCTCATTATATTGCTGGCCGGGCTTGGGGTTCGCACGCGCGACGTTTGCGTGGACCGCGCGCAGCGTGTCGACAAAGCCGCGCATCGTCGGCGACAGCCCCTGATAGGCGGCAACGAGATTGGTCCAGAACGTATCGCCGCCATAGGGCGGGATCGTGACGCCGCGCAGGATCGAGGCGAAAGGCGGGTTGACGGCCGCGGTGACGTCGGTGTGCCAGCCGGACCACGGCGTCACCATCATCTGTTCGCGGTTCTCGTTGGCGGTGCGGTTCTTGGCGACCGAGTAGACCTCGGGATAGCCCTCGACATGGCCGAACACCGCATGGCCGATCGTCGGCTCGCCGAAATGGTGCGCCATCGCGACATGCTGCGCGTGATCGAGGTTCTGGCCGCGGAAGAACACGACTTTCCATTTCAGGAACGCGTCGCGTACCTCCTCCAATTGTTCAGGCGGCAGGGGCTTGCTGAGGTCGACGCCGCGGATTTCGGCGCCGATGTGTAGCGTCAGCGGGACGACCTCGACATAGGTGTTCGCGCCGGTGCTGTGCTGTGGTGGCGATGCCGTCTGTTCCCTCCGCCAATATACAATGCTGCGCCGGTTAAGCCGCCGCAGCCAGGATCATTCGGGATGCCTTCTCGCCGATCATAATCGACGGCGCATTGGTGTTGCCCGAAGTCAGGGTCGGCATGATCGAGGCGTCGGCCACACGCAGACCCTCGATGCCGCGCACGCGCAGCTGGTCGTCGACCACCGCCATAGGGTCCGAACCCATCTTGCAGGTGCCGACCGGGTGATAGGTGGTCTCGGCGTTGTTCCTGACCCAGTCGAGCAGCTCGTCGTCGCTCTGGATGTCGACGCCGGGTGCCATCTCGTCGGTTGCGACATCCCGCATCGGGGAGGCCGTCATGATCCGTCGGGTGATGCGCATCGCTTCCAGCGTCACATCGCGGTCGAGCTGCGCGCTGAGGAAGTTGAAGCGGATCGCCGGCGGCGCGTTCGGTGACCGCGACGTTACGTGAATGCTGCCGGTACTCTCCGAGCGCAGGATGTTCATGATCGCGGTGACGCCCGAATCCTTCGCCAGCTGGAAATTGTCGCCTACCAGAAACGGGATCCACGAGATCGCCGCATCCGGCGCATCGAGGCCAGCGCGGGTCCGCACGTAAGCGCGGATTGGTGCCGCCGGCAAACCCAAGAGGCCCCTGTGCGTCGTCGCGTATCGCAGCGCCTGCCAGGCCATGCCGAGACCCCGCGCTTTCGCGTTGTAGGTCATGCCGAGCGTGTGCGGCACTGCCCATTTCATGCGCGGCGAATAATGGTCGCGCAGGTTTTCGCCAACCCCGCGAAGCTCGTGCCGTACCTCGATGCCGGCTGCCTGCAGCACATCCGGCCGGCCAATGCCGGACAATTCGAGCAGCTGCGGCGAGTTAATCGAGCCGGCGCTGACGATGACTTCTCGGCTGGCGCGCGCTTCGAACTGCCGTCCGCCGAGAGTATAGACGACACCGGTGCACCGCTTTCCTTCGAACCGCAGGCATTCGGTCAACGCGTTCGCCTGAATTTGCAGGTTCGAGCGCCGGCGCGCAGGGTCGAGGTAGCAAACAGCGGTGCTCATACGACGACCGCCGCGGATCGTCGTCTGCGTCATGCCGATGCCGTCCTGCACCGCGCCGTTATAATCCTTCGTAAAGGCGATGCCGACGTGGCCGGCGGCCTTGATCAGTGCGTCGTAGAGCGCGCCGCTCTCGTTGCTTTCACTGACCCTGAGCGGCCCGCTGCGGCCGCGATATTCGTCGTCCGCGTTGCCCTGGTAGCTTTCCATCTCCTTGAAGATCGGCAGCACCTCGCGGTAGCTCCAGCCGCGATTGCCGAGCTGCGCCCAGGTGTCGTAGTCCTGCGACTGGCCGCGTACGAACACCATCCCGTTGATCGACGACGAGCCGCCGAGGAGCTTGCCGCGCGGCACCGGAATGCGGCGCTTTCCGGTGCCGTCCTCGGGTTCCGAGGCGTAGAGCCAATTCGCAGCCGGGTTCTGGATCAGCCGCGCGAACCCAACCGGGATTCGCGACCAGGGATGGCTTTCGCGACCGGCTTCCAGCACCAGCACCCGGCGCCCGGGGTCGGCGCTGAGCCGGTTGGCGAGGACCGACCCGGCCGAGCCGGCGCCCACCACGATATAGTCGAAGACTTGGCCTTCCATGTCGTGATCCCGCGTTCAGTCTCGGTTGGACGTTGGGGCAACCTTGGCGCTCGGTTTCCTGCCCATACTCCGATACCGAACAACCCCCGGCAAGGAGAGAGCGGGGCTTGCGGGCAAACAACCGCCCAGTAGCGAACCGGGCCGAGCGAGCAATTCTTGGAAATGGTGTCGCAGGGGTGTCAAGTCGACCCGTCGCCGCAGGGCTACCAGCACATCCTCGACGGCGTGCCCGTGCATGCTTCAGGCCAAGATCTCGCGCTCGGCCGCTTTCGCCTGATCGCGCGCGTCAGCTATCGCGGCACGCCGCATACCGTTGCCACGCCCAGGGTGCTCACGCAAAAATGGCGGATGCCGCCATGACGGATGGTTCAGGGGGTAACGTCTCTTGCTCGGTATCCCTTTACGCCGCTCTCGGTGCGTTCACCTTCGCGGTCAACAACGTGGCGATGCGCCGGGGCGTAGTGACGGGCAGCGTGTTGCAGGGCATGGCGATGACCATCCCGTTCGGCGGGCTCACCTTTCTGGTCATTGCCATCGCGTTCGGCAAACTGGGCCAGCTCGCGCTGTTCCCGACCGTGGCGGTCGCCTGGCTGGCGGGACAGGGCATCGTGCATTCCGTGTTCGGCCGCTACTGCAACTACAAATCCAACCAGCTGATGGGGGTGAACCTCTCCGCCCCCGTCGTTCAGCTGCAGATCGTCGTCGCAATGCTGTGGGCGGTGCTGACGCTGCATGAGATATTCACCGTGCTGCAGGCGCTCGGCTCTGTCTTGATGCTGAGCGGCTCGTTCGTCACCCAGCGCAACGCAGGTGGCGGACAGAAGGCGCTGAAGTCGAACGCCGAGCCAGCGTTTCGGCCGCAAATCGTCTCAGGCTACATCTTCGCGCTCGGCGCAGCGCTGGGCTATGGCACCTCGCCGCTGATGGCGCGGGAGGCGTTCCTCGCCGCGCCCGACCTCGGGACGGCGGCGGGCGGCTGCATCGCCTATGCTTCGGTGACCCTGTCTTTTGCCCTGATCCTCTTCAAGCCCAGCTCCTGGGCAGACATCCGGAGCACAAGCCGCGAAAACCTGCCGTGGTTTCTCTCGGGTGCGGTGACGGTGGCGATTTCGCAGGCCTTCGTGTACGCCTCGCTGGCCGCGGCGCCGCTGATCGTGGTGACGCCGATCCTCCAGCTTTCGTTGGTTTTCCGGTTGGGGTTGTCGCAATCGTCGGCGCTTTCACGGCGGTGGCGGGCTCGCTGCTCGTCTCGATCCCTACCGATATGCTGGCGCGATGGCTGGACCTGCCGTTCGCGCTGGGCGATTTTTTCAGTTACCGGCTCGCGCCGGGGTGATCCTTCGGCCAGCAGCCGATGACTATACGCGACCGGCTTGCCAGGTAACGATGAGCTCCTGAGGCGTGCCTGCAGGCCAATCTTTCTGTACAGCGTTTGAGCAATTAATGGTGTTCGATCGCGGGTCCGCTCTCGTCGCACGGCCGTCACCGCCGGCCGCTCTGGCGACCGTCTCCTATTGATCCCGCTGCGGACCCTCCCGGTGGGTGATTGGGCCGGCAGCCCATGCCCCTCAGCCGACCTTCACGGCGACACGCCGCGGCCGATCCGCTTCAATGCAGGAAGAAGAGGTTGGCGGCGGTGAGGCCGGGTGCGGCGGCAAGGACCGCAATTTCCTTCGACGTGCCGCCGCTGCCGTTGGCGCTGTAAAAAAGATCGCCATTCGCCGTGTCGTAGGCAAAGCGCTGGCTCGTGCTGTCGAAGGTACCGGTCGCGTTCGACGTGAAGATCGATGCCGTGACCGCGGTATAGGTGGACGGGTTCAGCGCGTTGTCGGCGGTGCCGAGATCGAAGCCATTGGCCGCAAAGAGGCCGTAGAACACGATATTGTCATGGGCGATCTGGTAGTTGTTGAGCGTCTGCAACGGCAAATTGCTCTGCGTGAAGACGAAAAAGTCGGTGCCGCTCCCGGCCGTGTACGTGCCCGCCCCCGATCCGACCTGGATGGTGTCGTTCTCGAACCCACCGGTGAATGTATCGCTGCCGGCTGCGGCCACGTAGGTCAGCGTCTTGCCGGTGCTCGCGCTCGTGTCGCTGGCTGCGCTGATGCTGTTGTTGCCGCTGGCGCCGGCATTGATAGTGATCGCCCCGCCGCTCAGCGTTCCGTCGGCCACTGTGACCGTGTTGATGCCGACCGCCAGGTTGATCGTGCCGAATTTGCTGACGGTTGCGAGACTGAACGTGCTGGCCGTCGTCAGAGTGAGGGTGTTGGCGGCGCGGCCGCCGGTCAGGGTATCCCCGCCTACCACCGCCGCGGTGACCTTGACGACGTCCTTCTCGAACCCGCCGGTGAAACTGTCGGTGCCGGCTCCTGCCACGTAGGTCAGCGTCTTGCCGGTGCTGAGGCTCGTGTCTCCGGCCGCGCTGACGCTGTTGTTGCCGCTGGCGCCGTGATTGATCACCACCGCCCCGCCGCTCAGCGTCTTGTCGGCCACCGTGACCACATTGCCGCCGGTGGCGAGATTGATCGTCGGGAAGCCGCTGACGTGCGAAAGATCGGCCGCTCCCGGACTGGTGATGACCAGCGTATTGGTACCGCCGCTGCCGGTGATCGTGACCCCGCTCAGCGCGGCGGCGAGCGCATCAACCGTCCAGGTCGCGCCGGCATCCACCGTCACCGTACCGAAATTGGTGAACTCGGTGCCGAGCGCGTTCAACACGTGAGCAGCGGCGCCGGCAGCCAGCTCCAGCGTGCTGTTGACGCCGCCGCCCTGCACGAGGCCGACAAAGGAAAAACCCGGATCGAGGATCAGCCGGTCAATACTGCTGCCCATCGTGACCGCGGTTGCGCCGGCGGTCTTGATCGTGCCGGCCACCGTCAGCGTGCCGGTGACGTTCACCGGGGTCGAGAACAATTCGGCGGTAGCCCCCGCGCCGACGGTCATATGGCCGGCGTCGCTGAGGACGCCGCCGACCTCCAGCCCATCGCCGCCGGCCATGTTAAGCGTACCGCCCGACAGCACGGTGACGTCGCCCCCGACCACCAGCGCTTCGTTCACGGCAAAGCCCAGCGTATCCCCGGATCTGATCGTCAGACTGTCGATCGTGTCCCCGATATCGAGCGTGACGGTGCCGCTGCCGGTTTGCCCGATCGTGACGTCGGAGTCGGAGGTCGGGACGCCGGCTGTCCAATCGGCTGCCGTGCTCCAGTTGCCGGCCCCGCCGACCCATAAATCCGTCATCGACGCCGGGGTCGTCAGCACCTGCAACTGGATATTGCCGGCCGCAACATTGTAGAGCGCCCCGAGAGTTAGGCCGCCGCCAATCGCGACGAAGGCGCCGTCGCCGGCAAAGGCGCCGTCCTCGATCGTGCCGAACATCCCCGGCAGCGTGCCGGGCGCAAAGCTCATCACCGTAAAAATCTCGCCGGCCGCCAGCGCAAAGAAAACGTCCGCGTTCAGCGTGCCACCCTGGATGTTTGCGGCGCCGCTTACTGCGAGCTTGCTTTGCTGGCCGGCGCCCGTTCCGGTCAGCACCTCCTGCAATATTCCCGGGTCGCTCTGCGAGTAGCTGCCGGTGACCGTCAGGATGCCGGGGGCATTCGAGGTGTAGGTCCCGCCGGCGACCGAGCCGCCGGTGTTGACGATCTTCCCGGTGACCGTTCCGGCGCCCTGCAGGACGCCGCCGGTGACATTGATCGTCGCCGCCGTAAGTGTGGCGTTGGCCGCCAATGTCGTAGCCCCGAGGCTTTGCGTGTAGATTTTCCCGGCGGCATTGATCGCGCCGAAGGCGCCGATATTCATTGCGCCGGAGTTGCTGCCTGTCGGACCGGTAATCGCCAAGGTCGCCTTTGCCGTCGCGCCGCCGCTCAGATTGATGGTGCCGGCATTGGCAAGACCCGCCGCCGTCACCGTCGTCGGGGTGGCGAGGTTGGTGTTGCCGATTGACAGCGTGCCATTGTTGATCAGCGTGCCGCCGATCGTCAGGCTGCTGCCGCCGCCGCCGCTACTGTCGAGCGCCACGCCGCCATTGCGGCCGTTGGCGAAGCCGCCAGTGACCTTCAGTGTCGCCGCCGCCGTGCCGCTGTACAAATTGACGCTGCCGTAATTGCTCAGTGCAGCGGCACTGACCGTTGACGCCACAGTCAGACCGGTGTTGCCGATGTAGAGATAGTTCTCGTTGGTCAGCGTGCCGCCGATCTTCAGGCTGCTGCCGCCGCTGCCGGCCAGGTCGACCTCGACATAATAGCTGTTGTCCAGGCCGACGGCGGTCGTGGCCAGCGCCGCGCCGTTTTCAAGGATCAACGTCCCGGCGTTGCTGGCGAGCCCGGTCAGCGCGCTGTTGGTGCTGAGCGCGCTGCTCAGCGCCATCAGCGCCTTGCCGCCGTTCAATGTCAGTTGGGCGCCGCCGCCGATCGCGGTCACCCCGCCGCTGGCAAACTTCATCAGCGCGGCGCCCGAGAGTTGGTAGGTGCCGCTCAGCGTCGTCGGCGCCGCCCCGGTAATGTATAATGTCGCCGTCGCCGCGGTGCCCTCGTTCATGCTGATCGTGCCGGTGTTGGCGAGGCTTGCCGCGGTCACCGTCGTAGCCCTGGCGAGGCTGGCGCTTCCGATGGTCAGCGTGCCGCTGTTGGTCAGCGTCCCGCCGATCGTCAGGCTGCTGCCGCCGGCGCCGCCGTTGTCGACATTGACCGTGGCGGTATTAACGAAGCCCCCAGCGACCTTCAACGCCGCCACCGCCGTGCCGCTCGACAAATTGAGGGTGCCGTAATTGTTTAGCGCAGCGGCGCTGACCGTCGTCGCGACGGTGAGGGCAGTATTGCCGATGTAGAGGTAGTACTCGTTGGTCAGCGTCCCGCCGACGGCCAGGCTGCTGCCGCCGCTGCCGGCCAGGTCGACCTCGACATAATAGCTGTTGGCCAGGTCGCCGCCGGTCGTCAGCTTCGCGCCGTTCTCCTGGATCAGGGTGCCGGCGTTGCCGGCTAGCCCGGTCAGCGCGCTGTTGGTGGTCGGCGCAGCGCTCAGCGCCATCAGCGCCTTGGCACCGTTCAACGTCAGCTGGGCTCCGCTGCCGATCGCGGTCACCCCGCCGCTGCCAAACTTCACCAGCGCGGCGCCCGAAAGTGTGTAGGTGCCGCTCAGCGTCGTCGGCGCCGCTCCGGTAATGTTCAGTGTCGCCGTTGCGACCGTGCCCTCGTTCATGTTGATCGTGCCGGCGTTGGCCAGAGCCGCTGCCATCACCGTTGTCGCCCGGCCGAGGTTCGCGCTTCCGATGGTGAACGTGCCGTTGTTGGTCAGCGTCGTGCCGACCGTCATTATGCTGCCGCCGGCGCCATTGTTGTCGATCGCCACTGAGCCGTTGTGGCCGTTGGCGAAGCCCCCGGTGAGTTTCAAGCTCGCCGCCGCCGTGCCGCTGGCCAGCGTGATGCTGCCGTAGTTGCTCAGGGCAGCGGCGCTGACCGCTGTCGCCACCGTGAGACCGGTGTTGCCGACGTAGAGGTTGTTCTCGTTAATCAGGGTGCCGCCGATCGACAGGTGGCTGCCGCCGTTCCCAGCCAGGTCGACCTCTATATAATAGCTGTTACTCAGGTCGACGAGGCTGGTGGCCAACGCCGCGCCGTTCTCCAAAATCAAGACGCCGACGTTGCTGGCGAGCCCGCTCAGCGCGCTGTTGGTGCTGGGCGCGCTGCTCAGCGCCATCAGCGCCTTGCTGCCGTTCAACGTCAGCTGGGAGCCGCTGCCGATCGCGGTCACCCCGCCGCTGCCAAATTTCACCAGCGCGGCGCCCGCGAGCGTGTAGGTGCCGCTCAGCGTCGTCGGCGCCGCCCCGGTCACGTATAGTGTCGCTGTCGCCGCGGTGCCCTCGTTCATGTTGATCGTGCCGGTGTTGACGAGACTGGCTGCCGTCACCGTCGTCGCCTTGGCGAGGCTCGTGTTGCCGATGGTCAGCGTGCCGCTGTTGGTCAGCGTGCCGCCAATCGTCAAGCTGCTGCCGCCGCCGCCGCTGGCATCGACCGCCACGCCGGCGGTGTTGCCGAAGGCCCCGGTGATCTTCATGGTCGCCGACGCCGTGCCGCTATACAAATAAAGGTTGCCGTAATTGCTCACTGCAGCAGCACTGACCGTCGCCGCTCGGGCCAGGCTGGTGTTGCCAATGTTGAATGTGCTGCTGTTGGTTAGCCGCTTGCCGATCGTCAGGCTGCTGCCGCCGCCGCCGCTGGCATCGACATAAACGGTGTTAGTGTTACCGAAGGCCCCGGCGACGTTCAAGATCGCCGACGCCGTGCCGCTGACCAGGTCGATGAAAGTAGAATTGGCGACGGCGGACGCGCTCACCGTCGTCACACTGGTCAAGCTCGTGTTTCCGATGTAGAGGTTGCCCTGGTTGGACAGAGTGCCGCCGATTGCCAGCTTGCTGCCGCCGGTGCCGGTCGCGTCGACGTCGAGCGTGCCGCTGTTGCTGAGACTGCTCGTCACGGCGTCGGTGACGCCGGGGGCCGTTATCGCAACGGTAGCAGAGGTGTCGCTGAGCGTGATCGAGTTGACGGTGATCGCCGTTGTCAGCGTAACGGTGTAGCTGCCCGCGACGCCGATCGTGACGTCGTCGCCGGCAGCGGGAACCGTACCGGTGCTCCAATCCGCCGCGACGGTCCAATCTGCCGAAACGGCGCTCTTCCAGCTCACCGCGGCCATTCTGCCCCTCCGTTAAAATTCTCGCTCGGCATCAGTACCCCGGCGGCAGCCGGACGGCGTGTTTAACTGAAATTCCCCCAGGTTCCCGGCCAATCAGCAACATTGTCGTTCTCGGGAAGGCGCCCAGCAACGAAATTCGGTTCGTGGCCGACCTCCTGACAGCCGAAATAGCGAGACGCTTGGCCCCGCAGCCTCGAAACTCGTGGGTCTCGTCTTTACTAACGGCAGCTTTCGGCGCGATGCAGCCGGCTCCGCGGGACCGACGGGTGTCGCAAGTTGCCCCTGAGCCGTCATCCAGGCGGCTGTCGAGATTCGGATGGGCCATGGAAAACGCGGCCATTCGCGTTCGACGTCTCGTGCCGTCGCGGATCGGCAGCCGCCAGCTGGGTAATATCGCTCGAACGGCCGCTTTAGCCGAACGGCCTGTGCGGCAGGGCGGCGCCGGCGGGAGGCGACAATGCGCGCGGTTTGGTATGACCGGCAGGGTGCGGCGGACGAGGCGTGATACGCCGGCCATGTCCGCGCGCCGCTATCGAGCCGAGAGACGTCGACAAAGTCCGACCCTTCTGGGACATCTGGGGCTGACTCGGGCAATTGCGCAATTGCCGGAATGCTGTCACGCCTTGTCGAGCCAGAACGTGTCTTCGCGCACGACGTCGTAGATACCGAAGTAATTGGCCGGGTTGTGGCCCTTAACGTAGTCGTAGTAGACGTCGTTGATCCGCTCCCACGCCACCGGCAGAACCGGCGGGCTCTGCTCCATGATCTGCTCGGCTTGGCGGACCAGCGCCAGGCGCGTCTTGGGGTCGACCTCGCGGTCGATCTGGTCAGCCAGCGCGTTGAATTTCTCGTCGTCCCAGAACGAGTAATTCTGCGGCCCGCCGGTGCGGTACCAAGCGTTGAAATAGTCCGACGGGTCGAGCAGCGTTGAGACGATCGCACCGATCGCCAGGTCGAAATGACCGTTGGCGGTATCGTCGAACCACACCGATTCGACGACTGTGCGCAGGTTGCACTGGACGTTGATGCCCTCCTGCAGCATCGCCTGGATCGCCTGCGACCACAGCTTGAAGCTCGGAACGTCGCGCACCAGGAAGTCCAACCCCTTGATCCCGTCGGCATGGCCCGCCGCCGCCATCAGCGCACGCGCCTCCTTGAGTGCCTCGGTCGGGTCCTTCTGGTAGCCGACCTGCTTGAACAGCTCCTCCCTGGGAGTCGCCCATTCCGAGAACGGGTAGATGAAGCCGCCGACCTGCATCGGCGTCACGTCCTTGACGACATCGATCAGGGTCGGGCGGTCGAAGGCGAGATGGAAGGCACGGCGAACCCGCGGATCGTCCAAGGGCTTACGCTTCGTGTTGGTCCACACGCCCTGGATGACGCTTTGGTTGAACTGTGCGGTCTTCAGGTGTGGTGTCTGCTGCGCCTTGCGCGCCGTCACCGGGTCGGTGATCCGGATGTAGTCGACCCGGCCCGATAGGATCGACGACCCCAGCTCGGTCGAAAACGGCAGGGCGTGGAAGAACGTGATGCCATCTAGATACGGCAACCCCTTGTTCCAGTAATCCGGGTTCCGTTTCATCTCCCAGCTTTCGTTCTCCACATACCTGACGCTGCGGAATGGGCCGGTGCCGGGCGGGGTCTGTACCTTGCGCAAATTGTAGTTATTGTCTTCCAGGGTTTTCTTGCGAAGAATGACATTCCAGCCGCTGGCGATGGCCGACATTATAAAGTTGGGTGGCCGCGCCTCGGCGAGCTTGAACTGCACCGTGTACTTGTCGGGCGCGGCGATCTCGCTGACCGCGCGGAACAACACGCTGCGCGGGATGCTGACGCCCTGCGGCGGCTTCCGGATGCGATCGAACGTCGCTTTTACGTCATCGGAGGTCAATTCCGCACCGTCGCTGAACTGGACGCCCTTGCGCAGGTGGAACGTATAGGTCTTGCCGTCCCTGGCGATCTCCCAGCTGTGCGCGAGGTCGGGAATGATCGTCTGGCCGCTGTCGCGCGGGTCGCGCCGGATTAGATTGTCGAACATGACCGCCATTGCGGCTAGCGTGTTGATCGTGCCGGACTGGTGGATATCGAAATGCGGCGGGCGCATCGTGATGCCGTAACGCAGCATGCCGCCGCGCTTGGGGTTGGGCTCAGGCGCCGCGAGCTGGAATTTGGAGCCGTCGAACTCGTAGGGAATCTCCGCGGCGGGAGCCAGACCCCAGCGCATCGCATAGGCGCCGGCCGCCGCCGCCGTGCTCATTTTCAGGAAATCGCGGCGGTTCCACCACGGGCGTGCCACGCGCAGATCGCTCATCAGGCTTCTCCCCTTGCGGTATTTTCACGACAGAGCACGGCATGCTCTGCTACGTCTTTATCGCTTCAAAATATCACCGAACCGCCGGGTGTCACTCTTGAATGACGTAGAGCACGTCGAAAGTCCGCAGCGCGATCGCAGCGCCGCACCGGCCGCGCCGCTGCTTGAGATCGACAATCTGCAGACGCATTTCTTCACCGCCGGCGGGGTCGTGCGGGCGGTCGACGGCGTCTCCTATGCCATTGAGACCGGCGAGATCTTCGGGGTCGTCGGCGAGTCGGGCTGCGGCAAGAGCGTCACGGCGCTGTCGATCCTGCGCCTCGTCGCCGACCCGCCGGGTCGTATCGTCGGCGGCGCGATCCGCTTCGCCGGCACCAATCTGCTCGACCTCAGCGAGGGCGAGATGGAAAGGGTCCGCGGCAACGACATCTCGATGATCTTCCAGGAGCCGATGACCTCCTTAAACCCGCTGATGACGGTCGGACGACAGATCGCCGAGGCGGTCGCGTTGCACCAGGACCTGTCGCGGCGCGACGCGGCGGATCGCGCGGTCGAGATGCTGCGCCGCGTCCACATCCCGGAGCCGGAGCGCCGCGCCCGAGCCTATCCGCACCAGCTTTCCGGCGGCATGCGCCAGCGCGCGATGATCGCGATGGCGCTGTCGTGCAACCCGAGGCTCCTGATCGCCGACGAGCCGACGACCGCGCTCGACGTGACGATCCAGGCGCAGATCCTCGACCTGATGCGCGAATTGCAGGAGACGCTCGGCACCGCGATTGTCCTGATCACACACGACATGGGCATCGTCGCCGAGAACGCCGACCGGGTCGTCGTCATGTATGCCGGACGCAAGGTCGAGGAGGCCAGCGCCGACGAGTTGTTCGATTGCCCCGGCCATCCGTACACCCGGGGCCTGCTCGGCTCGCTGCCCAATCTCGAAGTGGCGGCCCGCACCGACGCGCACCGTGCCCGCCTCAACGAGATCAGGGGCATGGTGCCGTCGCTGGCCGATCTGCCACCTGGCTGCAGCTTCGCGCCGCGCTGTGCCTTTGCCACCGCGGAGTGCCGCGCCGCCTACCCGCCGCTGGTTGAGGAGCGCCCCCGGCATTGGGTCGCGTGCTGGCACGCCGAGCGACTGCTCGGAGCCGGCGCATGACCCCCCTTCTCGAAGTCCACGATCTCAAAAAGCATTTCCCGATCCACACCGGCTTGCTCTCGCGGATCTCAGGCCAAGTATATGCGGTCGACGGGGTGTCGTTCGAGATCGGGCGCGGCGAGACATTGGGCCTCGTCGGCGAAAGTGGCTGCGGCAAGTCGACGGTCGGCCGCACGGTTCTGAAGCTGCTGGAGCCGACCGCTGGCCGGATCCGCGTGCGGGGCGACGATATCACCCATCTCGGCCGCGAGGCGATGCTGCCCTACCGGCGCCAGATGCAGATGATCTACCAGGATCCCTACGCCTCGTTAAACCCGCGTATGTCGGCCGGCGAGATCGTCGGCGAGCCGCTCGCGATCCACCGCGTCGGCGACGCGGGCGAGCGCCGCGAGCGGGTCGCCCATCTGTTCGAACGGGTCGGGCTGCAACCGGAGGCGATGGGCCGGTTCCCGCACGAATTCTCGGGCGGCCAGCGTCAGCGCATCGGCATTGCCCGCGCGCTGGCGCTGAGCCCCGAGCTGATCGTCGGCGACGAGCCGGTGTCGGCGCTCGACGTGTCGATCCAAGCGCAGATCATCAATCTCTTGATCGACCTGCAGGACGAATTCCGGCTCTCATACCTATTCGTCGCGCACGACCTCGCCGTCGTCGAGCACATCAGCCACCGGGTTGCGGTCATGTATCTCGGCCGCATTGTCGAGATGACCGACAAGACGAGCCTGTTCGAGACGCCGCTGCATCCCTACACCGAGGCGCTCTTATCGGCGGTGCCGATCCCCAAGGCGCGCGCCAAGGGTCGAAAGCGGGTGATCCTGACCGGCGATGTGCCGAGCCCGATCAACCCCCCGCCCGGCTGCCATTTCCACGCCCGCTGCCCCTACGCGATGGCGCGCTGCCGGGTCGAGGTGCCGGCCCTGCGCGAGGTCGCGCCCGGCCACTTCGCCTCCTGCCACCTGCACGACACCGGCCTCCGCTTCCCGCTGGGACAGGCGGTGGCGGCTTAGCGCCGGCTGCGGAATGGTGCCGGAGCCCCCGCGGTTGTAGGCTCGCATCGGCCGGTATCGAAATCCCTGCTTGTGGACCTCTACGAAGGCGTTGGGCTTCCCGCCGGCGGGAAAGACTGAGCGATCAGACCGCGCTGCGCAGGCGCGGGTCGACCATGTCGCGGATGCCGTCGCCGAGGAGGCTGAAGGCGAGCACGGTCAGCGTGATCGCCGTGCCGGGAAACAGCACCAGCCACCACGGCGGGACGAGGCCTCCGTTCAGCGAATCCGCCAGCATGTTGCCCCAGGTCGGGGTCGGCGGCGGTATGCCCACGCCGAGAAAGCCCAATGACGCCTCGATGATGATCGCGACCCCGAGATGCGTCGTCGCCAGGATCAGGTAGGGGGCGATGCATTGCGGTAGGATGTGCCGCGCCATCATCCGCAGGTGCGAGGCGCCGAGGCCGCGCGCCGCCTCAACATATTGTATCTCCTTCAACGACAGCACGACGGCGCGGATCACCCTGCCGCCGAACGGGATGCGGGTGATCGCGATGGCGACGATGACGGTGCCGATGCCCGCACCCAGCGCCATCGCGATCGCCATCGCCAGGATCAAATCGGGAAAAGATTGCAGAAACTCGATTATGCGCTGCGAAACGATGTCGAAGCGGCCGCCGAAATAGCCGCTGGCCATGCCCCATAGTGCGCCGAGCGTGGTGCCGAACAATACCGCGCCGATCGCCACGGTCAGCGAGGCTCGGCTGCCGTAGATGACGCGCGAGAGCGTGTCGCGGCCGATCTGGTCGGTGCCAAAATAGTGTGGCGCCGCGGGCGGCTTCGTCATGTGGCGGAAATCGGATTTGAGCGGCGGGTAGGGCGCGATCAGCGGCGCCGCGACCGCGACGACGATGATTGCCGCGGCGACGCAGCCCCAGAAGGCCGACAGCGGCGAACGGCGCGCGAAGGTCCACACCGCCTGCATTAAGCGACGCGGGAGCGAGGCTTCTGCCGCCCCCCCGGCCGCGACAAGGGTCTGGGGCCCGATGGCGGTCATTGGTAGCGGATCCTGGGGTCGATCCAGGCAATCGTCACGTCGACCACGATGTTCAGCATCACGAACACGACGGCATAGAGGAAGACGAGGTTCTGCATCACGAAAATGTCGCGTTCGCTGACCGCGTTATACATCTCGTAGCCGAGCCCCGGCGTGCCGAAGGCGCGTTCGACCGGGATCGAGCCGGCCAGCACGAAGCCGAGCAGGATCCCCGACAAAGTAATGACCGGCAACAGCGCGTTCGGCAAGGCATGCAGGCTGATCACGTGACGGGCGTTGAGCCCCTTCGCGCGCGCCGTGCGCACGTAATCCTCCCGGATCACTTCCAAGAGGCTGGAGCGCGCCATCCGCGCGATATAGGCGGCCTGGCCGAGCCCCAACACCACCGCCGGCCCGATCACGATCTGCAAATTGCGCCCGGGGTGCTCCAGCAGCGACGCGCCGGCCAGGGGCGCCCGATAGCCGAACCCGAACAGCAGCGCCAGCACGATCAGCATGCCGAGCCAGAAGCCAGGCACCGCCAGGAACAGGATGCTGAAGAAACGCACGACATTGTCGCCGAGGCTGTTGGGTCGGAGTGCACTGACGATCGCCACCGGGATGCCGACAATCCACGACAGCACCACCGAAATCAATGCGATCTCGGCCGTCAACGGCCCGCGCCGCGCCACCATCTCTGCGACGCTTTCAGCGCGGAAGAAGGAATGCCCGAAGCTGCCGGTCGCGATGTCGCGCAGCCAGTGCAGGTACTGCACCGGCAAGGGGTCGCTGAGGCCGAGCTGCGCCATATAGCCGGCGCGGTCGGCGGCGCTGAGCTTGGTGAAACCTTCCATGCCGAACACCGCAACGAGCGGATCGCCGGGCAGCACGCGCAACACCAAGAACACGATTATTGAGACGCCGATCACGGTCACGGCGCCGAAGGCAACCCGGCGAACAATATAGGCATACACGTCCGCAGCGCTTCCCCTGTGGTTCACTCCTCGTAGGCATAGATTGGTGAACCAGACGGGTCAAGGAATGACCGCTCACATGGGCATGTTTGCCGTTAAGGGCATGTTTAGGGATTCATGGGCAGTTCTCCGGTCGTTGTTTCGAATCCAAGGTCTGAGCCCGTTCTCCGTGACCTGATGGCGTGCTGCACCAGATCAACCTCACATACGGTCGCCGCTTGTTGCGGCGCGAGCATCGGCCGGGCGGTACGGTGCGGATTTAGCTTGTGCCGAAAAGCCGTCGTCAATGACGCCGGATCACGTTATCCGTGCTGAGGGTGGGATCGATCTTCACGGATGATTGCTCTCGCCGCCGTACCCCTCCGACAGGGCTTGGGTGGAATTCGCCAGTTCCGGGGCGCAGTGCGCGAACGACCGGAATCGGCGCTCTGCTGCGGATGACGCACCATCCCGGCGGCGAACAAGTGTCGCGCCGATTGAACCCGTCGGCAACGGCAGATCAATGATCGATACCCGACTTTCGCCATCGACCCCGCTCGCCTTCCGACGGCTACGCGTCGGGGCTGACAGGGTCCGGCGGCAGTTGCCCGGCCGTTCACGGGAGAGCTTTAGGAAGGACCGCGCTGGATGGCGACCGGACGTAGTTGCTGTGGCAGGGCGATGCCATCTTCGGGTCCTCAAGATGGTAGCTCCGTTGAGTGTCGCTTGGCTTCAAGAGCCCACGTTTCGCATTGAATTCGCTCAACGGCGCGCACCCGTAAACATCGAGCCAGGCTGATGACCTCTCCATACTCCGCACTCTGCCCTGATGGATTGCCAATCTGACCGAGCTCACCATCGCCGCCGGGGGAAGGCCGGCGACAGGGACCGCCCGGTCCGGTTCTTACCTGGACCCGACCGTTGCTCGACATAGCCGGCGGTAGAGTGCTTCATAGCGCGGCACGATGACCTCCGCGGAGAACCGTTCACGAGCGCGAGCCTGTGCGGCGCGGCCAAGAGCGCTCCGCCGGATCTTGTCGTCGATCAGACCCTCGAGCGCACTGGCAAGCGCGTCGACATCGCCGAACGGAACCAAGAGGCTGCTCTGATTATCCTCGACCACCTCGGGAATCCCACCGACACGGGTCGAAACGCTCGGGCACCCGAAACACATGGCTTCCAAGATGCTCAGACAAAAACTCTCCGTTTCAGACGTGTATAGCCCGATGTCGGCAACCTGAAGGTAGTCCTCGATATCGCTGACCTTCTCGCGGACGATCACGCAGTCAGTCAGGCCGAGCCGCCGCACCTGTTCGGCGAACGGCGCGAACGGTTCGCCAGCCAGGATCAGGAGCCTGAAGGCGTTGCGCGGATGGACGCGCGCGACTGTCTCCAGCAGGAGGTCGATGCGTTTCCCCGGGCGGAGATTGGAGGAGTGGAGAACGACGACTTCGTCCCCCAGGCCGAGCGCGCGGCGCACCGCCTCGCGCGACCGGCGTGGCGGGCGTGGAACGAAGAAATTGTGGATGACCTCGATCGAGTCCTCGAAGTCGAACACCCGCTGGGTCTCCCGCTTCAGAGACTCCGACACCGTCGTTACCGCGTCTGAATTCATCAGGGCGTGCCTGATGGCCGGGGCGTAGCCTGGATCATATCCAAGCAGCGTCGTGTCGGTGCCGTGCAATGTCGTGACCACGCGAGGCTGTTGTTCCCCGGCAAGCATCGAACGGGCGAGGATTGCGGCCGTCGCGTGCGGCACGGCATAGTGCACATGAAGCACGTCCAGCCGTTGATCGCGGCTGACTTCGGCCATGCGCACCGAGAGCGGCAACGTGTAGTCGGGGTATTTGAACAGTCCGTAGTCGTTGACCACGACGCGATGGAAATGAAGTCGCGGCCCGTCCGTAGGCAGACGAAACGGCCGCTCGTAGCAAATGAAATGCACGTCGTGTCCGCGGCCCGCCAGGTCCTTCCCCAGTGCGGTCGCCAGAATGCCGCTGCCGCCAACCGACGGATAGCAGGTGATTCCGATGCGCAGCGTGTCGCCAGCAGCCATGTCAAGAACCGCGCGCGCCCCGGTCCAACCCCGAGAGCGAGGTGAAGACGAGAGGATCGGCCGGGAACAGCGCTGTGGCGTACTCCATCGCCGCGCCCAGCCCGTGGAGCCGCGCCCGGGTGAGCTGTACTTCCACATAGTTGCGGGCGCTGGTTTGAGACGCATGCGCCTCCATAGCAGCGACCCACGCCGCGACGATCTCCGGCCTCGAGATGTCGATGAGCACCGGCGAGATGTTGTCTGGTTCGGCCTCGCGCGCGAGCGCGTAGAACAGCAAATGCGAAATCCTGTGGGGCGGTAACCGCGTCAATTCGCGTAAGCCGCCGAAACACGCCAGCCGGGCTGCGTCGCACACGAGACGTCCGAGCCGCGAATGATCCGGATGCTGGTTCTCGACGAGGCTCGGAGCGAGAACGATGCCCGGCCGCACCCGGCGCAGCACGCCGGCCAGCGTGATGGCATGGGCCGCCCGGACTTCGAGGTGGGAGTCTCCATCGAACTCGACGAACTCGATCGTCGCGCCGAGGAGCGTCGCGGCGCGCCGCGCTTCGCTGACGCGTTGCTCGGGCTCGCCGTGCGTCGCCGCTTCGCCGCGCGAGCACACGACGAAATGCGCCGCACGCCCGGCAAGCGTCTCCTGCGCGATTACCCCGCCGCAGCCGAACTCGATGTCGTCTGGATGTGCGCCGAAGGCCAGCACAGGCAGAGTGTCAGGGGGGTAGCTCGGTGTAGGCTTCATCTGATTGTTCGATCTCGTCCCGGCGGACAAAAGTGATGTCCGGCGCTTCATCCTGATGAAGATAGGCTTGCTCACCCGCACCGGTCACATAGTGCGTACACCCGATCACCGACTGCATCCAGCGCAGTCGAGTGTCTCGCGTGGGACTGATCTGCTCCTTGGTGCAAGCGGTCGCCGGAAGAGTGATGAAGGAATCTCCGCCCTCGTGCAGGCGGAATGCGCCGTCGTGCACGCGCGCGCGCACGATTTCGCCTTTGTATGATACGTCCGCGAAGTAATCGCTCACCTCGCACGCGCCGCGCCGCAGCGCCGGATCGCTCGAACGCGCGACGTCAATCCCATCGAGCAAACCCATGTGGCTATACATCTCCAGACAGAAATCCGCGACCGTCTCCGCGGACGTCTTCCGGAAGAGGTCGATCAACCGGCCGTCGAGGTAGTTCGGCAACCGCCGCAAGGTCCTGCCCTGCCAGTCTGCCGCGATGCGCTTCACGTAGAGCGGCGAGAACTTTCGCTGAAGCTTTGTGACAACCGCGAAGTTGAAGTTTTCGGGTTCACCGTTCACTCGATGGCGCAGGATGGTGCGCGTCTCGCGTGGGTCGTGGTCGCTGTCATGGCAAAAGAACACGATGCGTCCGCCCATCTGCGTCTGCAGCCGCCGCGCGGTTTGAATCTTGGCAACGAGAAAGCGCCGTGGGAAGAACCCGCAGGGCTGCTGGCCAAAGGCAATAATCGGCTCGACGCTCATGCCGCACGGCCTGGATCGGCGGGAGCGGGCGGCCCCAGGACCGTCTGCAGCAGCAGACTGAAGGCGATGCACGCCGCGCAGCCGATGAGATTGTACCAGAGATAGCCGATGTTGAGCGACAAGAACATGGTGATCACAAGGGCCTGGGCTGCCAGGGCCGCGACGAAGACCTCCCCGCCGCCCACTCGGCGGAAGAAAAACGCCACCAGAAAGATCCCGAGCACGACACCGTAGAAAATCGATCCGACGATATTGACTGCCTCGATGAGGTTCTCGGCAAATCCGGCCAACAGCGCGAACGCTATGGCGGCGAGGCCCCAGAGGGCGGTGAACCGCCTCGCCACCCGCACGTTGCGCGCCTCGTCGGCGGCGGCGAGCGGACGGAAATACCGCCAGAAGTCGATCGTCGTCGTCGTGCTCAGCGCGGTCAGCTCGGCCGCCAGGGAATTCAACGCTGCGGCGAATATCACCGCGATCAGCAGGCCAATCAGACCGTGCGGCAGCTTGGCCAGAATAAAGGTGACGAAGACGTAGTCGGAGTCCTTCGTCTTGGCACGGGGATCGGCCGCCAGGAGCGCGGCCTTGGCCTCGGAGCGAATGGCAGCGGCCCGGCGGTTAGCCTCGATCATGCTCGCACGGGCGATCGGCTCCTCGGCGGATTCGTGGGACGCTCGGGTCTGGAGCCAGGCGCGGATCGCCGTCTCATTGTCCGCGACCGCGACGACATATCGGTTTTCGAGGGCGCGGAATACACCGCCTTCCGGGCCTTGCGCGTAATGCTGCCATTCGGACTGGTTGAAAAACACCGGTGGCCGTTCGAATTGGTAAAAAACAAACAACAAGGCGCCAAGCAGAAGGATGAGGAACTGCATCGGAATCTTCAGGAGCGCATTGAACATCAGACCGAGGCGGCTTTCGCGCAGAGAGTCACCGCCGAGGTAGCGCTGCACCTGCGATTGGTCGGTGCCGAAATACGACAGCGCAAGGAACAATCCGCCCAGGAGGCCGGTCCAGAGCGTGTAGCGCCGGCTCGGGTCGATCGAAAGATCTACCGCCTGCAATTTGCCCAGGGCACCAGCAACGTGCGCCGCATCATCAAACCCGAGGCCCACAGGCAACTCGACCAGCAAGACAATGAAGGCCGCCACCATGCCCACGAAGATCACCACCATCTGCCACTTCTGCGTCAGGCTGACCGCTTCACTGCCGCCCGTGACGGTGTACACGATGACGAGGAACCCGATGAACACGATGATGAGATCCAGCCGCCAGCCCAGCATCGTGGAGAGAATGATGGCCGGCGCGTAGATGGTGATGCCCGCTGAGAAGCCACGTTGCAGCAGAAACAACCCGGCACCGAGGAGACGGGTCTTCCAGTCAAAGCGCCGGCCCAAGAACTCGTAGGCGGTATAGACACCGAACCGCCGGTACATGGGCAGAAATACGCTGGACACGATTATCAGCGCGAGCGGCAATCCAAAATAATTCTGCACGAATCCGATGCCACTCTCGAAGCCCTGTCCCGGGAGCGAGAGGAAGGTAATCGCACTCGCCTGCGTGGCCATCACGGACAGCCCAATTGTAACCCAACCTGTGGACTGGCGGCCCTTCAAGTACGTATTGAGGCTCCGAATTTGATGCGTGCGCCACGAACCGTAAGCGGCGATGCTGCCCAGGGTACCGAGGAACACCACCCAATCGGCGAGGTTCATGAGAAGTGCCGGGCGAACACCGCGAGCAGCACCACCACAAGGACAAACCACCCGAACACGAACAGGTACAAGCCGCGCCAGGCATGGAATCCGGGCAGGCCGGGCGGCTCGGCGTCGGACCCCTGGTCAGGCAGTAATCCGCTCATTTACCCAAGGAGATGAGGTTCGCAAACAGCCGATACGCTCCGGGCACGCCCTCGGGAAGTTGCCGAAACCACGCCAGGCTGGTGTAGACGAAATAGCCCTTGCCGTAGCGTGCCACGAGCAGCCCGCCTCGGAGGGGCTCCTCGCCTGGATCGCCGAACGCGAGGATCGGCGAGAAGCGTTCGTCCCATTTATCAGGGAAATACAGGCCGCGTTCCTGCACCCATCCGTCGAAATCTGCTGCAGTGATGCGGTTCGGAGTGGTCAACACCGGGTGATCGGGCGCGAGGAACGTCACCGGCGCTTGCTCGTCCGTGACTCGGTCTCGCGAAAGATGAAGCTCGAAAGGCGCCAGCCAGTTTGCACTCAGGCCGGCGGAGACATTGTACTGTGCGACGACATTTCCGCCGGCCTCGACATACTCGAACAACGCCGGTAAATGGCCCGCAATATCCTTCCGGGTGTTGAAGGCCCGGATGCCGATGACGACGGCATCCAGTGAGCGCAGCTTTGCCGGGATCAAATCAGCGCCTGTCAACTGCGTGACCGTATATCCCATGCTCGCCAAGGATCCGGGCATATCGTCACCCGCCCCGGCCAGGTAGCCGATGTTATGACCGCGAATCTCCAGGTCGAGGGAAACGGCTTTCAGGCGCGCTACCGGCTGGAGGAGCTGCGCCGGAATGTGGCTGTATCGAAACGCGATGCGCTGAGTATTGAACCGTGCACCATTGACCTCCACGCTGCCCTCGAGCGTTGCCGTGGCGGGCTGAGACGGTGCGGTGACACGAAAGGCGAACGTGGCGCGCTGCCCTGCCTGGTCCAGATGAAAGCGTTGTGCGGCGGTGGAGCTTCTCCAGCCGGTCGAGACGTCCAATTGCACGGTGCCATCGACGCTCGCGCGCGCGGCGGTAAGCTCTACCGTCACCGGGCGCTCGGCACCGGGCGCGAACAGTTCCACGCTCGGCACGAACCGAAGCGAGACCGGCGGAATCACATCCAGTCGGCGGCGCGTGGCCGCGTTTCCGGGATCCGCCGCTTGCATCGGTTCACCCGCAATCACCAGGGTCTGACCGCCAATTTCGAAGACGTACTCGATCGGGAAGGCGGGCGGGTTCTCCGGACGTCCGATAAGAGTAGGGTCGTCGACGTGAAACATGCCCGCCGTACCTGCCTTGCGCAGCCAATACGGCTGGCTTGGCGGCGTGTCGGCGGGCAGGATCTGGGTATCGTCGCGGACGACCGGTTGGTCGGCCCGCAGGTCGAGGACCGTGGCGAGCTGGCGCTGGATACTGGGGTAACGCACCGCGGTCCAGCGAACAGGGAGACTTGATCGCATGACCGCAGTGTGGCGCATCTTCAACGTTTCGCCGGGCACGGCCTCGGGTTGATCCACGACGGTTTCCACCTTGAGACCGATCAACGCCTGGATGATGCGGTCCAGTTGCTGACGTTTGTCGCTGACGACGGGGTCCACGGGCAGCATGGATAGTCGGCTGCGGATCGCCAACAAGGCGGGTGCGCTCGCCACCGGGTCTTCGGGCTTGAACTGCGCGATCGCCTCCTTGGTCAATCGCGCGATCTCGGCGCCCCCCGGCACCCGGTTCCACGACGTGTCCACGCCGTCGAGGATGTCTTGCTTTGCCGGCTCGCCGCCGAGCGGCAAAAAAGACTCGATCGTCGAACCGGCAGCCACCGCGCCGCTGCCGATGTCGAAGCCCTGTGTCTTGTGCATCGCCCGACTGCGGGCGGCAATCGAGGCAAACGACTCATCCAGAGTCGGGTCGGTGCCGCCGACGTCCATCTTTACGGCGCCCGTTCCGTCGCCGAGGGACACCGGGGCTCCGGTGCCGGTCATGCCGACATTGTAGACAATCCGCAAGGGCTGCCACGGCGTCAGTTCGCCCAGTTGCTCCGGAAATGCCCGCGGGTCGCCAGCGAGCTTGAAAGCCTCAATGGCGAGGACGGTGGACGCGGTGTGATGGCCGTGAGTGGCGCTCGGCTGCGGCGAGAAGCGCGTCACCATCACGTCCGGCCGGAAGGCGCGGATGACCCGGACGATGTCAGCCAAAACTTCCTGCCGATCCCAGATCCGCAGAGTGTCCTGGTAATCCTTCGAAAATCCGAAGTCCTTGGCGCGCGTGAAATACTGTCGTCCCCCGTCCAGACGCCGCGCGGCAAGCAATTCCTCGGTGCGAGCGACCCCCAACTGCTCGCCGAACTGGGGCCCGAGCAGGTTCTGGCCGCCGTCACCGCGCGTCAGCGACAGATACGCCGTCCGGTATCCACGGCCGCGCGCCAGGTAGGTGATGACCCGCGTATTCTCGTCATCCGGGTGCGCTGCGACGTACAGCACGCTGCCCATCGTGGCAAAGCTGCGCAGTTGCTGCAGGATATCGGGGCCGGTTGGACGCTCGTCGGCGCGACTGAGCCCGGAGCAGGCGACCAGCAAGGCTGCACTGAGAGCCAGCGCAACCTTTCCGCGGGTCCGCCGAGCCGGCCCTCCTGTGGACGCGGTTGCTCCCAATTGTCCCACCTCCCGTGTGGCATGGCGATTTTGAATCAGGCGCGTGCGATCGAGAATACGAAATGACATCGCGCCGTTTTGGCCCATCCGATCGACGCCGGTGGCTTGCTTCTGCTTCGGCGCCATGCAGCATCGCCCGAAGGATACTGCGCCGGCGTCAGCAATGCCTGGTATCCGGTGGAGCGATAATCGCAGTCGATCACCTACGCCGTCGGATCCCCGCCCGACTGGGCTCAGCGGCCTAGCCACCGCGGTACAGCCGCGATTTTCCAGCGCGAACGGCACCCGCTTGGGTGGAGGCTATTGTGCCTTTGCTTTGGCCGCGGCGGCGGCGGCGGCGGTCCTCGGAGGGACCAGGCCGTTTAGCCGGACATAGATGACGAGATTGCCATAATGTTCCATGTTATCTTGAATATTGTAAAGCACTGGATACCAGCGCTCGACCGATTGTCCGCGCATGGTAATCTTTTCGACGGCTTTCGCGTCCGTCAAGGCAGCAAGCGTGCGTTCGCCGAAGGCGTAGCTCTCCGAAAGCGCTTTCACTAACTCATCCCGCGACTTCAGCGCGTCGAACTTCGCCTTGTCCGGCGCTGGGTCTCCTGCGACCATATTCATGTAATTATAATTCTCGAAAATGAGGTGAGCGACGTTTTCGCGAAACGAGCGGATCGCCGGCGTGGGCTTGTAGTCGTATTTTTCCTCGGGCATGATCTGCACAAGATTCACGACTAGACCGCGCGTGATACCCCACTGCGTGCGCAAGGGGCCGACGATGTCATCCGCGGCTTGGGCAGTCGAGATGCTCATCAGAAAGATGCAAATTGAGGCCGCCAACCTGTTCGTCATTGAAAAAACCTCCAATGTGCCGGATAGAACGATGTGCTGGACGCCGGGGGAGAACGGCGTTTGGGTAACGTAGGGGGCTCCGGTCTGAGGGTGTGGCTATTGAAACCGGAGACGCCGCCGGATGCAAGCTGATCCTCTGGCGAGCAACTCAGCAGGGGGCTCGGTGAGCGCGTGGGCACCCGGTCACCTGGAGAATGGTCCATTGGGCTGGTATGCTGTCGCCGCGGTAACCACCGCGGCTTGCCAACTCTCTAAGCGAGCGGCTGCCGCAGCGATGGGCGTGCTGCTTTACGGCACGGTCGGAAGCCTGCTTCCGGCGTCTTTTCTGGAGCCGGCGTACGCTACAAGCGTCTACGCTCCGGCAGAGCCTTATTCGGCAGCTTCGGTCGCCCGCGGCAGCGCTCTCTATCGCGAAAATTGTGTTTCGTGCCATGGTTTGAGCGGGCGCGGCGACGGCCCCGCCGCCGTGGGCCTGCGTATTCGGCCAGCCAATCTGACCGAACCGCACCTGTTCGCCCATAGCCCTGCCGATCTGTTCCGGTGGGTCAGCCGGGGTCGCGCCAATGGGGCTATGCCGGGCTTTGCCGCCGCACTGACCCCGGGTCAGCGGTGGGACGTGATCAACTTCATCCGCGCCCGCGCCGCCGGCGTCCTGGTCCGCGAGCTCGGTGGTGAGGTTACCGCCGCCGCTTACCCCATTCCCGAATTCGCTTTCGAGGCCGACGGCGTCCAGGGCACGTTGCGCCGCGTGCTCGAACGGGGACCGTTGCTGCTTGTGCTCTCTGGGCCGTCTGCTCCATCGACGCGGCTTCAGGAACTTGCCGTGGTGCGCCAGCGGGTCATTGCTGCCGGGCTCCAGGTCCTCGCCGTCGAACTCGGCGAAGCGGCCGGCAAGGCCGCGCACGTCGACGCCGCCAACCTGCCGTTCATCGTCGGGGTGTCTGGCGATGTCAGGGCGGCCCTTGCCCTGTTCCGGGCGCCTCCCGATGGCAACGAGACCGAGCTGATACTCGACAAGAACGGCAACGCCCGCGCGCGTTGGACGTCCGACAGCCTGCCGGATCTCGACACACTTATCGCTGCTACCGCACGCATCACACGTGCCGCGGTGGCCGCACCAATCCATGCTGGCCATGCGCATTGATGCGCCGTTGCTGCGTGCGTCCGAAAGGCGTGGCAGGCGCCGAGGCTTTCCTGCTGCGGCGCTAGCTCATCGTGCCGTATCGGGCTCGACAGGGCGTAGAATCGCCGTGTCCCTCGCGTCGCGGTGGCGCCACCACAGCACCGCCAACCCGGCGACCATGACGAACGGCATGACGGCGACTTGCACCATGATCCAGCCAGCACCCGACAGCATCGCGCCCGAGGCGAACGATGACAGTGTTACCGTGCCGAACACGAGAAAATCGTTGAGTGCTTGAACCTTGCCCTTTTCCGCGCCGGCATAAGTTCGGGTCAGCAGCGTCGTGGCGCCGACAAACAGAAAATTCCACCCGACCCCGAGCGCCACATTGGCGGCCCAGAAATTGAGGGTCGCAAGACCGGACAGGTTGATGAAGCTGCACAGCAGCAATAGCACGGTGCCGGTTAGCATGATCCGCGTCAACCCGAGGCGGCTGATGAGGTAGCCGGTGACAAAGCTCGGAGCGAACATACCGAGCGAGTGCCATTGGATGACGAAAGCGGCGGCGGCAAATTCGTGGCCGCAATCAAGCATCGCGATCGGCGTCGCAGTCATCACCAGCGACATGACGCCATAGGCGATCATCCCCGCCACCGCCGCCGTGATGAACGTCGGCTCCATGGCGATCTCGCGCAACGGCCGGCCACCGCCGGCCAACACCGGTGTCGCCGGCCGCGGTAGCTCGACGAAATACAGCAGGACGGCCGAGGCGAGAAACAGCACGACAATCAAGGCGTAGCAGCCGGCGAACAGCACCGGCTCGAACAGGTCGCGCGACCATTTGGCGACTTCGGCGCCGAACACCGCCGAGACGACGCCACCCGCCAGCACCAGCGAGATCGCTTTCGAGCGAAACGCCTCGTCGGCGATCTCGGCGGCGGCAAAGCGGTATTGCTGCGTCGCGCCGCGATTGGCTCCAAGCAGAAAGGTGCCGAAGCAGAACCATTCGAAATTGCTACGAAATATTGCCCAGGTCGCAATCACCGCACCAACGCCACCGATCGCGGCGCCGAGCCAAAAGCCAGGTCGGCGGCCGAACCGCGCCATCAGCAGCGCCGCCGGGATCGTCGCCGCCATTACCCCGGCCTGCTGCACCGCGATCGGCAGGGTCGACAACGCTTTGTCGGGCGTCAGCATGTTGCCCACGATCGCGCCGGTCAGCCCGACAATACTGCCGCCGGTCATCGATAGCGCCTGGCAGCCGGCGAGCATCAACACGGTACGCCGGGTACCGGTCAGCATCAGAAGTGCTGCCAGCCGGCAGTTATCGGCTCCCGTTTGCGGGCGGCATCGACCAGCCGCACGCCTGCCTTCGTCTTGATTGCGTCGGTTGCGGCAATCGGTGGCGACGCGAAAACCGTTTCGAAGTCCTCGCCGGCGCGGGCCAGCCGAGGAACGAGGGGGTCTCCGGCGATGATGCGGCGCGCTGGCGGCGACATCAGCAGGGCCGTCTCAGCCTTGCTCAGCTCAAATGTTGGCATGGCGGCTAGAAATCGCCGATCACACGGCCTCCCCCCGGTTTTAGTCCAAGATCGTCTACCACATCGTCTCTGAGCGGGCCGACCGATGTCGGGAGACCTCCGGGGACCGTGGCACGCGCGACGGCAAAGGCTACGTCTGAATCATCGGTGGCGACTGCGACAATGCGCCTGCGACGATTATCGCCGATCGACGCATCGGGCCCCGTAACAAGGATCACCCAGCCTTTCATGCTGCCCTCCTGCCTTTATGGCGTGCCCGCGCTGGTCCACCGACGCCGGCTCGAATACGCCAAAGCGCGGCATCGCAGCAAGGAGGTGCCGGCCGCTGCGTCGGGGAGGGGGAGCGGGCGGCGGCAATCGACTGACCGCTTACGGCGCATCCTCCTCCTTGCTGCCCGCCCCGGCGAAGGTCGGTTTACGCATCGACAGCGGCGCCTAGTCTAGGCCGTCGCGGCTGGACGCACCGACGAAGGTCCGCTGACCGCTCCGACAGCCGATGCTCCGGCTTGTCGGTGGGAACTGGTTAAAATGCCCCGAAGCCCCCGCAAACAGGGCTCGATTGAGCGTCGACGGGGCATTCCCAAAACGTCTGCGCTGCTGGGAATTCGGAAAATTGTTCGCTTACATGGGCTTCGGTACGGCTAGTCGATCGAGACGAAGCCGGTGACGCGCGTCGGTGAGATGGTGTACGCCGGCAAGCACCGCCGTGACCGCGCCGAGGTCGGCGCCGCCGGCGATCAGGAACATCACCAGGATCTGGTATTTGACGGCCTCGACTGGGGGTACCCCGCCAAGGATCTGCCCGGTCATCATCCCAGGGAGCGAGACGACGCCGGTCGCGGCCATGGAGTTGACGACCGGCATCAGCGCGCTTCGAAGCGCCTCGCGCTTGACGGGAGAAGTGGCTCCGCCTCTGGACGCGCCCAGCATCAGTTGCGCTTCGACGGCCGCACGGCGATTGGCGAGGATCGTTGTCAGCCTGTCGAGACCCAAGCCGACGCCGGTCATGCAGTTGCCCAAAATCATGCCGAGAAGCGGTATCGCATAGCGCGGGTGGTACCAGGGGATCGGCCGCAGCACGGTGACCAGGGCGAAGACCGTCACGACGACCGACGCCATCATCATGCAGCCGGTGCCCAACCCGTAGGACCACCAGCCCGCGAGCCGCCGCTTCTGCCGCTGCGCCGCTTCCCGACCGGCAAAAAGTACCATCACGAGCGCAGCCAAGCCTGTCCACCAGGGCGAAACGATGGCGAACAGCGTCGTCAGCACGAGCCCGACAAGTGCCAATTGCACCACCATGCGAATGGCGGCGACCAGGAGGCTACGATGAATTCCCAGGCCAAAAATGGCGGAGAGGCTGGCGTCGATGAGGACAAAGACGCTGGCGGCCGCCAATTCCCAATAGTTCAGTGCGATATAATTGGACACTCGGCCTTCTCCTCCCGCACCTCTCTGTTATTGACAATGAGGCGCCGTATCGCGACGCGACTTGCCTGCTCAGCATCGTGAGTCACCCAAAGCACCCCGAGGCCTTCCCGCATCCGTGCGGCGATTAGCGCTTCGACAACCCTCACCGAAGCAGGGTCGAGCGCCGCCGTCGGTTCATCGAGCAACAGCACCTTCGGCCGCACCATGAGCGCGCGGACGAGAGCCAGCCGCAGCCGCTCGCCGGTCGACAATCGCGCGATCTGCCAGCTTTCCGCGCCGTCGGGAAAGCCCAACTCTCTGACGACAGTTAGCGCCGCCATCCAGTCGGTGAAGTGCTCGCCAACCGTGTCGGCCCACCAGCCAGGCTCGGCCGGCACATAGCCGACCAGACGGCGCCACTCGGGTCCGGACATCGACATGCGTTCGCGGCCGTTAAGGCGGACCAGACCTTCATTTGCATCGAGGTCCGCGAGGGCACGCAGCAGCAGGGTCTTGCCACTTCCCGAGGGGCCGTGGATAGCGATGCACTCCCCGGCCGACAAGGAGAACGAGGCGGCCTTGAGCAGGTGTGTCCGAAGTTCGATAACGGAGAGCAGCGACCGGCTGGCTTCAGGATCGGCGTGGTCGCGTTGTTTCGTCACGATTGCCCTGTCGCCCCGCAGGTTACGTAGCCGCCAAACGGGAGCGGTCCAAGGCGAGCCGGGCGATCATGGCCGGCGCCTCGTCGGGGATAGCGAAGCAAGAGCTGACATTGATTTCGCAAAGAACGTAGGTGTCCTCGCCCGATACCGTGCGTGCGCCATAAAGGAAGTCCGCATCCCAGATAATCGGCAGCCGCGCACGGTCGATGCCGAGCACCTTCATCATCTGCGGTACCCATTCCTGTTCCATTTTGGCCCGGAGTGCCTGAAACGGCTCGGCATCTGGCCCGTGCATGATGCGCGGACCGGGTTGCGCGGCAGGCGAATCAGGCCCCTCGGGCGGCGGCGGGATCAACGCCTTGATCAGCTGCTGGCCGAAACCCGCCACGCGATCGGCCCCCATGTAGCAGCGGATCATGCCTTCGGACAGGCGCGGCTGAAACGGCTGGTCGATGATGCAGCCGCCCCAGCCGAAGTGGGCCTCGCAGCGCTTCATGAATTCCTGAAGCAGCAGATCCTCCGGGATGCTCCCGCGCTGCGCGTGCAGGACGCGCACCATGTCGGCGCCACCAGCATGCGCGGCACCTAGCTCGACTTTCCACACCCCCTGGCCGCCATTGCCTCGGTTCTGCTTCAGCACCCGCGGGCCTGACGATTGCAGCCGCGAAGGGAACGCGGCGCCGAACTCGGCCGCGGTGCGGTAAAGGTGCGTGTCGGTGCCCCATCCGAGATGCTTGGTGCGATACAGGACTTCCTTGACCCCCATCTTGAGGATCACGTCCGGGTGTGCGCTGACCCACGGGCCGCGTGAAGCAATGTCGCGCAACAGCGGGTCAAGCGCAGCCCGGCTTTTACCCTGATGGATCGGATCGACCCACACCAGCACGCCGTCGACCGCTAGCAGTTGCTCGCGCACTTCGCCTTCAAAAGCCTCGTCGTAAACTGCGGGCTCGGCATGAATGCCCGCGGCGCCCAGTTCTTCGAAAACGCGGTAAAAGCGAGTGTTCTCGGGGGTTGCGGTCCGTCGCGTCTCGCGATCACCGCGCCATAGAATTGCGATCTTGTAGGGTTTCGAGTTCGGGTTCCGTCTGCACATGCGGCACTCCTCGCTTGGCGAGGGGCGCAGAGCTTGGACGGGCCATCTGACGGGGTGCCTGCTTTGACCCCGCGGGTTATGCTATTGGCTCCTCTCAGCCTTGACAATCCTGAATGACTGCCTTCGGCGCTAGGTCGTCAATGCCGGCCGCTCTGGCGACCGTCTCCTATCTGATCCCGCTGCGGACCCTCCCGGCGGGTGATTGGGCCGGCAGCCCATGCCCCATTGCTGCCATCCGCCGCGGCTCGGGGGGCAGGTAGGTCAGGCGGAGAGCGGTCATTTACAATGGGTTACGAGCCAATCTCGGGCTATACATTGCGCTGCTTCTTTCAGCACCTGCCGCGCGCAGCGGCACAGCCTCAATGACAGCGTGCCCGAGGCGATCTGTCTGATCGGCGAGGGCACGCGAAACAAAGGTAGACAGCCGGGCGACATCAAGTTCTGCAGGGAGAGTTCAGTTTCCACCATTCCAGTCGAAACACCGGAACCCGCTCCGCAAACCCCTTCAACCGGCGTTCGCCCAGCGCAACAAAGTACGCGGCATCCACGTCGCACAGCTCGCGGACGAGCCCGGAGACGACGATCCCGGCCGCCTCGGCTTCACTGCACAGCCGAGAGGCGAGGTGTACGGTGGCGCCGAAAAGGTCGTCGTGATCCACCACGGGCTCGCCGGCGTGGATGCCGATCCGCACGCTCAAGCTCTCGGTCGCGCAGCGGTTATACGCGAGAAAGTGCTGCTGGATGTCGGCGGCGGCGCGCACTGCCAATGCCACATCGTCGAAGGCGGCCATGATGCCGTCGCCGGTATGCTTGACCTCTCGGCCGCGGTGGGTGCGGAGGCTGCGCCGGACGAATGCGTCGTGTGTCCGGACAAGCTCTAGCGCCGCAGCGTCGCCGAGACGCACCGTCATCTCGGTCGAGCCGACGATGTCGGTGAACATGACGGCGCGCAGCCCGGCGTCCATCAGCGGGACCATCGCACCGGGCGCCGCCTTGGGGTCGCCGATGCGGCCGAGAAACGCTTCGACCGCGGCGAGGTCGACCGCAATGATGTCGCTCGCGATTTCGCCATGCGCCTCGCGGTGCACCCGCTCGGCGGTCGCGGCGTCCGGTGCGTCGACCAGGCAGAAATTGGTGCCGCGCTCGCGGTCGAACCAGTAGGTCATGTACTTGACCCCGTATCTCTCCTGGATTTCGAGGTCTTTGCGGTGCGCCTCGGCAATGCTTTCGGCGGTCAAGCCGCGCAGGTCGTGACGATCCATGAAGATCGGCATGGTGGCCTCCATCTGCCCGTCGCCTTTGAGGGCAGGGCGTTGGTCGGATGTTGTGGTGCGCGACGGGCGGGCCCGCGCAAACACGCAAAGAACGGGGCGACCGCGGGTCTGCGGCCGCCCCGCCTGGGGAGCCGTCGATCACTCGACGACGAGGGTCGGTCTGAGGGCAACGGGCCGCGACAGATTGTAGAAGTTGGGCGAGGTCGCCATCACCGCGTCGTGAACTTCGGCGAACTGCTCCTCGGTGCCGTCACCCTTGATGCGAACGGTGTAGCGCAGGCTCTCATACCCGTTCGCCACCTTGGGATCGACCCCGAGGAAGCCGCGCAGGTCGATCTCGCCCTCGGTCTCGATCGTCAGATGTTCGAGGGTGATCCCGCGGACCGCGCATTGCGCCACGTATCCGACCATCATGCAGGCGTTGAGCGCGGCGATCAGGTGCTCCTGGGGATTGGCGGCGCGGTTCGAACCGCCGAGTTCGAAGGGCTCGTCGATGTCGAAGGCGAAGCGGCGCGGCACCTGCTCGCCGCCGATCTGGAACCCGCTGACCACGGCGCGGCTTCGGGTCTGGCCCTGCCAGGTCGTGGCGACGCGCCAGCTGGTCTTGGCCTTCGCGGCATCCCGCTTGACGCCGTCGATCAGCCCGAACAGGTCGTCGAGGTTGATGCCATTGACGATGGTCGGCTCGGCGGCTTTGGTCTGGGCAGTCATGTTCCGTCTCCTGCGTTCGAGGGGTTGGGTCGTTCGCGGCAGGTTCAGTGCAGGGTGGCGAGCGCCGCCTGGATGCGCCTACCCTGGTCGTCGGAAATCAGGCTGGTGAACACGTTGCCGAAATGGCGGTGGCCGGCGCCCGAGTGGATGTATTGCCAGCGGTAGGCGTCGAGGAACGCGGCCTCGATCGCGGCGGCTTCGCTGTCACCCATGGCGCGGCCGCAGGTCGCCGCGAAATAGCCCGCGTCGGCCCGGGCCTGCGCCTGCAGAATGCCGTCGACCGCGGCCACCAGCTCGATGAACTCGTCGACCGCCTTGTCGCGTTCGGCATCCGACATGCCGGCGTCGTGACGCACCCATTCGATCTCGTCGACGATCGCGTGCTGGGCCTCTTCCTTCCAATGGTAGCGGAAGACGTCCTTGAACAGTTCGGAGAGCTGGTCGTCGGGATCGATGCTCTGGCGGTAGTGGAGCTGCGAGAAAAGTTCGATATCGAGCGTCAGCGCCAAGACCGCCCAGGTGCTCTTGCCGAGCACCAGGCGGGCGACGGCGTCGGGGTCGACGCCGAAGCGATAGCCGACGGGCAGGGTCTCGCCGACCATCTCGTCGATGCGGCGGAACAGCGCCTGATGCTTCAGTTCCTCGTCACTGAACCGGATCAGCGCCTCGAGCGCGAGCTGGTCGCCGAGCCAATAATCCCGGCTGACCTCCAGCACCTTGGCGGTGATGAAGCGCTCGACCAGCCCGAACACCTTGGCGTAGGTGCGCCCCTGGATCTGGCTGACGAAGCGCTTCTCGTCCTCCGATAGCGTGGTGAAATTGGCGATCAGCGACAGCCCGTCGGGGAGGTATTTCTGCGAGGTGTCGAAGCGACGGCCACGGATCACGTCGAGGTCGATGTCCCAACGAACCTGTTTCGAAGCCGCAATGCAGCGGGCGAGCCGCTCGTCCGGAATGTTGTCCAACATTTTCGAACTCCTTCAGCGGTGTGGCGCGGGATGGCACCCACCGGCCGCAGATTGTTCCCCGGCCGTTTGCGCCTGCGTGGGAGCGGGCGTGGGAAGTTGCCGCCAAAGCGTGGTTAACCGATACTCGCCGAGACGAGCTGGCCCCGGACGTAGCTGCGATTTGCGGCAAAGGAATTCGCCGTGCTGGAAATCAGGGTCCTCGGCGGCGTCGAAGTGATCCGTGACGGCGCGACGGTGACGTTGCCGCCGTCGCGCAAGACGCGCGCCCTCCTCGCCTATCTCGCTTTGTCCCGAGGCCCGCACCGGCGCGAGCAGCTGTGCGAGATGTTCTGGGACGTGCCGGACGACCCACGCGGCGCATTGCGCTGGAGCTTGAGCAAGATCCGACCGCTGGTCGATGAGCCGGCCTGTCCGCGCCTGCTGGCGGACCGTCAGAGCGTCGAACTGCGCACCGAGGGCGTCGACATCGACGTCCTTTCCGCAGAAATTTGCGCAGATGCAAAGGCAGCGGCGATAGAGGAGCTGGCGCGCGCGGCGTCGTCATTCCGCGGGCCGTTGTTGGCGGCTCTCGACCTGCCGGAGAACAGCGGTTTTCACAGTTGGCTGCTGGGTCTGCGCGAGGATGCGCGCAAGGTGCAGACGAAGGTCCTTCGTTCCCTGGTCGAGCGGCTTGCTGCGATACCGCAGGAAGCGCTGCCCTACGCACGCGAGTTGGTGCGTGTCGAGCCCTTCGACGAGACCGCGTGGGCGCTGTTGATCGATACGCTGGCGAACGCCGGGCGCAGCCGCGAGATCAGGGAGCAATATGAGGCCGGGCTGCGCTCGTTGCGGGAAGTCGGGGGCGGGTCGGGACCATTGCTGCACGCGTGGCGCGCGGCGCAAGCACCCAGCGGCCGCTCGGTCGAGCGCAGCGCGATGCCGGGGAAGCCGGCGGCGGTGCTGCGCGCATCGATCGTGGTGCTGCCCTTTGCCAATTTGAGCAATGATCCCGAACAGCAATATTTCGCCGACGGGATTGCCGGAAACCTGACGACCGATCTTTCGCGGATCCCAGACATGCTGGTGATTTCGCGCAATACCGCGTTCACCTACCGGAACAAGCCGATCGACACGAAGCAGATCGGCCGCGAGCTTGGGGTGCGCTATGTGCTGGAAGGCGACGTGCAGCGGTCGGAAAACCAGGTGCGTGTCACGGCCCAGCTGATCGATGCCGAAACCGACGCGTATCTGTGGGCAGAGCGGTTCACCGGCGATCCCGGCGATCTATTCGCCCTGCAGGACGAGATTACCGGCCGGATCGCGGTGGCGCTCGACCTCGAACTGGTCGATGCCGAAGCCGCGCGACCGATCGAAAACCCGGACACGCGGGATTACATCTTGCGGGGACGGGCCGTTCGGTTGCGGCCTCCGTCGCGTGAGAACCGTGCAGAGGCGATTGCGCTGTTCGAGCGGGCGTTGGCGCTCGATCAGCAGTCCGCCGCGGCGCAGAGCTGGCTGGCGATCGCCCTCACGGCCCGCGTCCTCGATTTCATGGCGGGCACGGCAGAGACTGATGTTTTACGTGCCGAAAGCTTGACTGAGCGAGCCCTGGCCACGGCGCCGCGCAGCCCGCCCACGCATTTCGCCAAGGGCCAAGTGTTACGCGCGCAGCATCGTTATGACGAGGCAATTCCCGAATACGAGACGGTAATCGCGCTCAACCGCAACTGGGCCCACGCCTACTCCCACCTCGGGTGGTGCAGGTTCATGACCGGGGCGATCGAGGAGCTGATCCCGGCGCAGGAGCAAACCATTCGGCTCAGTCCCCGCGACCCCCAGATCGGCCTCTTTTACAGCCGGATCGGAACCGCGCATTTGCTGTGCTCGCGCACCGACGAGGCGATCCTCTGGCATGAAAAGGCGCGCAACGCTACGCCGGCGCACCCGGAGTTTCGCACGTTCCTGGCAGCCGTATATGCGCTCAAAGGCGACGCCGAACGCGCCGCTGCGGAGCTCGCCGAAGCCCGAAGGCTCGTCGGTGACGATCGTTATTCCAGCATCGCCCGCTTCCGCACCATCTCGTCCTGGGGGGTGCCTAAGGTCAGCGCATTGGTCGAAAGCACTTATTTCGCCGGTCTGCGCAAGGCCGGCGTTTCGGAGGAATGATCGGGGCCAACGAGCCGCTGATAGCCGGCGAGCAACGAACGGCTGCATTGGGTCGGACCGCCCCTAGCCCGCTTGCGCATCGCATGGCCGCAATCGGCGCATCTTGCCCGTTGCTGTGCGTCCCGGCAAAGGTCGCCTCGGCCAAGGATAGCGGTCGCCCAGCCTCAGCGGCAGCAACGTAAGCGTTGTTGTCAGACCACGGCTGGGAGCCGTTGTGTAGCGGGATAGGCTTAGGGCATCAGGTCATCGAGGCGGGTCTGCGGGTGGCCGTTGGCGATCCGAGTGATGACGTCGGCCAAGTAACCGTTCGGCTCGACGGCGAGCAGCTTGCAGGTTTCGATCAACGAGGCGATGACCGCCCAGTGCTCGGCACCGCCGTCCGAGCCGGCGAACAGGGCGTTCTTGCGGTTAAGGGCCAGCGGGCGGATGGCGCGCTCGACGATGTTGTTGTCGATTTCGATGCGGCCATCGTCAAGGAAGAGCGAAAGCCCGGCCCAGCGCGATAGGGCGTAGCGGATCGCCTCGGCAAGCTTGGTCTTCTGGCTGATCAGCGACAGCTTCCCGCGCAGCCAAGGCTGGAGGGCTTCGACCAGCGGTCGGCTGCGCTGCTGGCGCACCGTCCGGCGCTCCTCGGCGGGGCGGCCGCGGATGTCGTCTTCGATGCGGTACAGGGCGGCGATGCGCGTCAGCGCCTCGCTGGCGATCGGTGCCATGCCGCCCTGTGTCAGCTCGTAAAACGGCCGACGGACATGGGCCCAGCAGAAGGCAAGCTGCACCTCGCCCTTCTCGGCCAGCGCCTTATAGCCGGCATAGCCATCGACCTGCAGGATGCCACGGAAGCCGGCGAGATGCGCGATCGGTCGCGCCGCCTTGCGGTCCGGCGCATAGACATAGGCGACGATCGGCGGATCGGGGCCGTCCCATGGTCGATCGTCGCGCGCATAGGCGAAGAGCTGGCCGTTCTTGGTCCGGCCCCGACCGGGATCGAGCACCGGGGCGGTCGTCTCGTCGGCGAACAACTTGGCGGAGGCCCGTAGCCTGTCGAGCAGCCGCTCATGTACCGGCCGCAGCATGAAGGCGGCGCGGCCGACCCAATCGGCCAGCGTCGAGCGATCCAGATTGACGCCTTGGCGGGCGTAAATCTGCGCCTGGCGATACAACGGAAGGTGATCGGCGTACTTCGACACCAAGACCTGCGCGACGGTCGCCTCGGTCGGCAGTCCGCCCTCGATCAGCCGCGCCGGCGCTGCCGCCTGCACCACCACGTCCTCGCAAGCCCGGCAGGCGTATTTGGGCCGGCGCACGACCAGCACCCGGAACTGCGCCGGCACGATGTCGAGCCGCTCGGCGACATCCTCGCCGATCCGGTGCAACGCGCCGCCGCAGCCGGGGCAGATCGTGCGGTCGATATCAACCACCGTCTCGATCCGCGGCAGGTGGGCCGGCAGAGCGCCGCGGTTCGCCCGGCGCCGGGCGGCACGCACCTTCCGCTCTGCCGGTGCTTCCTCCCTCTCGGCATCGTCGGCGGCCTCGATCTGTTCGGCCTCCTCCAGGCCGAGCCGCAGCTGCTCCTCGGGCAGGCTCTCGGCCCGCCGCCCGAAGCGATGCCGCTGCAATTCCTTGATGATCTGGCGCAGCCGTTCGCTCTCCGCCCGCTCGGCCAGCAGCATCGCCTTGAGCCGGTCGGGGTTGTCGGGGAGGGCTTCGGCGCTCGTCACGGCCTGAGTGAATCATGGCCGCCACCAGCTTGCGATGGGTTTTTTGACGTCGGCCGGCGTCGGCTCTGCGCTCAGCTCGCCGCGCTCGGCGCTGGTGTGCGCCGCGGCTCGTGCACCCGTCGCCAATCCAGCCCTTCGAGCAAGGCTTGCAGCTGCGCCGCGCTCAGCCGCATCACCCCGTCGCGAACGGCCGGCCAGCGGAACTGGCCGCTTTCCAGGCGCTTGGCAACGAGCACGACGCCGCTGCCATCCCAGAAAATCAGCTTCACTCGGTCGGCCCGCTTCGCCCGGAACACGTAGACGACACCAGAGAACGGGTCGGTGCGCATGCTGTCGCGCACCACTGCCGCGAGCCCGGTGCTCCACTTCACCGCGACCGACATTGGGCTCGTCGCCAGCGCCTATCTCGCCGGCGCGGTTTCGGGCGCGCTGCTGTTCGGCTATCTGACCGACCGGTTCGGTCGCCGCAGACTGTTCATGGTGAACTTGGGGCTGTACCTCGCCGCCACCGCGGCCACCGCGCTGTCCTGGAATTTCTGGAGCTTCGCGGCCTTCCGGGCGCTGACCGGCGCCGGTATCGGTGGCGAATACGCGGCGATCAACTCGGCGATCCAGGAGCTGATCCCGGCGCGCTTTCGCGGCCGCACCGACCTCGCGATCAACGGCAGCTTCTGGCTCGGGGCGGCGATCGGAGCCCTAGGTGCAGTCGTGCTGCTGCAGCCCGGGCGGCTGCCGCCGGACGGGGGCTGGCGCGCCGCCTTTGGCATCGGCGCCGTGCTCGGAGTCGGCATCCTGGTGCTCCGCCGCTGGGTTCCGGAAAGCCCGCGCTGGCTGATGCTGCACGCACGGATCGAGGAGTGCGAGATCGTTATCGCCGAGGTCGAGCGCCGGGTCCGGGCGGCGCCGGGCGTCAAGCGGCTCACGGCGGTAACGAGCCGAATCCACCTCGTCGTCAGCGCGCGCACCCCGGTGCTGCGCATGGTCCGGGCAATTTTGCGCGACTACCCGCGTCGCGCGGTGTTGGGGCTCGCGCTGATGGCCGCCCAGGCGTTTTTCTACAACGCGATCTTTTTTTCCTATGCGCTGGTGCTGACCCGCTTTTACGGCGTGCCGTCGGCGGCAATCGGTTGGTTCATACTGCCGTTCGCCCTGGGCAATTTCCTGGGGCCCTTGCTGCTCGGTCCGCTGTTCGACACGCTCGGGCGCAAGCCGATGATCGCCGCAACCTATGCGCTCTCGGGGGTGCTGCTGGCGATCGTCGGCTATCTGTTTCGACAGGGTCTGCTTGATGCCGTGACATTGACGTTGTGCTGGAGCGGGATTTTCTTCTTCGCCTCGGCGGCGGCGAGCGCCGCCTATCTGACGGTCAGCGAGAGCTTTCCGCTCGAAACCCGGGCGCTGGCGATAGCATTCTTCTACGCGGTCGGGACCGCCCTTGGCGGTGTCGCGGCGCCTTCCATTTTCGGGGCCCTGGTCGGCAGCGGCGAGCGTGGCGCGGTGTTTCTCGGCTACCTCCTCGGCGCCGCATTGATGATCGGCGCGGCCATCGTCGAGCTGGCGATCGGGGTCAAGGCGGAGCGCCAGCCACTCGAGGCGGTCGCGCGACCTCTCTCGCTCATCGACTGACCAATGCAACAAAATTGGTCAGGATTCGATTTGACCAGTTCGATCGACACCTGACCGATGGCCGTTCTCGGCGCCGAGTTGCCCCAGACGGCATGAACCGGCTGGGGTTGGGGGCCCCGCAATCGGGACGGGGCCGCAGCCCGCATCGGCTTACAGCTCGACCCGCTCGGAAATGGCGAGCGCGTCATCTACCTCGATGCCGAGGTAACGGACGGTGCTCTCCAACTTCGTATGCCCGAGGAGCAGCTGGACCGCGCGAAGGTTGCCCGTCTTCTTGTAGATCTGTGCCGCCTTCGTTCGGCGCATCGAGTGCATGGCGTAGACCGAGCTATCCAGCCCGGCGCTCTCAACCCAGGCATGAACGATCCGCGCGTATTGCCGAGTCGACAGGTGCGGCTGCGCCCTGAAGCGGCTCGGGAACAGGTATCGCCCCTTCCTGCGGGAAACCTCGGGAAGCCACGCCTGGATCGCGGCTCGGGTCTGCTCGGTGATTTCGAACTGGACGGGCCGTCCCGTCTTCTTTTGAATGACGGTGGCGCGGTCCCTGACCCGGCCGCCGGATCGCGCTGCGACGCCGACGGTTGGTTTCTATCGAGCATGATCGTCTCCTTCGAACCGACCACACCCTCCCGGCTCCAGTCTGGGAACGACCGGCTGAACATTCTATCGTGAACGGCCGGTCTGCATCGGAATCCATCGGCTAGCCGACCCTCGGTTCATTCCGACCCGGGTCGCCGGCACGGGCGCCCAGCACCGCGGCGATGCCGGCGCGTTCTGCTCCTGAGCGGTCACGCGGCCGGCTCGCGTGAAGCCCCTCTGTCGGAAGCCACCGTAGGTCCCGCAATCGAACAGCAAACCTTCCTTGCCGCGGCCAGATGCCGCATCGATATGCCATGAGGACAGAGCGGTATAAATTATCTACCAGATGCTTATTATCATGTTCCAGGCATGATTACTGCTGCACAGCTGCGCGCCGCGCGTGCCCTGCTAGGCATCGACCAGCGCCGGCTAGCTGAGCTGTCCGGGCTATCGGTTCCGACGATCCAGCGGATGGAAGCGAGCGAGGGGGTAATCCGCGGCAATGTCGATTCGCTGATGAAGCTGATCGCCGCACTGGATACGGCCGGCATTGTGCTGATTGCGGAGGGAGCAGTCAGCGCCGACGGCGGCCGCGGCATTCGGCTCAAAGGGACATAGCGCTCGCAGTGGCCGAATTTCTCGCGGCAATCCTCCTCTTAGTTCTGGGAGGCGCGGTGGCGGTCGCGTTCGGCTCGCGTGTCCGGCCGGGCCGATTGGTGGGACAGGCGGGGGCGATCGCCGGCTGTGCGATCGGGTTGGTCGGAGTGGTCCGCGTGCTGGTGTCCGGGCAGCCGGAAGACCTCTGGGCATTCTCCTTCATGCCGGGCGGCGCGATCCATCTGCGGATCGACGCGCTGTCGGCATTTTTTCTGCTGCCGGTGTTCGGTCTGTCGATCCTGACGGCGTTCTATGGCGGCGCCTACATAGCGGGCCGGGACGAGAAGCGGCGAGCCGCGTCCAGCTGGTTTCACCTCAATCTGCTGACGGCCGGCATGGCCGGTGTCGTCGCCGCGCATGACGGGCTGCTGTTCCTGGTGGCCTGGGAGATCATGGCGCTGGCGCCCTTCTTCCTCGTTGTATTCGACGACCGGGAACCGGCGATGCGGCATGCCGGCTGGACCTATCTGGTGGCGACCCATCTCGGCACGGTCTTTCTGCTGGTCCTGTTCGTCATGCTCGGCGACCTTGCCGGCAGCTCCGATTTCAACGCCTACCCGGCCGCGCTCGCTGCCCACCCCGAGCTTTGCTCGCTCGCCTTCGTGCTGGCGCTGGTCGGGTTCGGCTCGAAGGCCGGCATCGTGCCGGCGCATGTCTGGCTGCCCGAGGCTCACCCGGTAGCGCCGAGCCATGCCTCGGCGCTGATGTCGGGCGCGATGATCAAAATCGGCATCTACGGCCTCGTCCGCGTCTTGACGATGCTCGGCACCCCGCAATCATGGTGGGGCTGGCTGCTGCTCGCGATCGGTGCGTCGAGCGGCATTCTCGGCGTGTTGTTCGCGTTGGCGCAGCACGATCTAAAGCGGCTTCTCGCCTATCACAGCGTCGAGAACATCGGGATCATCCTGCTCGGTATCGGGGCCGGGATCCTGGGGCTGGCGACCGGCATGACGTCGCTTGCGGCTATCGGATTTGCCGCCGGGCTGCTGCACGTTCTCAACCACGCCATCTTCAAGAGCCTCTTGTTCCTCAGCGCCGGCGCCGTGCAGCACGCCGCGCACACGCTCGACCTGGAGGAACTCGGGGGGCTGTTGAAACGGATGAAGTGGACCGGCGCGGCCTTCCTGATCGGCTCTGCCGCGATCGTCGGGTTGCCGCCGCTCAACGGGTTTGTCAGTGAATACCTGCTGTTCTACGCGGGGTTTGCCGCGGTCATCGAACCGAACGCGGCAATTGCCGCCGCCGGCCTGTCGACGATCACCGTCATGGGGCTGATCAGCGGGCTCGCCGCAGCCTGTTTCGCGAAGGCGTTCGGCATTGTTTTTCTCGGCTCGCCGCGGAGTCCGGAAGCGGCAAAGGCGCATGAAGTCGCTTGGCCGATGACCGGCGCGATGGCCGGTCTCGCCCTGTTGTGTGTCGTTATCGGGCTCGCCGCTCCGGCGGTCGTTGCCGCCCTGGAGCCGGTCGTAACGACCGCCACCGGCCTGCCGGCAGCCGCCGTTCACCTGCAGCTGTCCGGCGTCGCCACGCCGCTCGCTGCTGCCGTCGCGGTGTTCGTCGCCGCCATCGCGATTGCCGGGGCGGCCTGGTGGTGGCGCCGGTACAGCCTCGACCGGGCCGGCACGAGGCGGGGGTCCGTGTGGGGCTGCGGCTATCTCTTCCCAACCGCGAGGATGCAGTACACCGCGTCGTCCTTCGTGCAGCCGCTGACAACGCAATTCAGCCTGTTTGTTCGCAATCGCGAGGCGCTGGCGCCGCCGCAGGGCTATTTTCCGAAATCGGCCTCCTACTCCAGCGACAGCGGCGACCCGGTGCTGCGGCTCTTGTTCGTGCCGACCTTCCGTTGGCTCGACCGGGTCGTGAGCCGGCTCAATGTGATCCAGCACGGCCACACACACATCTATGTGCTCTACGTCGCGGCGACGCTCGTCGCGCTGCTGATCTGGGCGAGCCTCTGAGCAATGACGATCGCCGTATCCCTGTTGCCGCCGCTCTGCGCGCTCGTTCTGGCACCGCTGTTGCCTGCCGTCATCAACCGCACCAAGGCATTCATCGCGGGCCGCCGCGGGCCGCCGCTGCTGCAACCTTATCGCGATGTGCTAAAGGCACTCCGGCGCGGCGCCGTCTACGGCGACGTGACAAGCTGGGTGTTTCGTCTCGGCCCAGTGACCAATCTGGCTGCGCTTTTGGCGGCGCTGCTGGTCGCGCCGTTCGGCGGCATCGCGGCGCCAATGAACTTTACCGGCGACCTGATCGTCTTCCTCGGCCTTCTGGCGCTCGGCCGCTTCGCCACCATGCTGGCGGCGCTCGACACCGGGTCGAGCTTCGAAGGCATGGGGGCGAGCCGCGAGGCGCATTTCGCGGTGCTGGCCGAGCCGGCGTTGCTGCTGGCGCTGGCGACGCTGGCGCGGGCCGGCGGAGCGTTGTCGTTGACCGCTATCTATGGCGCGCTGACCCCGGCGCTGTGGGCTGCGGCACTGCCCAGCCTGCTATTGGTCGCAATGACCTTGCTGGTCATTGAACTGGTCGAGAACAGCCGCGTGCCGGTCGACGATCCGACGACCCATCTCGAACTGACGATGATCCATGAGGTCATGGTGCTCGACCATAGCGGCCCAGACTTCGCTTACATCCAGTACGCCGCCGCGCTGAAACTATGGTTGGTCGGCAGCCTGCTCGTCGGGCTCATGGTGCCGGTGCGCGGCGAATGGTGGGTCTGCCTCTCGGCGATGCTGCTCGGCATGGCCCTGCTTGGTGCCACCATCGGCATGATCGAGTCGGCGATGGCCAGATATCGGCTTCTCAGAGTGCCGCAGTTCATCGTCGGCGCCGCAACCTTGTCGGCGGTCGCTTTTATCGTGATTCTTGCATGATCGCGACGCTGTCCTTGCTGAACACGATCCAGGCGGTGGGCTTGCTAAGCTGTTTCGCCTTGCTCGGCACCAGCCGGATCGGAGCGTGCATCCGCTGGCTGTCGTTGCAGGGCATCGTGTTCGGCCTGGTGCCGCTGATCGTGCACGATGACGGCCTCAGCCTGAGGGCTGTGCTGTTGTCCGCCGGCAACATCGCGCTGAAAGGCATCGTCTTTCCCTGGCTGTTGCTGCGCATACGAGCCCGCGCCGATTTCAGCCGCGAGGTTGACCCGTTCGTCGGCTATATCGCCTCGATCCTGTTCGGAGTCCTCGCCCTCGGCCTGTCGGTTTGGCTAGGCCTGGAGATGAAGCCGGCGCTCGCCCGCGCCCCGTTCGTGATGCTGGTCTCGTCGATTTTTCTGGTCCTCGTCGGCGTGTTTCTGATCGTCGCCCGCAAGAAGGCGCTGATGCAGGTGATTGGCTACCTCGTGCTGGAAAACGGCATCTTCCTGTTCGGCGTGATCACGGTGGTCGGCACACCGCTGCTCGTCGAACTGGGCGTGCTCCTCGACGCCTTTGTCGGGGTGTTCGTGATGGGGATTGCGATTTTCCACATCAATCGCGAATTCGGGTCGATGGACATCGACCGGCTGACTGCGTTGCGGGGATAACGGAAACGATGTTCGCCGAGCAGAGCCTGATCGCGATGCTGGTGCTGCCGGTGACAGGAGCGGGGCTGTCACTGGCGCTCGCGCGGCCGCGCGATGTGCTGGCGGCTATCGTCACGATCGCGCTGATCGAACTGGTGCTGGCATTCGATCTGGGGGCCGGCGTGCTCGCCGGCCGGGGAAACGTCACTGCCGCCGACGAGTGGCTCTACGTCGACGCCTTCTCGGCTTTTCACATCGTCGTGCTGGCGCTCGTTTTCGCGCTGAGCTCCGCGTTCGCCGCGATCTACTTCGCGCGCGAAGTAGAGGAAGGCGGCTTCTGCCGCGCCACCGCCCGCCGCTTCGGCGCGCTGTGGCTGGGGGCCCAGGCGGCGATGCTGCTGGTGCTGACGTCGCACAATCTCGGAGTCATGTGGGTCGGGATGGAGGCGACGACGCTGCTCACCGCCTTCCTGATCTCGCTGCACCCGACGAGCCTGTCGCTGGAAGCGATGTGGAAGTACCTGATCATCTGCTCGATCGGCATTGCCTTCGCGTTTATGGGGACGCTGCTCGCCGCGGCCTCGATCCGATCCGGCAATGTGGCGGCCGAGGCGCTGTTCTGGACCCATATTGCCGCCGCCGACACGCAGCTCGATCCGACGTTGATGAAGCTCGCCTTCGTCTTCGTGCTGGTCGGCTACGGCACCAAGGCAGGCCTCGCGCCGATCCACTCATGGCTGCCGGACGCCCACAGCCAGGCGCCGGCCCCGGTGTCGGCGATGTTCTCGGGATTTCTGCTCAACACCGCGCTCTACTGCATCATGCGCTTTGTGCCGCCCGCGCAGCATGCGCTGGGGCGCGGCTTTGCGAACGGGCTGCTGATCGGCTTCGGGGTGCTGTCGATTCTGGTGGCGGCCGGGTTCATCGTATTCCAGCGCGACGCCAAGCGCCTCTTGGCCTACCACAGCGTCGAGCACATGGGGATCATCGCGCTCGGCTACGGTTTGGGGCCGCTCGGCGCCTTCGCAGCGCTGTTCCACACGCTGAACCATTCGGTTTGCAAATCGCTGGCGTTCTTCGCGGTCGGGCGCCTCGGGCAGCGTTTCGGCAGCCACGACATGCACCGCATCGCTGGGGCGTTGCGGGTGGACCGGTTGTGGGGGACGGCGCTCTTGATCAGCCTCTTGGCGCTGATCGGGGTGGCGCCGTTCTCGATCTTCATGAGCGAATACCAGCTGCTGCGGGCCGCAATCGGCGCCGGGGCATGGCTGGCGCTGGTGCTGTTCCTCGCCGCCAGCGCAGTGGTGTTTGTCGCGGCGCTGCGCCACCTGATCGACATGGCCTACGGATCGGCGGCGAACACCAAGCGCCTGCCGCGCGACAGCCATCTCGGGGTGCCGATCGTCGCGGTCGCCGCCGGCCTCTTGCTGGTGCTCGGGTTATGGATGCCGCGGCCGCTGCTCGACGCGATCGGGCGAGCCGCGGCGATTGTCGCCGGCTGACCGCAATGCCGATCGCCACCGTCCGCAACGCCGCGCCGCTGCCGCTCGCCGCGATTCCGGTGATGGCCATGCCTGCCTTCCGGCGCGCGATCCTGGAAGGCGTCGGCGGCGGCCGCCGGCTGCTGTTTCTCGGCGGGATGGTGCCGCCCGGCGCCGCGACCCGGCTGCTGGCCGCGCTGGCCGACGATCGGGCCGGCGAGATCGGCCTCTTCGCCGCCGATGTTGCCGGCAGCTATCCGGCGCTGACCCCTGAATGCCCGGCGGCGCATTACTTCGAGCGCGAGATCTTCGAGCAATTCGGCATCGAGCCGACCGGCCATCCCTGGCTGAAGCCGGTCCGTTTCCCGCCCGGCGGCGCGACGATCGGAAATGCCGATTTCTTCGCCGTATCCGGCGAGGAGATCCACGAGGTCGCGGTCGGGCCGGTGCATGCCGGCGTCATCGAACCCGGGCATTTCCGCTTCAGCTGCCATGGCGAGCGCGTGCTGCATCTGGAAATCGCGCTCGGCTATCAGCACCGCGGCGTCGAGGCCGCGCTGCGCGATGGCCCGTACAAGACCAGCGTTCATCTGGCCGAAACCGTTGCCGGCGACACGACGATCGGTCACGCCATCGCCTATTGCCAGGCGCTGGAAGCGCTGGCAGGCATCGAATGCTCCCAGCGCGCCCTGGCCTTGCGTGCGGTGGCGCTCGAACTCGAACGGATCGCCAACCATATCGGCGACCTCGGGGCGCTGGCCGGCGATGTCGGTTTTCTGCCGGCCGCCGCCTATTGCGGCCGGCTGCGCGGCGACATCCTCAACCTGACCGCCGAGTTGTGCGGCAGCCGGCTCGGCCGCGGCTGGGTGCGCCCGGGCGGCACGGCGCATGATCCGCCGCCCGATCGCCTGGCAAATGTGAGGCGGCGCCTCGCAGCGGCCGAACGCGACATGCGCAATGCCGCCGAGTTGATGTGGAAATCATCGTCGCTGCGGGCGCGCTTCGAGACGACCGCGATCCTGACACACCAGGCCGCCGTGGAACTCGGTGCGGTCGGCCCGGCGGCGCGCGCCAGCGGTGTCGACCGCGACGCTCGCCGCGATTTCCCGCAACCGTTATTTTTCCGGGGACGGCCAGCGGTGGCGATCGGCAATGACGGCGATGTCTTCGCCCGGGCGATGCAGCGCTGGCGCGAGATCGAGAACTCGATCGCGTTCCTGAACGAGGTGTTCGACGACCCCGGTGCCGGGCCGGCGCGGCAACCGGTCGGGAGCCTGATGCCCGATGCTCTCGTCTTGTCGCTGGTCGAAGGCTGGCGGGGCGAGATCGTTCACCTCGTCGTGACCGATGCGACAGGGCGCTTTGCACAATACCGGATCGTCGACCCGTCGTTCCGCAACTGGTTCGCCCTGGCGATCGCGATGCGTGACCAGGCGATCCTCGATTTTCCGCTCTGCAACAAGAGTTTCAACCTGTCGTATTGCGGCCACGATCTGTAAGGGGCGTCGATGTTCAAAACACTGCTGGCCCGCGCCCGACAGGGCTACCGCACAGGCGCCTACCTGAAGGAGGACCCGGTTCTTCCGGCCCTGTTCCGCGGTCGCCCGGAAATCGACCCGGCGCGCTGCGTCGCCGGCTGCGCCGACTGCATCGCCGCTTGTCCGACCGGGGCATTGACCCTGGGCGAAGCCGGGCCGGCTCTCGACCTCGGCCGCTGCATCTTCTGCGACGAGTGCAGCACCGCCTGCCCAACCGGCGCAATCTCCTTCACCCGCGATTGGCGGCTGGCCGGCTCGCACCGTGACGATCTGCTCGTGACCGACGCCGCCCGGCCACAGGTCGAAGCACTCGGGCGCGAGCTGCGGCGGCTCGTCGGTCGCTCGCTGCGATTGCGCCAGGTCAGCGCCGGCGGCTGCAACGGCTGCGAGGTCGAGGCCAACGCGCTCGGCAACGTCGTCTTCGACGCCAGCCGGTTCGGCATCGAATTTGTCGCGTCGCCGCGCCACGCCGACGGCATCCTGGTCACCGGGCCGGTGACTGGGAATATGCGCGCGGCGTTGCTGATTACCTACGAGGCCGTGGCCGACCCGCGGCTCGTCATCGCTGCCGGCGCTTGCGCCATTTCCGGCGGGCTCTATCGCGGCCACGCCGAGGTCGCGGACGGCGTCGAGGGGCTGCTCCCCGTCGATCTCTACATCCCGGGCTGCCCACCCCACCCAGTCACGGTACTCGACGGTTTGTTGCGGCTTCTTGGCCGTATCGGCCATCAGGTTCGGGGGCGGTAAGCATCGTCAACCCAGGCGGTCTCCGGCGATAACGAAATTTGCCGCTTTCGTTTCAGGCCCGTGCCCCCGAGCGCGAGTGGCACATGTCCGCAATCGGCGCGAGGCCGTCGCGGCGAACGCTCCGGCGAGGGTCCCCTGACCGATCCGACAGCCGACGTTCTGGCCCGTCGGTGGGAACCGATCAGAATGCCCCGAAGCCGACCCTCACCGTAGCAGGCCCGAACCGACGAGTTGGGTGGAAACCGGGCCTTCCCGATTTGCCCGGCTTGCGATGCCCGTGGTTATCGGCGCTAGGCCGGCATTTCACCAGCGCCGCTGCGAACCCGCCCTCACCCCCGATTGCGTCGGTCGGCAACGGCAAGTCTCCGGGCCAGAGCCGACCCTCGCCGCGCCAGCGCGGGCATGCTCGTTCGGGAGAGATCGGACTGGCGGACGGAGGGCTGAGGCAATCCAATCGGCCGGATTACCTCGGCATCACAGCTTACGGTAGCAACCGTGGCTGGGACTGCGCCTAGGCCAGTGCCAAGTCGCGGTACCCGTTGGCTGCCACCGCTTCGCAGCGCTCGCGAAAGGCGGGGTGGCCGCCGCTGTAGCGCATGATCCGGCGGACCTGCTTGCCCTCGACATTGCGGTTGATGCCGGTCATCCACGAGTCGATTTCGGTAAACAGCAGACCCTCGCTCGCCGCAATAACGTGATCGGTCCAGGCCGCGGCGCCCGCCGCGGTGGCCTCGATCCGCGTCAGGCCGCGGTCGTGCGCGAAGCGGACCAGAGCGGTCACCCAATCGGCGCTGTATTCGGCGGCGCGCGGAAAATTGCCGAGCCCGGCATGCGGGCCCATCACCATCAGCAGGTTGGGAAAGCCGTCCACGAGGATGCCGAGAAAGGTTTGCGGTCCGTCCTGCCACTTCTCCTTCAGCGACATTCCGTCGACCCCGCGGATGTCAATCCGGTCGAAGGCGCCGGTGATCGCATCGAAACCGGTCGCGTAGATGATGATGTCGAATTCATATTCGGCGTCGCTGGTCTTGATGCCGGTCGGGGTGATCTGCTCGATCGGCGTCTCGTTGAGGTCAACGAGCTTGACGTTGGGCTGGTTGTAGACCTCGAAGTAGCCGCTCTCGAGCGGCACCCGCCGGGTACCGAAGCCGTGGTTTTTCGGGACCAGCCTTTCGGCCACGGCCGGATCCTTGACCCGCTGGCGGATCTTGCGCGCGATGAAATCGGAGATCAGCTTGTTGGCCTCGCGGTCCACCAGGATATCGCGGAAATTGCCCATCCAGATGCCGAAGCCGGGCTCGCCATAAAGCTTCTCCCAGAAGGCTTCGCGCTCTTCGCGCGTCACCTCATAGGTGGCGCGCGGGTCGGTCGCATGGATGAAACAGCCGAAGGTCTCCTGGCAGCGCGTGAAGATCTCGGGATAATTAACCCGGATCCGGTTCATCTCCTCCTTTCCGATCTTGGCGTTGTGCAATGGCGCGCTCCACTGGGCGGTGCGCTGGAAAACCGTCAGGTGGCCGGCGGTCTTGGCGACTTCGGTGATGGTCTGGATGCCCGTCGCGCCGGTGCCGATCACCGCGACGCGCTCGCCCGCGAAGCTGACCGGTTGCTTCGGCCAGTAATGGGTATGGCAGGACTGGCCGCGGAACGATTCGACGCCGGGGATCCTCGGCATCGTCGCCGCCGAAAGCACGCCGATCGCGGTGATCAAGAGGCGCGTGGAATAGCGGCGTCCGTCTTCCAGGGTGATGTCCCAGCTGTGCGTGTCCTCCTGGTAGTGCGCGGCGGCAACGCGGCTCTTGAATTGGATGTCGCGGCGCAGATCGAACTTGTCGGCGACATAGTTGAGGTAGCGCTCGGTCTCGGGCTGGGCGGCGAAGTGCTCGTCCCAGTCCCATTCCTCCAGCAGCTCTTCGGAAAAGGAGTAACCGTAGGTCCAGCTTTCGGAATCGAAACGCGCGCCGGGATAGCGGTTCCAGTACCAGGTGCCGCCGACGCCGGTGCCGGCCTCGAACACGCGCACCTTGAGGCCGAGTTCGCGCAATCGGTACAGCTGATAAAGCCCGGAAACGCCGGCACCAATGACGATGGCGTCAAATTCTGCGACCGGGCCGATCTCGGCGCTGCGCAACGCCGCCTGCGAGGCACTCATGCTTTCTGCTCCTGATACCGGAGATGAACCGCTCCCCACCGGGGTGGCGGCCGTGTCAGTTCATGCCGTAAAAGCCGAGAGCGCCACCGGCCATCACCTGGTGCTTCGCCTCCGGCGACAACGGCCCGAGCCGGTCGCGGACCATTTGCGGTGCACCCGGGAAAAACCCGTCCTGATGGGGATAATCGGTCGCCCACATAACCTTGTGCGGGCCAATGTAATCAGCGAGCACGGCAATACTGTTCTCGACCGGCTCGAACGAAATCCAGCAATTGCGCTGGAACAATTCGCTCGGCCGCATCTTCGGGGCGGTATCGTTGAAGCCCTGGTCGTCGAAATGCCGGTCCATGCGGTCGAGCCAGGGCGCAATCCAGCCGCCGCCCGATTCGAGGAACGCGACGCGCAATCGCGGGTGACGGTCGACGACGCCACCCCAAATGATGCTCATTGCCACCAGCATCATCTCCATTGTGTGCGAGATCATGTGGCGCGCCGCCCGGTCCGCCTGGAAACGATCGACCCCGACCGTCGGCATCGCGTTGGTCGAGCCCTCGTGAAATCCGACCGAGAAATCGAGCGCCTCGGCCATCGTCCAGAACGGCTCGTACATATTGTCGCTGATCATCTTGTTGCCGTGGTATGGGTTCGGCCGCAGGAAACCGCCGCGCATCTCCAGCGTTTCGCGCGCGAAACGCATCTCCTCGATCGCCAGCCCGACATCCTGCATCGGCAGCATCGCAACCCCGAACAGCCGGTCGGGATAGGGTTTGCAGTAATCGGCGAGCCACCGGTTGTAGGCGCGGCACATCGCAGCGGCGAGTTCAGGGTCCTCAACCGCGCCGGCAAAAAGGCCGAGGCTGGGGTAGAGGAAGGCAGCATCGATGCCGTCGGCATCCATGTCGACGATCCGCGCGTGCGGGTCGAAACCGCCCTTCTTCCCTTCGGCATACTTAAGGCTGTCGAGCTTGACGGCGCCCTGCCGCACCCCGACGGAACCGAGGCTGCCGATGCCGCGCGGATTGCCCAGCAGCTTGCCCTCGACGGCAAGGCGTTCCTTGCCGTTTTCGTCGATCGTAAACCGTGGCCGGCGATTGTGGAATTTGGAGTCTATGTAGTTATCCCACAGGTCGAGCGGCTCGAGGATGTGGCCGTCCGCGTCGACAACGTTATAGGACCGCGTCATCGCCAGTTCCTCCAGCCAGTGCAAAAAACGCGGGACATTAACGCAGCCTCGGATGGAGTGCGAGCATGAACGCCATCCGGAATGGCGAGGGCAGGTTGCCCGTTGGCGAGTTTGGATGCGGTAATGACGCGGCGTGCTGCGCGGTCGAGGTGCATCGGCGATGGCCCGACGGAACACGGGCATCAGGATCGTTACCCCGCGGTTCCATAGCCGTCGGGCAACGGCCGCTCTCGGCGCTGAGCTGTCCATCGCACGTTGTGCGGTCTTCGGATCGTCCCGCTTCTTCCTACCGCCGACCGACGTCTTGCACTACTCCGCGGTTCACGGGCATGCGCAAAAGAAAAATCCGCCGATCGCATGGATCGGCGGATTTCTCGTATCAGATTGAAGCAGCCTTCCCCTCAGCGATGACCTCGGCCATCGTGCGGTGGTCTCGGAAGGCCCAGCTCTCGCCGAGCGGCACATCGCGAGCGGCGGTGGCCTTCTCGACGACCCGCCACGGGCCGTGCGCCGGAAAGCCGATCACGGCCTCGCGCTGCGTCGTGCAAGCCCCACAGCTTTTGCAGGTAGCATCGGTGTAGGTCGCGGGGCAGATTGCGATGCGCCGTCCGGCCGGCGTATGCCGTGGCAGAGCGGCGATGCGGTCGCGCCATTCGCCAACCGTCTCGACCCATTCGTCGGGCCGGCTTTTCGACCGCCGCCGTACGGCCCGCCGCGCGTAATCATGCGCGAGGATGGTAACAACCGGCCCGATCCCCAGATCGGCCAGCGCATCCGCTTCCGCGGGGTTGTTGGCCGACAGGTTGATCGTGAACCCCACCGCGTTGGCGGCGGCGATGATGCTCTGGTTGCGATGCGCCGTCGGCGTGTCAGGCAAGACCGGCTTGTGCGTGAAGGCGATGACCCGCTTGCCACGGTTCGAGGCAACAAGCTGCCACAGCAGCTCGGCGTCGATCGCATCGTCGGCGCCGGGCAGGTCGCCGGCCTGGGCGTAGCGCCACAGGGTCCGCTTGGGGAGCGCCGCGACCTTCGCGCAGAGCTCATCCCAGGAGCCGCCGCGCGTGCCGTCCGAGACACCTTTCCAGAAGTGGCCGAGGGCGCCGTAGAACGCGTAGCAGCCGCTCTCGTAGAGCGCGCAGCCGGACCAGCATGAGGCCCGCTCGGTGATCGTTGCGGGGATGGGTCCGGTCTTCGCGTTCGCGGAAACGGCAACAAACAGTGCTTTCATGATTTGCTCCATCGCCGGCGGGATTGCCGGCGACGGAGCGGCCCCGGGCGCGCGTGGCGCCGCGGGGGCAGGTTGAGGCTGATGGCTGGTGGGGCATCCAACGCCAGCCCACGGAGGCCGGCGCTTCACCACCGGCCCGTTTTCCGAGATGCGCGTCGGGAGGCGCTGGGAGGCCTGCTGAGGCCCTTTCTTCCGGGCGGCTCACAACCGCGTCGATGCGGCTTCGCGCGCTGTGGATCGGCTTCCTGCCGATCTAGCGTCGACGTTCGGCACTGCAGCACCTAACGGCGCCGAGTGGCGCCATCAATCGCGCTGTCGGCGTTAGGGCCGGTAGCCCGAAGCCCCTTCCTTCACATGGAAGGAAGGGGCCGGGTTCCCGCCGAAAACCGGGGTCAGTAGTGACTGATCGCGACGAGATAGCGGATAACCTTGTCGCTGATGTTGGTGCCGCGCTCGATGACGTCTTCGGTTGTCGGCCAATCCTCGTAGCGGATTTCTCCGGTGCCAAGGATACGGTTGCCGCGCCAGCGTCCCTTCACGTCGTCGCAGCCGTGGAAGAGCCTTGCCGCCATGCCGCGCTCGGCGTCGATGGCGCCCATCGCCGCGGCATTGGCGGGGATGTCGCCGCCGCCGCGCCGTTCGGGATGGCACAGCATGACAAAGAGCCCGGTCGCGACGCTGACGATGTGGGCGCCGCCATTGGCCGCCTTCTTCAAGACCGGCAAGTTGCGGTCCTTCGGAGGCTCGGCGACGATGCCGGCCAAGGTCGGCGCCTGGCCGAACCTGGCGGGGTCAAGGTATTCGAGCGTGTCGAGATTGACGATCACCCGGCGCTGGCCTTCCGCCAGCTCTTCGGGTCTCAGCCCGTGCCAGTCGGCTGTTCGCGGCGGGCGCTGCACATCGATCGGCCGCATGCCTGAGCGCTTCAACCATTCGAGGTCGCGCTCGCTGTAGCCGTCGGCGATCACGTATTCCGCGACGCCGCAATTGCCGAAGTGCCGGGCCACTGGCTTGACGCGGACCCATTCGGTGTGGGTCCAGCGGTCGACGATCTGACCGTAGGTCTTGGAGCCGGGAACCATGTCCCGGCAGGTCTGCTCCTGCTCGAAGTAGCGGACGTTGCAGACGGCTTCGAGAAAATCCCGAGCCTCTCGGGCGACGTCCCGGAACAGCGGAACACTTCTCCACTCGCGTTTCGGCTTGCGCTCCTCCACTGGCGTCATCGCGCGGTAGAGCTGCGAGAGAAGCGGTCCCCTCCAGCCCGGGATGTCGCCGTCCTCGGCGTAGTCGCCCTGGACGAGCACGCGCTTCCCGGCCCATCTGCCGATGATCGGAGACTGCGAGCAATCGGCCGGCATGTTGCCGCCGCGGGCGCAGACCAGTGCGACCATCGCATTCGGGGTGCTGGGGGTGGAGAAGCCCTGTTCGCCTTCCTTGAGGCCGACACCCAGCGTATGCGGGTTCAGACCCTCTTCGGCTTCGATGCAGACAGGGATGTGATATTGGCCCATCGGGGCCTCCTTGGTTGTCGCAGCGGGATGCTGCGACGCCTCACCCCCCGCAGCGCGCGGCTGCAAGGGGTGAGGTTTGGATCACGGAGAAATCTCGAAGCCGGCTGCGGCAATCTCGTCGAGTAGATCGCCGGCGAAGCGGTGCTCGGCGCACAGCGCGCCGCCCAGCCATTGCCAGGGCTCGGCGACGATGTTCTCGTCGAGCCAATCGCCGGCAGCCGCGTTGAGCGGCTGGATCGTGATGATCGTGCCGTGATCGGCGATCTGGAAATCGCTCATGGATCGATCTCCTTTCCTCAGTGGCAGTGGAGTGCCGCGGCGACCGCCGCGACGTCACGATGGACGCCCCAGGCGACGAGACCGAACCCGATCGCGAGGAGCGCAACGCAAAAGAAAGCGATCTTCATCGCTCCCTCCGTTTGGTGGTTGACCCCCCGAAACCCCTCCCCGTGCGCGACGGGGAGGGGTCGGGGGTCAAGCGGCCAGCTTCAGGAGCTCGCCGGCGGCGCGCTCGATATCGAGCCGCTTGTCGTTGTTGGGGATTGACCGCGCGTGCGCGGTGGCGGCGACGGCAACGTCCCACAGGGTCTCGATCGGCCGCTCTTCTTCAACTAGGTGGATGGCCTTGATCGGCTCGACCATGCCGCGGCCGAACCTGTTCGCAAGGAACGCATCAAGGTCATCCTGAAGCCGCCTCTCCTTGGCGGCCTCGATCGCCTGCATCACCGGCTGAGCCGAACCCTCGTCGTATTCCTTGAGGACCGGCTCGACCTCCTCCAACCAGCGGTCGGGGGCGCCTTTGGTGTGGCGGATGCGGACCTCGGTATACTGGTCGGCACCCCACACGATGCGGTTGCAGCAGACGTAATCGAAGAGGAAGAACCCGAGGCCGAGCGTCTTGTCGCCGACCTCCGAGTTCCACACGAAGAAGCCTCTCGCCATCGACCCGCCCGAGCCGTTGCGACGGTTGGGCACCTCGATGCGGCGGTCTTCGTCGGCGAGGAACACGAACATGTCGCGATCGCTCGCGAACAAGGTCGTGTTCTCCCTGGTGACGTTGACCCGTTGGCCGAACTCACCTGGCACGCGCCAGTGCCCCGAGACGCCGTCACCGAAGTGCTCGACGAGCGCATCGATGATGTCCGCATTCCAGATCCTGCCGTAGGCGGGACCTGTCGCGGCCCGCAGCTCGCCGCCGGCGGGGACACCGTAGCCGGTGTCCTCGCCGCCGAGCGTCGCCAGGACGCCGACATCCTCGTCATCGCGGGTGAAGCGCAGGTTGTAGTTCAGCGCGTCGGCGATCAGCGGCGCCGGCAATCGGCTCTCGCGGAAGTACGACGCCGGAGATGGCGTCGCCGCGAGGCTGCAGAGTTGTCCGAAGGCCCAATGCGTCGGAGCCAGCATCTGGCCGGCGAGCGGCCCCTTGTCGACGCCGAGGAACAGACCGCGGTGTTTCGGGTCCTGGTCATCGGGCAGCACCATCAAAGCACGGGTGCTTTCGACGGGCGGCCCGGGACCTGTCCCGGTGCCGGGTCATGAACTCCTGCATGTCGATCAGCGAGGCGTACCGCTCGTCGTGCGGGCGTGAAGCCCATTGCTGACTGGCTTGGGTCAAAGTGGTCATGATGTTTCACCTTTCGGCTGTCGAGGGCGGGGGTGCCCTCAACGCCCGAAGCCCTCCCAACTCTTGGCAGGAAGGGCTTCGGTGACCTACAGGTGACGTACCGCGCGCTCCGCGAATTGGCGGCGCTGAGGCTCGGACATGTCCAATAGGCGCTCGCAAATCAGGCGTGCGCGATTGCGCAATGTCCGCTCCGTGGTCCGGTTCTCGATCTCGGCTTCTTTGCCCGACAGGGCATGGGAGCGGTGATCCACGGCATGGACATGCAGCAACCCGAGCACGTACGAGTAATCGTACATGGCCGATATTCCTGAGTTTTCGGGGGTAGAGGCGAAAATCTCTACCGTGTTATATAGGAACGACTTGAGAATAATTCAAGTAATATGAAGGGTGTTTTGGAATGCTAACTGACCGCCGCAGGCGAATGCCATGCTCGGTAGGGGGAATTACAGTATCCGCGTAGAAGGCGCGAAATACGGCGCCAGCTTCGGGACGGCACTGGCCATTGTCGTCTCGTACACGACCAACCACTCGATCCTGTGGGCCATCATTCACGGCTTCTTCAGTTGGCTGTACGTCATCTACTTCGCCCTGTTTCGGGCGTAGGCATTATCGGTTGCCATCGTCAGGGCGGTATGGCGCCTATTCCGGTCTGAACATCAGGGAGTGTGATTGAGTTGCGGCGACAGCAGAAACCAGCGCCTCCCGCGCTTATCCGTCGCGCCGCTCGAAACCGTGAAGGCGCTATGGGGCGGCGAGTTGCCACCGTTCGACACTTCTCGATGCGGTCAACGAGGCCAGGGCGCGGATGTGCCGTGCGTGGAGGGCGGTTAGATCGAGGGTAGTGCCGGTCGTCTACCGCGGCATATTTACCGGCGGACGGCGAGCGCGAAAAGATGTAGGACGGGACCGCTCCTCGGCGACGCGGCCGGCTGCATTGTCGCCCGTTATGGGGCACGATCGGCCGCAGTTTGCGGCTCGTCGCGTGGTGCAAGGCGTGCGAGCACCACTCGGGCGGGCGATCTCGCCGAGCACAATGCCGAGGCAGTAGCCCATCACGCCTCTGTGATATATGGCGTATATGGCGATTATCAAGTTGACAAACCCCATACGAAATCGACGAGTGTCGCTAGCCAGATGAGCACTTGCCTGTAATCAAGAGGGCAATCAGAATGATCATCACAAGTGCAATGGCGTTGGGCAACACGCTCCGCACGCACCTCTTCCGTGCCCGTAATTCCCGGCGTGTTACGATTTTTCCCATCCGGCGAGTACCGATGAGAGCGAACCTCGCCCTCGCGCATATAGCTCGAAAGCCTAGCCATCGAGGGCCGCGTTCTTCGGTTTTGGGCTTTTACGGCGAGCAGCCGGCTGGCGCTTCGGCTTTTCCGTCATCGACGGAGTAGGGACCAGCGCTCCCACGGCATCCTCTAAATTGGAGCATGGCACGCAATCGACGCTTTGGCGAGAGCCCGGCCACCATGATCTTGCCCGGACGTTCGGCGGCGCCTACCGTGACCAATTGGGTTACCGGGCTGAAACGCCCCATGTGCAGCGCTCACGATGCCGACTTCATCTTGATGGGCGAAAGGCCAGGCCACAGCGGGCCACCGCCCGATCGGCAGCCGCAGATAAATGTTTAACCATGTGACCAGCCTCACA
>Ga0209579_10000308_pt1 | contig 58209 bp, 61 predicted proteins | sample Coa_R1_2_FD_187152 | JGI IMG/M metagenome (GOLD analysis project Ga0209579, IMG submission 187152) | Surface soil microbial communities from Centralia Pennsylvania, which are recovering from an underground coalmine fire - Coalmine... | ecosystem: Environmental > Terrestrial > Soil >...
ATGAGGATGAAGGGGAAGATGATGGCGACGACTCGGGGTTCACGGCAACCACGGTAGCCGCCCTCAGGTAGAGCTTGCCGTGATCGCTCACGACGTCGCGAAAATCTCCTTTGATAAACGATGGAGAATCGAAGCCAGGGGCGCCTTTCGGACCTGAACAGGATGGCTGAGGGTCGTTCCGATACCAGGCACAAACCTGCCGCCGCGACCATTCCGCGCGGCGCGGTCTCGCCTTGCTGACGAGTTCATCGTCGAGCTTGTCACCCACTACGAGGTGACTCTCGAGATGACGGCAGATCGCTCGATTCGCGGCCTCCATGCTGCGAAGGTGGGCGGAGATGTCAGACGTAACCACAAAGCTGGCAAACTGGCCGGCAAAAAGATACAGCGTGATGAACGAGATCACGACCAGCAGAAAAACCGGGATCACACCGATAAAAACGTAGGTGACAATCAAGCGGTTGCGGAGGCGCCACAACAGCTGGGCCCGCAGCCAGCGATATCCGGCGAGAGCACACAACACGAGCGCGACGACGGTGAGAAAAGCTACCCAGCCCCCAAGGTTCGAGGAGATTGCCGGACTGGCCCGCCGCGTCAGCCACTGCGCGACGAATAGGATCACGTCAAGCGCGACTACATAAATCGCGCCCCACGCAGTCCAGCTCTGCGGCCACCACCCCCGGTCGCGCAGCTTGCTCTCGAGTTCCAGAGAGACCAATCGCATCTCGCTATTCGATTCGGCGCTCGATTATAGGACGCGGCGCACGCGTTTTATATTTCAGGATAGAAATCGAAAAACGCCTCAAGGCTCGTCTGGAGCTGCTTCTCGATGTCCTCTTTCGAGCCTTCGAGGGTGTGCATGGTGACGTGCGCATCCCGCCCGTTCTTGAGTTTGATTGTGGCCTCGCTCACCGCCTCCAGCTCATCGGAAGGCAGCAGGCGCAGACCATAGACTAATGTCAGGTTCGCCATGGGGAGATTGTAAGCCAGAAATCGAGGGCGAGGGCCGACTGGGCCTACCCTGGGGGCCACGTCAATGAGCGTCCGCCGATCAGGTGTACGTGCAGATGAAAAACCGATTGTCCTGCGCGTGGTCCCACGTTGAGCACGGTGCGATAGCCGTCCTCGATCGAACGGTCGCGCGCAATCTTTGCCGCCGCCAGGTGGCAGCGCCCGACCAGCTCCGCGTCTTCGGCAGAGGCCTCTTTGAGGCCGGTAATGTGTTTTTTCGGGATGACCAACACGTGCGTCGGGCCTTGCGGATTCAGATCTTCAAAAGCAAACGTGTGTTCGTCTTCAAAGACTTTCTTGGATGGCACTTCGCCGCGAATAATCCGGCAGAATAAACAATCCGCCATAAAGAGAACCTCCTTCTCGCCTGGACTTTACCATCACCCGGCGAGTAACTCGTCCTAAGTTGTTGGATAGCTTCGGAAAGACAATACCACTAGACGCGGCCACATTCTATTGATTTTGTCAGTCGAGGCGAACCACGAACACCGCACCCTCCGCTGTCTCGGTCTCATGAGCCATGTCATTGGCGCGCTGGCGGTCGTCATCCAACACTCGTGCACGTACCCACCAGCCTCCGGCGGGACTCTCAAACTTGATGACTTTGGCAGTCTGGTAACGTCTCTGTAAGTGCTCCGCTAAGTCGGCTGCCGTCTTCTTATCGGCGATGGAGCCTATCTGCACAGCCCAGCGTCCGCCGGTATCGAGGGGCACCGGAGCCTGTAACACTTCGAGACGAACTTTTGCCACGCCCGGCAAGTACACATCCAGCGCCTTCGCGGCGGCGAGCGATAAATCTATGATGCGTCCTTCGACGAACGGTCCACGATCCGTAATCCGCACCACCGCCGAATGCCCCGTTTTTACATTGGTGATGCGCGCGATCGAACCGAGCGGCAGTGTGAGATGTGCCGCTGTCATCGCATTCATGTCGTAAACTTCGCCGTTCGATCCGCGCCGGTTGTGGTAGGGAGCGCCATACCAGCTCGCCATCCCGGTTTCTTCATAGATCGGCTTCGCGCCTGCGGGGACCTCGATCTTCTCGGCCCGACTGGTGGTTTCTGCCGCTGCCGGCGCGGTGGCCGGCTTCTGCTGCGGCGAGGGTAGCGATGGCGCCTGAGGAACCTGTGCTTGCGTCGGCTTGTGTCCGCAGCCGCTCAGGGCGACCGTCAGCATCGATAGCAGGAGAACGCAGCAGTTCCGCAGCGCAGCCTGCGGTTGCGGCACGGCACGCTTCATTATCATTGCGCCCATGCGCTTCGCTGCACCCATGGAAGTAGGTCGATTCAAGAACTCTTGCGCTGTGTTTCGAGAAAGTCCGCGAACTCGTGCAACTTCCCGGCCGCGGTCCGCAGGGCCTTCGAGGAGTGCGACCGCACCGCCGGCACCACCTCGTCGTTCAGGTAGTTCACGATATCCGCTGTTTCTTTTTCCAGGGAGTTGGCAATATTGGCCACCGAGCGATTGAACCGCGCGGAAGCTTCTTCGGCTTTGCGTTCGAATTCGGTCATACACATCCTGCCGGTTTCGTGTCCGTTGTCACGCGCGTATCGCGGTTACCAGGCTCTCCCATTATCGTGGGCTGGGTTCGGACGGTCAATTGCAGATGGATGTCTCGAGCAAGGCTGTCGGCGCCGGAAGAGCCTTGTTTGCACGGGCCTGGAGCAATTCCAAAGTGGCAAAAATTATCTCCTAAAGTTCTGCACGGAGGTGCCGATCAGGCTAAGGATTCGGGGGTGAAGAAATACTCCCGAATGAGGTCGCAACAATGAAAACGGGTCGCATTCTCTGCACCATGATGCTGGGCATAGTGGTCGTGTTCGCGGTCAGCACGAGCCATGCTCAAAACGTGAGAGTCAACATTCCGTTCAACTTCAGCATAGGAGCGCAGAAGTTCTCGGCCGGCGAATACACCCTCAAACCGTTGCTGCAACACACTACCCTCCTCGAAAACGAAAGAGGCCGGGGCCTGATCAACATCGAAACCGATTCCGTACAAGCCCGACAACCCCCGAGCACCACCAAGTTGATCTTCAACCGCTATGACGAGTCGTATTTCCTGTCTCAGATCTGGGAGACGGGAAACGACATCGGACAGCAACTGCTCAAGTCGCCCGTTGAGGCGGAAACCGCGAGAGCGGCCTTAGTGGCAGCCTCAACGAAAATGAATACAGGACCGGTCGGAGAGCAGGTGACTTTGAACATTGTGCCCAGTCGCTGAGGAACTCCATTCGTCGTTCTTCCCGCTACACCCCGCCCCGCGCCAGCACCATCTCGAGGCGCGGGGCGGGCTCTTTTATTCGCTCTGAAGCCGTGCCGCAGACTGGCTCGGTCACGGTACAATCACGCCATGCAATTGCGGATTGCCGTGAAAACACCTTCATCTTTATCTCTCCGGATGTTCGCGTCGATGCTCGCGTTCGTATTCCTGCTCGCTGTCACTTCGGCGTGTACTTTTTTTGGTGAGCATCCCGCGCGCTCGATGGCCGAAGCCACGGGCGGCGAGGGATTGGAGCGGGTGTTCTGGAAAAATATCCAGACAGGAAATTGGGTCGAAGTGGAACGCGCGATCGCCTCGAATTACGAGGGCGAAACGCCCGGTGGCACGCTCGACCGCTCTGCGACGATCGATCAATATCGCGGCTGGCAGTTAAAAGACTTTTCGATCGGGGATTTGAAAACCGAGTTGAACGGTTCGACCATCGTCGTAACGTTTACCATCACGCTCAATGGGACGGTGGGCGGGCAACCACTCCCGACCGCGCCGCAACATATGATGACCGTCTGGCAACAGCAGAAAATGGGATGGGTCGTCATCGCGCATAGCGTCTCTCCTTAGTGACGACGAAGCCGGAATGACAACGAAGCCGGACCGGGTGAGAACTCAGGTGAAAACTTCAGTGGAGACGCGGTCAGCCGCTGCTCCGAGTCCGCTGGCTGGCAGGAGTTTGCCAACGCTCCGCCGCGCATTGCTCGGTTGGTATGACGAGCATCGCCGCGATCTCCCGTGGCGTAAAACCCGCGATCCGTACCGCATCTGGTTGAGCGAAGTCATGCTGCAACAAACGCGCGTCGCCGCCGTGCTCGACCATTATCGGATTTTCCTGGAGCGGTTTCCGGATATCGCAACCTTGGCCGCAGCCTCGGAAGACTCCGTGCTCGCCGCCTGGAGCGGCCTCGGGTACTACCGGCGCGCTCGTATGTTGCACCAGTGCGCGAAAGAAATCGCGTCTGCTCAACCGAGCAGATTCCCGCAAAGCGCCAAAGAGCTGCAGGCTCTTCCCGGCATCGGGCGTTACACCGCCGCAGCCATCGCGAGCATCGCTTTCAATCAGCCGATGGCCGTAGTTGATGGCAACGTCGAACGCGTCTTGCAAAGGTTGACGGGCATCGCGCTCAGTGCGGCTCAGAACTGGCAGCAAGCGCAATCTCTTCTAACCCCATCGCGCGCTGGCGACTCTAATCAGGCGCTGATGGAACTGGGGGCAACGGTGTGCGTGCCGCGCGAGCCGCACTGCCCGGTGTGCCCCGTCCGAAAATGGTGCGCGACGCGAGGAGAACATCCCCGCGCTCAAAAACCTCCCAGGCTGAAGAAGGCACAAGTGTGGTGTTCCGTGGATCGGAGCAGCGACGACAATCGCGGAGCGAAAGCTGGCAAGATCCGCCTCGTACAACGCCCGAAACACTTGTCGCTCATGGCCGGCATGTGGGAATTGCCGCAGTCGTCGGAACCGCCGCGGCAATTGCCGGATTCGGCGCGCTGGCGCACGTTTCGGCATTCGATCACGGTCACCGAATACACGGTGCATGTGTTGCGAAATACGCGACTGCCCGGCGGTTCGTCTCCAATGAAAGGCAAGTGGATCGCAATCGATCGTATTCCGCTTCTCCCATTAACGGGACTGACGCGGAAAATCCTGAAGGCCGACAGCATCATCTAAAATAATATGGAGATCGATCTTTATGAAATTGCTTGATCGACTGTTCGGAGGAACCAGAAACATGGTTGCATTGCCGGCCGGGACCAAAGCTCCCGACTTCACCTTGCCCGTTGCGGCGCCCGTCTCAAACGATGCAGGCAAATTTTCATTGGGCTCAGAGTTGAAAAAAGGCCCGGTGCTCGCTGCATTCTTCAAAGTATCTTGTCCGACCTGTCAATACACGTTCCCCTATCTGGAACGTCTGCATCAGGCCCATGGCGACAAGAAAATTACGGTCGTTGGTATTTCGCAGAATAATCAGCGCGACACCGCGGCGTTCGTCAAAGAATACGGTGTCAGTTTCCCGGTTTTGCTCGACGATCCAAATGGCTACGCCGTTTCGAATGCCTACGGACTGACCAACGTCCCGAGCCTGTTCCTGATCGGGCAGCACGGCCAAATCGAAGTCACCAGCGTGGGATGGGTGAAACCGGAAATAGAAGAGATCAATCGCAAACTAGCCGACGCTCAGCAAGCCCCGCTTCCGGAAATTTTCAAGCCCGGAGAAGATGTCCGCCCCTTCAAGGCTGGTTGAGGCTCGAAAAACTGATCCCGCGGTCGCGGGAACAAGCATTCGGGAAATGGCCTCGGCAGAAGCCAGCGACAGCCTTAGTTACCCCAGTACGATGTTCGTATGAGTGCGGTCGGGCTTCGTGTTTGCGTTTACAATTCCGGTGTATCCCTAAATAACTCAGTTTAGAGGCCTCGCGTGAACATTCGCCGGATTGCCGTGCTCGCCGCTGTCATCTTCTCGATAGCCGTTGCACCGGCGCAACAGAAACCCCCGAAAGCGCGAGCCGAAGCGCGCTTTGGCTCGCATCTTCCTCCGGCTGCGATTGCCGCCCTGCAGAGCATTCGTCCTGACAGCATCGAAACGCACGTCCGATTCCTCTCCGATGATCTGCTCGAAGGCCGCGGCACCGGACAGCGCGGAGGCGACATTGCGGCCCAATATATCGCTGCCCAATTTGCCCTCTACGGACTCAAACCCGCCGGAGACAACGGATCGTATCTGCAGAAGGTGCCGCTGGTAGGAATTACACCCGGTTCCGATACGCGCTTCACGCTCGTTCCTGCCAAGGGCCAGAAAATCGACCTGAAGCCGCTCGACGAATACGTCGCCTACGATCAGACGCAGCAGCCTGAATCTGACGTGGATGCGGAGATCGTTTACGTCGGCTATGGCATCGAGGCTCCCGAGTACAACTGGGACGACTACAAAGGAGTGGACTTAAAAGGCAAGGTGCTGCTGATGCTGGTCAATGAGCCACCTTCGGACGATCCGAAGTTTTTCACCGGCAAGGCACTCACCTATTACGGCCGCTGGATGTACAAGTACGAGGAGGCGGCGCGCAAAGGCGCCGTCGGCGCAATCTTGATCCACAAAACCGAGATGGCGAGTTATGGCTGGGAAGTTGTACGTAATTCCAACTCCGGTGAGAAGTCATATCTGAAACTAGAAAGCGCCCCGGTATTGAAGTCGGCTGCGTGGATCCAACTGGGTGTCGCGCGAAACCTCTTCGCGGCCTCAGGTTTCGATCTCGATAAAATGATGGCCGCCGCGAACTCACGCGACTTCAAGCCAGTGCCGCTGCATGCCCGTCTCTCGGCTCACATGACGAGCAAGATCCGCCCCTTCGCGTCGAACAATGTGATCGCCGTGCTGCCGGGATCGAACGGATCCTTAAAAGACGAAGCGGTGCTCTATACGGCACACTACGATCACCTCGGCATCCGTCCCGATATGCCCGGCGACAACATCTACAACGGCGCGATGGACAACGCCACGGGCTGCGGAATCCTGATGGAAATCGCGCGCGTTTTTGCCGGCGCAATACAAAAGCCGTATCGTTCTATCTACTTCGTGTCGGTCACTGCTGAAGAACAAGGTCTGCTCGGGTCAGAATATCTGGGCAAGCATCCACCGATTCCGGCGGGCAGAATTTCGCTCAACCTTAACTATGACGATGTCAGGCCGCTAGGCGCCGCCGAAGAAGTTGAGGTTTCGGGAGCGGAACGAACCAACTTCTATCCCTCGGTGCTGGCGACGGCGCAGGATTTCCACTTCAAGATTCGTCCCGACGCCCACCCCGAAGCCGGACATTACTACCGCTCGGATCACTTCAGTCTGGCACGCGTCGGCATACCATCCTTCTCGATTAACGAAGGAATCAAGTACAAGGGCCACGACGAAGCCTGGGGCCTCGCGCAGGATGAGGACTACACGAAGAACCACTATCACCAGCCAAGCGACGAGTACAAACCTGGCATGGATTACACCTCCGATGCAGCCATGGCACGCTTCGGTTTCGCCTTGGGCTGGGAGGCGGCGGATCAGGCGCATCCTGTGGGCTGGAAAAAGGGCGACGAATTCGAAAAAGCGCGCCTGGCGAGCCAATAGTCGTTAATAGTAAAGGCTCGGCTTACTTCTAACGAAACCAGCGTAACTTTCGAGCCCGGCGCGAGCATGGTAACCTGCTGCTTACTATTGCCGTTTCAGCAAGTTGCAAGCAAATACCGGCAATAGTACACGAGTCGTCGCGCCATGCCCAAGCTCCCGATTTTTCGCTTGCGTAACTCTGAACCGCCCAGCCGTCCCGATCTGCAGTACTACGGGATCACGCTGGCGTTCAGCGACTTGAAATTGGGCGTCGACAATCTTCGCTACGATGTTTTTCTCAGCCCGCGAATCAGTACAGACCTAAGTTTTCATATCGCCCGTTACATCTGTCGTTTTGGCGAGGTCGAGTCGTTGCTGGAGATGGACGTTCCCTCCGCAACCCAGACCAAATTCATTCGCGCCGCCGATGCCAACACTCAACTGAAAAAGCCTGGGCCGACCGATCTGAAATCTCTGCTGGTTTCGATTCATCTGGCGATCCTGAACCGTGCCAAGGCCGAGGGGAATCCGTCGATCGACCTGCTAGGCCGTCTTGCCGTACTCAAGTTCATACGCGTTGAACTGCAAGCGCAGTTCTCGCGCATCCTCGAACAATGCCGCATGAAGTCGAAGTCGCTCGAGAATGTGCGGCAGATAAAAATGATGCAGACGCAGGAATTGGTCTCATCGTTTCAGGTAAAGAAGAAGATCATTCTCCGGCGCGCGGGGCAGGAGATGTTCCGGTTGCTGCGCGAGATTGAAAAAGAGACGCTGACGCGTACACGTCGTTCCTTGCTCGGCGAATTGCCGGCCGACAGTTACCGTCTGTTCCTCAATCCATTGATTCTGACCGATGACGGACGCGACGATTATCTCTGTGCCGAGCACTACTACATGTTCGGCAACTTCGACAAAGATCCAGACCGTTTCCCGAGTCTGCGCCAGTTTGCTTTGAACTTTCTGCGCGAACTAGGATACGGAGAAGCGGTGGACGACGAGCATCTGGAGCAAGCGCTCAACGTTCCCGAAAACGCCGCCACCCTGGTCGGCACCGGCAACGGCGAGGATTCGACTGCGGAAGACCGCAACCGAAAGGACCGTCTTGACGTCTGGACTCGCTTACTCCAGCGCGAGGGCGTTCTTGCCAATGCAGTGGCATCGTATGAAGCCGTCCCGTTGCTTTCCGAATATGCGCCGCGGGTGAATCCGCAGCAACTCAAGAACGCGCTGATGTTCCGCGAAGAAGCGGCGCGCGTCGAGAAAATAATTGCCGAGAGCCGGCTGCATTCTGACCGCCTGTTTGCCGCCATCGGACGGGTTGCGTCCTGCCGCGGTTCCGAGCGCAATCGCTTCGCTGCCCGTCTTCTGCACGACCTATTTTGTTATCACCGCGACCTGCGCGGGCTGGAAGCTCTGAGCGCCGGCTTTGACAGCATCAACCTCGTGACAGACGACAAAGTCCGCGAACTCTCCACGCTCAACGGCATGCTCTACGAGTTCCTGCCTCCGGAAGACCAGAAACCAGCGGAGGACCGGGTGGTGCACCACGTCATCTTAAAAGCGGACGTGCGCGACTCCTCGCGCCTCACACGCTCGCTGATGGAAAAAGGAATGAACGCCGCCTCGTACTTCAGCCTTAATTTTTACGATCCCGTCAATAAGCTGCTGGCGAAGTATGGCGCGACCAAAGTCTTTCTGGAAGGCGACGCCATTATCGTTGCGCTGTTAGAGCGCGAGGGCGAGGCGATGCTTGGGGTTGGCCGCACCTGCGTTCTGGCATGGGAAATCGTCAGCCTGCTGCGCGAGTACAACGAACTTCTGGAGCGGTCTGGGTTGCCACCGATGGAAGTGGGGTTGGGCATCGCCTACCAGGACTCGGCACCTCTTTATCTAATGGATGGCGAACATCGCATCATGATTTCCGATGCGATCAACGTCAGCGACCGGCTCTCTTCGTGCCACAAGGGCATCCGCAAGAAGCTCGCACCCGACGCTGGGGTCTTCCAGGTGTACTCCGTTCTGATTGGCGGCACCGGCGAAGGCGCAAACGCGGACGAAATGCGGGTCAATTACAACGTTGGCGGAATTTGTATGACGGAAGAAGCGTTCCTCAAATTGCAGCAGGAAATCTCGCTGACGCCATGGACGGCAAATTCAGACGCACGCGGATTCAATGGACCGTGGGTTGATGGAGAGTGCGAGTTCTTTCTAGGAACCGTTCCGATCGCCAACGGAATTTTCCGCAAGATTGCCATCCGCAAGAGCCGAATCGCCCAGGTCGATGTCCGCGATCTCTCGATCTTGCAGTGGACCGACCGCTACTACTACGAAGTCTGCGCCAATCCCGCTATCTACGCCGCGCTGCCGGGAGATAAGTCGGCGTCGGCATCCCGCTAGCGTAGTTTCGCTCATTGCTTAGAAATTACGACGCACTCGGAACGGAATCTTCACGACCGCTTCCAGTGCCACCGGTTTGCCGGCCCGCTCCGCAGGCATGAATTTCCATCGCGCCAGAGCCTTGGCGGCGTAGCCATCGAGACGTTCGTCCGGGCTATTCAGGACTCGGATCTCGCCGACCCTGCCGTCCGCTTGAATGACGGCATAAAGGGTAACGGTGCCGTGGACATTGGCCTTGATCAACTCCAGCGGATAGCCTGGATCGGATTGCTCGGTGGCCAGCGGAGCCAGCAGCTCTCCGTCTTTGCGCCCCCCGGAAAGCTCGGCGAAACGTATCTCCCAGCTACCGGAGGAGGAGTTCAGATTCGGCAGGTTCAGCGACATCGAGTAAGGGCGCTTGCCGCCAAACACTTGGCGATCCACATCGGTAATTTTGTCGTCCGAGACCGGAGACGCCACGCGGCCTTTGGAACGCGCAGCATTTCCTGGAGGCGAGACGCTAGCTATCTCGCGCGTGTCGTCACCAGTGTTCCCTGCTCCAGTCTTCCCTGCGCCCACGTGCAAACCAGATGGCAGAGAGCTGCCGTTGCGGCCCGCCGTACCCTTCTCGTTGGATTTCGACTCCGCTAGATCAGGCGTGCCTGCGGCACCGGCCTTTCCCTGCGGCGAGGCGGAGAATGATCCTCGGCGATTACCCGCCGGAACGGCCACCGGCCCGGCCGCGGCCACAGGATGAATGCCCAGAGCGACCATTCGTCCTCCCGCGTTGCCACCAGCAGCGATGCTCGGCGGCGGAGCTACCGGCTGCACGCCACCACCAGGCAGACGTCCGCTGCCTCGGGCCGTCCGCGTGTGTTGTTCGTCAAGTGTGAGCTGAGGAGCGGGCGCCACCACCTGGCTCGGGCCGATGTTCATCATTCCGACATGACCGTGCGTCGACTTAAGTTCCGGCGGAGGAGCAACTACCGCCGTGTCTGGGGCGGCCAGCCCTCTGGATTGCCGCTGTGTCAGGTCCGGAGGCGGCGCGACGACATCAGTCTTCATCGCGGTTCGAACGACGCGATCCTGAGAAAACTGTACCTCCGGCGCAGGAGCAACGACTTGGGTTTCAGGCGCGACAAGACGGCTCTTCGAGGGCCGCGTCGCATCCAGTGGCACCTGAGGAAGAATCGCTCCCGAGGCCACGATATTCGGCATCGGCACATCGTGGTTGAGCTTGATATCGGGCGGCACGACGATGGTTTGCGCACGGTTATCCGCCTCTTGCGGGACCGAAAGGATCGGCTGTTTCGCGTAAACCGGGTCTCCCTTTTGGGCTTTTTGCGTTTTGGGACGACCCGTGTCAAGCGGCGGCAGATACTCTTGCGGCGTATACGTCACGAGCGACGATCGGTCAAAGGCAGCGCGATCAAGAATCTTCTGCTGCCGGATCCAGGAGAGAGAAATTGTCCAGATCAGCGCAACCGCACCCAGATGCAACGCCGCAGATTGCAGGAATCGCCGCCAAGGCAGCGGTCGCTCGACAAAAACATCGCGCCAGAGGTTGAAGTCGGCGTTGCCGCGGTTCACGTCGTCCTTGGCCTCGACGTCGGTCTCGACGGCAGATTTCTCGGTACGCAATGCCGCCCGAACCCCGTTCCGGAATTCCGGACTGGCTGGGTCATGTTCCACCAAAAGCTTCAAAAGGCTTGTCTTGTGATCCTGGGATTCCATCTCGCTCCAAGTTGCGTTCTAGCCAAACCCAAGTTCCGATGGTGCCCCCAAAAGGCGGGATCCGGGGCCATGACGCTGGCTAGCCCGGACGGCTACTCTGTGAAGAGATTATAGCTGACCCACCCGGGGTTGCCCGACCCGATTTATCCCCTAACCCACTAGGGCACGGCGCACCGACCAAGCGGTCGATCGTCAACCATATGTCGGCCAGATTCAGCTGCTACAATTTTGTGTTCGTCCTTATCAATTCGCTATCAGTTCGTCCCAATCAAGAGGTACTTCCATGCCGGAAACTCTGCAGCTTTCAAATCCCGCGCCGCTCACCACACTTTCGGAAGACGAAGTGTTGTTTCGCGACAACGTCCGGCGGTTTGCGGATGAGAAGATCCGTCCTCTGGCGAAGGAAATGGACGAAAAAGCGGTTTTCGATCACGGCCTGCTCGACCAGTTTTTCGAATTGGGCCTGATGGGAATCGAGATCCCGGAAGAATACGGCGGCGTAGGCGGCAAGTTTTTTGAAGCGATTCTAGCGGTAGAGGAATTTTCACGCGCCGACGCTTCCGCCGGAGTAATCGTAGATGTGCAGAACACGCTCGTGGCCAATGCGATCCTGCGCTGGGCGAACGAAGATCAAAAGAAACGCTACCTGCCGAAGATGGCGGCTGACACGCTCGGAGCCTATGCGTTGAGCGAAGCCGGATCGGGATCGGACGCCTTTGCACTCCAAACCAAGGCGGAACTCAGAGGCAACGATTTTGTTCTGAACGGGCGCAAGCTTTGGATCACAAATGGAAAAGAGGCTGGCCTTTTTATTCTGTTTGCGACGGTCGATCCGGCGAAGGGATATAAGGGCATCACAGCGTTCCTCATCGAGAAGGATTTTCCCGGATTCACCGTGGGCAAGAAAGAAGACAAACTTGGAATCCGCGCGTCCTCAACCTGCGAGCTGATTCTTGAGGATTGCCGCGTGCCGAAGCAAAACGTGCTCGGCGAGGTCGGCAAAGGGTACAAAATCGCGATCGAAACGCTGAACGAAGGCCGGATCGGAATCGGTGCCCAGATGCTGGGCGTAGCGCGCGGTGCGTGGGAATACGCGGCGAAATATGCGCAAGAGCGCACACAGTTTGGAAAGCCGATTTCAGAATTTCAGGGAATCCAGTTCCAGATCGCACAGATGGCGACCGAGATCGAAGCCGCCCGCCTCATGGTCTATAACGCCGCCCGCATGAAAGATGCCGGCATAAATTTCGTCAAAGAAGCGGCCATGACCAAACTCTTCACCTCGCAAGTGGCCGAGCGCGTCACTTCACTCTGCATCGAAGTCTATGGAGGCTACGGCTTCACGAAAGACTATCCGGTGGAAAAATACTGGCGCGACGCGAAGATCGGCAAGATCTATGAAGGCACCTCGAACATGCAGCTGGCGACGATCGCAAAGCTGTTGATGTCGAAGTAAGCGTCGAGGGTTAGCCCTGGCGCTCGATTGCCCTTTGCAGGCTCTCGATCCATTTTGGAATCAGATTCTTGCCCAATGGATCGAGTAGATCACCAGCGATCGAGGCCGTGCCTGCGAACTGGATTTCCGCTCGCCACTTGACTCTCGTTCGCACCGCGTCTCCGTCCGCGTTGGGAGTTAACTCAAAACCTCCGACCATAGTGACTGCTTGTCTAGCCATGACGCCGTTTCCCTTATAAATCGCGCGCTTCGGACGCTCAGCCTCCGCCAGTTCCATCTCCACATCGGCTGTGCCCTTAATGAAAAGAATGCCCAACCTCAACTTGACGGTGAAATGATGGGCGTCCCGCACAGTCAGATCCCGCGGATCTTTGAGCAGGACCGCGAACCTGCCTGGATCGGTGAGAAAGTCGAAAACGTTTTCGGGATTAGCCTTGACATCGAACTCGCCGGAAAACTTAATCGCTTCGTCAGGCCCGGTCATCGTGACACTTTTCCATCAGCTCACTTGTCCAGCGGATCAATGTCGCGGTACTGGCTGCGGAAATACAACAGCGGCTCCCCATCCCGGACGACGACTTCTTCTACCTCGGCGATGAAGATGGTGTGGTCGCCGGCGAGTTGGGTTGAGTGTAAGCGGCATTCAAGATAGGCCAGAGCTCCCTGCAACACAGGCGTGCCCTGCGCGGTGCGGTCAAAACGCGCGCCCGAGGTTTCCGGATGCTGATGGGTTTCGGTAGCGCGGGCGTAGTATTCCGAGATCGAGTGTTGGTCCCTGCGCAGGACGTTAACGCCAAACCGCTTGCGAGCGTGTAGATGAGCGTGGGTTCGCGCGCGATGGTCAACACAGACCAGAACCAGCACTGGATCGAGCGAAACCGCGGTAAAGGCGTTCGCCGTCATCCCGTGAACCTCGCCGTCCTGGTCGACGGTGATTACCGTGACCCCGGTTGCAAAGCAACCCATCGCCTGCCGGAAATCGCTGGCCGCAACCCCCATGCCATAACGCTACCACGCCCAAATCGTTATGGGTTACGCAGAACGGGTTACGCAGAATCAGCGCTTCTACTATGATCTTTCCCTGGGATCGGACAGTATTATGTTTGCTGTAAATATTTGATATATCTGGGCACAGATTTTCCGGTGGCCGGATCTGACGAGTTCGAAGCAGAAGCATATGACGACATGTTCAGACGCGCTGACGACGGCAGCCGATCAGGCGACGGCAGAGACGCCGGTCTCTCGTGAAACGGCGTGTCAGCTCCTCCGGGCAGACGAAGGCACGCCACCCTCGCTGCTGTTGGCAGCACAGCGTACCCGCGCGAAATTCAAGCCGAACGTCATCACCTATTCTCGGAAAGTGTTCCTGCCTCTGACGAATCTTTGCCGCGATTATTGCGGATACTGCACCTTCCGCCGCGATCCGGGCGAACCAGGCGCGCATACGATGACGCCCGACGAAGTCATGCAAGTCGTCCGCGACGGCGAAAACATTGGATGCACCGAGGCCTTATTCAGTCTCGGAGACAAGCCTGAACAGCTTTTCCCCGCGATGCGCGACACACTGCACTACCTCGGCTACCGGTCGACGCTGCATTATCTGGAAGCCATGTGCGATAAAGTGTTGCGCGAATCGAGCCTGCTGCCGCATCCGAATCCGGGATTGATGAGCGCGGAATGGCTGCATCGTCTGTCGGGCGTCGCTCCCAGCATGGGGCTCATGCTCGAAACCACGAGCAACCGGCTGCTGACAAAGAACGCCGCTCACGATAATGCTCCTGACAAGGAACCGACGAAACGGTTGCGCGTCATCGAAGACGCGGGCAAACAGAAAATTCCATTTACTACGGGCATCCTCATCGGAATCGGCGAGACCCTGGAAGAGCGTGTCGATTCTCTCATCGCCATCCGCGACCTGCACGAAAAGTATGGACACATTCAGGAAGTGATCGTGCAAAATTTCCGCGCCAAGGCCGGAACTCCGATGGCACATTGGTCCGAACCCAGCCGCGAGGATATGCTCCGAACTTTGGCTGTGGCACGGCTTCTGATGCCTGCGATGAATATCCAGGCACCACCAAATCTTTCCGATCCTCACTACGCCGATCTGCTCGACGGCGGCATCAACGACTGGGGCGGAGTATCACCCTTGACGCCAGATTTCATCAATCCAGAGAAGCCCTGGCCGCATCTGGAACAATTACATCAGCGAACTGAGTCGAAAGGATTCGAGTTGCGACAGAGATTGCCGGTGTATCCCGAATTTACGGAACAAGCAGCAGCCCACAGCGAACTGCTGTCGCGGCGGCTCAACTCGGCGGCAGACGCCGACGGCTACGCTCAGAAAATGAGGGCGGCATGATCACCGTTCTGACTGGCGGCACGGGGGGCGCCAAGTTCGTGGACGGACTGCGCCAGATCGTTCATCCGGAAGACCTGACGATCATCGTCAACACCGGCGACGACCTGATGTGGTGGGGGCTCTACGTTTCGCCCGACGTCGATTCTATCGTCTACATGCTCGCCGGCAAACTCAGCCAGGAGCGCGGCTGGGGGGTTAAAGGCGACACTTTTTTCTGCCTGAGCACCATGGGGCAACTGGGGCAGCCGATCTGGTTTCACGCCGGTGATCGCGATTTGGCCACCCACATCCTGCGTTCGAAATTGCTCGCCGAGGGCAAGGCGCTGAGCGAAGCCACGGTGGAGATCGCGACCGCGCTCGGAATCAAGACGCGAGTTCTCCCCATGAGCAATTCGCGCGTCGAGACTCGAGTGTTGACACCGATCGGAGATATCAGTTTTGAGGAATATTTCGTCCAACGGTGGTATCAGGATCCGGTGGAATCGGTCCGCTTCGCCGGCGCGACCGACGCCGAGCCAGCGCCCGGAGTGATCGAAGCGATCCGGGGCGCGGATCTTGTGTTGCTCGCGCCGAGTAATCCCATCACAAGCATTGGGCCGATTCTCGCCGTGCCGGGAATTCGCGAAGCTCTGCGCGAAAGCCGTGCCCGCATTGCTGCCGTCAGTCCGATTATCGCGGGCAAAGCTGTCAACGGACCCGCTGGCATACTCATGGCAGCGGAAGGCTACGCGGTATCGATTGCGGGCGTTGCTGACTGCTACCACGATTTCCTCGACCTGCTGGTTGTCGATTCCGAAGACGCGCCGAATGTCGAAGAATTGCGCAAGACCGGAATGCGCGTGCACTGCACTTCAACCATCATGCGCAAGAGTGAAGACAGGGTTGCGCTCGCGCAGAGCGTGCTCGAAGCAGCGATGCAACCTCCGTCGACGCAGGTCGAGGTGGAGCGAGCATGATGGAGCAAGTATGATCCTGGTCCCAATAAAAAATTTGACCAGCGCCAAGCAGCGGCTCTCGACAATCCTGAGCCCGGAGCAGCGTTTCGAGCTGGCACAAGCCATGTGCGAGGACGTGTTGCAAACTCTGGCACACTGGCGAAACTGCCCACCCGTTGCCGTCGTAACAAACGACCCGTTCGCGCGAGACATGGCGATGCTGTTCAATTTCGAAGTGATCGTCGACGACAACAGCGGAGAAACCAGTGCCATCGAAATGGCGACAGCAGCCTGCAAAGCACGCGGAGCAGACACGACTCTAGTGATTCCCGCGGATATTCCGCTGATCGACTGCTCGGAACTACAGCAGATCGCTGACGCTGCTGCATCGGGAGGTGAGGGTGGCGCGGTTCTGGTGCCGGATGCGGCCGGACGCGGCACCAACGCGGCCTGGAGGTCGCCAGCAGATTTATTCCCGCTCCGCTTCGGCAACGACAGCTTCCTGCCGCACCTGGCGTCGGCCAAGGCAACTGGCCTGCCATGCGTTGTTCTCGAACTTCCGGGGATTGCCCGCGATGTCGACCGTCCCGAGGATCTCCACGAACTGGCCGCGGCCCACGGGGAACGCAGATCGCAGAAGCTCGTGCGCAACTGGAATCTTACAGCGGGCGATTCAGGCGATTCGTATCAGGTAGTGCCGACGGGCACATCACAGAGGGCCAACGCGAGGGTGCGGCTCTAGCCGCGCGGAGAGGCCGGGGCATGAAGTCCAAGACCGGCCGGCCAACAGTTGGTGAGATTCGTATTCTCCCAATCACGGTCCAGGGAGAAATCCGAGCCGGAGATTCTTTAAGTTCGACGATTTTGAGTTCGATGACCCTGGCCGCGACGCAGAAGTCGAGCTTGCGATTCCAGGAAGGTGACATCCTGGTCGTGAAGCACAAAGTCGTGTCGAAAGCAGAAGGCGCGGTGGTAGCCCTCGACGATATCGAACCGTCAAAAGCATCGAGAGTTTGGGCAAAACGCTACGGCCTCGACGCGCGGGTCAGTGAGTTGGCGGTGCGCGAGAGCAGACGCGTCGTTCGGCGAAAGCACGGCGTGATGATCAGCGAAACCAAACACGGATTTATCTGCGCCAACAGCGGCATCGATGTGTCGAACGTCGATGGAGGCCGGCACGCAGTACTGTTGCCGAAGAATCCTGACCGATCGGCGGCGCGACTCCGGCAAGAGATCAAGCAGCATCTCAAGATCGACGTGGCCGTCATCGTCAGCGACAGTTTCGGACGTCCGTGGCGAGAAGGTCTGACCGAAGTTGCGATTGGCGTGGCCGGGATGCGACCTCTCATCGACTATCGCGGACGTCGCGATCCCCACGGCTACTCGCTGCACGCAACCATCGACGCCGTAGCCGACGAACTTGCGTGCGCCGCCGGCCTTGTCTGTGGCAAACTGGCGAACACTCCCGCGTGTATCATTCGTGGCTATGCTTACCAACATGGAAAGGGATCTGCGCAGGAATTAATCAGGCCGGCGAAGAACGACCTTTTTCGATAAGCGCTATATAAGGAAGATATGCCAGCGACCGCTTCACAACTCGAGCAGTTCCCCGATTTGACCTGGGACCAGATCGCTCCGCAAGCTTCGACGCTAATCCGCACTGCACTGGAGAGAGTACTTGAAACGCAAGACGGAGCGTGCCTGACCTACGATGAGCGCTATGCTCTGGCGAACAGCGATGGAACGGACTTGCTCGCGTTGCTGGTCGCTGCCGACACACTGCGCCGCGACCTTGTCGGCAACATTGTCAGCTATGTGGTGAACCGCAACATCAACTTCACGAATATCTGTTTCGTGGGCTGCAAATTCTGCGCGTTCAGCCGCGGACCGCGTGAAGCCGACGCCTATTTTCATTCGCTCGAAGACATGGCGCGCAAAAGTAAAGAGGCCTGGGAACTGGGCGCGACCGAAGTCTGCATCCAGGGCGGCCTGCCGCATGGGCTGCCGCCGTTTTACTATCGCGACATTCTGCGCGCTATCAAGGACCCCGTTCCCGGAATGCATATCCATGCGTTTTCTCCGATGGAGATTGTCTATGGCGTGGAACTGACCGGGATGACGCTGCGCGACTATCTGACGATGCTGCGCGATAACGGACTGGACACATTGCCTGGCACGGCAGCTGAAATTCTCGACGATGAAGTGCGGCACGTTCTATCGCGCAACAAACTTTCGTCGGCGCAATGGCAGGAAGTGATCCGCACCGCGCACACATGCGGAATCCCGACCACATCCACTCTGATGTATGGCCACATGGAAACGCCCGGGCATTGGGTCCGCCAACTTTCGCTGTTCCGCGACATACAGGACGAGACCGGAGGCTTCACTGAGTTTGTGCCTCTCGGCTTCGTCCACCAGAACACGCTCTTGTTTCAACAAGGATTGGCGCGCACCGGGCCGACGCTCGCCGAACATCTCAAAGTCCACGCACTTTCGAGAATTCTGCTCGCCGGATCGATCAATAACATCCAAGTCTCGTGGGTGAAACTCAATCGAAAACTTTCACAGCTTTGTCTCCACGCCGGGGCCAATGACTACGGTGGCACGCTGATGGAGGAAAACATCTCGCGCGAGGCCGGAGCCACTGCGGGACAATACACGAGCCCGGAGGATTTTCAGGCACTCATTCTGGAAATCGGCCGCGTCCCGGCTGAGCGCAACACCAAATATTCGCGAATGCAGATTAAGCTACCCGCCGAATCATTGTCTTCCGAGGTTGAAGACGCGCTGTCTCCGGAGTATGCGTGAGCCGAACGATCGCAGTCATCGGCGGAACCGGGCCAGCTGGCTTGGGCCTCGCGCTCCGATGGGCACGCGCCGGACAAACCGTCATCATCGGCTCGCGCGACGCTGACCGTGCGCAGCAAGCGGCCGAGGCGATCCGAAAGCGAGTCGGAGCAGCCGCCAAAATCTCTGGACTGGAGAATTCGGCAGCCTGCGCAGCTACAGATCTCTTGGTGTTGACCGTTCCCTTTGAACGACAAGCCGCGCTGCTGAAGCAGTTGAAGCCCGCGATCAAGCCAGGCAGCATCGTGATTGATGCGACGGTTCCGTTGGCAGCGAGCGTCGGCGGACGAGCCAGCCGCACGATCGGCGTGTGGCAAGGGTCGGCGGCACAACAAACGGCGGAGTTGGTTCCCAAAGGCGTTTCGGTTGTGGCTGCATTCCAGAACGTTTCCGCCGATGTGATGAACAGTGATGAAGATGTGGATTGCGATGTCGTCGTCTGTAGTGACGATCCGAACGCAACCGAGATCGCGATGGACCTCGCGACGAAGATCAAGAACGTTCGGGCGATCGATGGCGGCAAACTGGAGAATGCGCGGATCGTCGAGCAAATCACCGCTCTCTTGATCGGCCTCAACATCAAGCACAAAGGCCATGGCGGAATCCGCATCACGGGATTGCCAGACGCTGCGTACAAAACGATTCTGGCGCGCCATGAAACATGACCGTCCCTTCGAGCGACGCCACAACTATCGAGTCTGCCATTGAGTTCGCCATCGAATTCGACGGCGCTTCGTTCCGGCTTGACGGACGACCGCTGCTGCAAGATCTGGTTCTCTCCGTAACACATGGCGAGACTATGGTTCTGCTCGGGCGAAGCGGGTCGGGCAAAACGACGACACTGAAACTGATCAATCGCCTGCTGCTGCCAACTTCCGGCGAAGTCCGTGTGAACGGGCGCGCAACTACCGACTGGGATCCGATCCGCTTGCGGCGCGGCATCGGATACGTCATTCAAGATGGAGGGCTGTTTCCTCACTTCACCGTTGCGCGCAACATTGCGCTGGTACCAACGATTGAGAACTGGCCGAAGGCGCGCGTCACGGCTCGCGTGCGTGAACTTCTTGCTGCGGTCGGGCTCAACGAGGAATTGGGCGATCGCTATCCGAGCCAACTTTCCGGCGGTCAGCGGCAGCGCGTTGGAGTGGCGCGAGCACTTGCGGCCGATCCGCCAATTCTGATCCTTGACGAGGCATTCAGCGCTTTGGACCCGATCACGCGATCGGAGATGCAGAAGGAGTTTCGCGCCTTGCAGCGGCGGTTGCAAAAGACGGTCGTCTTTGTCACTCACGATCTGCGGGAAGCTCTGCTGCTGGCGGATCGCATCGCTCTGCTCGAAGATGGACGGCTGATCGTCAATCTTCCGGTGAACGAGTTTCGTCACTCGCAAGATCCAATGGTGCGAGCCTACATGGAAGCATTTTCCGCAGTGCCAGATGCGAAGTAAGCGGCACAGAGTGAACAGGTGATCGGCATGGATTTTCTGCACTTCATGATGACAAACCGGCAACAGGTGCTCGACCTTACACTCGAGCACATCACTCTCGCAGGCGTGGCAACATTGCTCGCGGCGCTGGTCGGAATTCCGCTTGGCATTCTGATCACACGCGTTCCGCAACTCAGCAAGCCGGTGATCGGCGGCGCAAATATTATCCAGACGATTCCGAGCCTTGCCTTGTTCGGTTTTTTGCTCCCTGTCCGCTGGATTGGGGAGCGCGGAGGGCGCCTGGCGATTCTCGCGCTAGCGCTCTATGGACTGCTGCCGCTGATTCGCAACACCTATGCCGGCATTCGCGGCGTCGATCCTGCTGTGGTCGAAGCCGGGCGAGCGATGGGCCTGACCAACTGGCAACTTCTCTACCAGGTCGAATTGCCGCTGGCATCGGGAATCATCGTGGCCGGAGTTCGAATTGCGGCCGTTCTCTCCATCGGCCTCGCCACGATCGCGGCCGCAATCGGCGCTGGCGGACTCGGTGAATTCATCTTCCGCGGCTTGGCCATGGTCAACAATCAAGTGATTCTGGCCGGAGCCATTCCCGCCGCGTTGCTGGCGCTCGTTACAGACTTCCTGTTGGGAAGATTGGAACAGCGCTTGTCGACTTTGCGTCAGAGATCGTGAGCGCAGAGTGATGAATGAAGTGACGATGAAATCATCCCCAGAATTTCGCTGCGCATGCGTCTTGCTGGCTCTTCTGCTTCTGCTGCTTCTGCTGCCAATCGCGGGCTGCGAGCGGCACGCGGATCGCATCGTTGTCGGCTCGAAGAACTTTACCGAGCAGCTTATCCTCGGAGAAATGTTCGCGCAGCTGATCGAGGCTCGAACTCACTTGCCGGTGGAACGGCGTTTCTATCTCGCGGGTACTTTCATCTGCCAGCAAGCGATCCTGGCGGGACGAATCGACCTCTACCCTGAATACACCGGAACCGCGCTGACTGCGGTGTTGAAACAGCAACCGAGCGGCGACAAGCAAGATGTGTTTCAACGCGTGAAGCAGGGCTACGAAAACAAATTTGGCCTCACCATCGGGCGGCCGCTCGGCTTCGATGACACGTTCGCCATGGTGATCCGCGGAGAGGATGCGCGGCGCTTTCATCTCAAGACCATGTCGGAGGCGGCGGCATACACACCGCAGTGGCGCGCCGGGTTCGGATACGAATTCATGGAGCGTCCCGACGGCTACAAGGGGCTGGTCGCCAGTTATGGACTGCGCTTCGCCGGAGCACCGCGCATCATGGACCTGGGACTGATCACGCGGGCGCTCAGAGACCATCAGGTCGACCTGATCGCCGGGAACAACACCGATGGACTGATCCGAGCGCTGGACTTTTTTGTGCTGGAGGATGATCACCACTATTTCCCTCCGTATGAAGCGGTGGCGGTGGAGCGCGGCGAAATGTTGAAACAACATCCAGAGGTTGGAGTGGCACTGGATGGGCTGGCGGGAGCGATCTCCGATGATGATATGCGGAGGATGAATTATGCGGTCGATGGACAGCATCGCGATCCGACGGAAGTTGTGCGGGAATTTCTGAAGCAGCGCAGATTGATCAACTAAGTTTTTGGATCGAGCATTTTGTCGGTGAGCAAGTGGTGCACTGGTTTTGTACTCCCCCCCCAATTTTTCATGTAACTTGTTCATTACAAAGATAGTTACTCACACGACCCACAAAATAAAGGACTTAAAGGAGTGGATCATCGATTTTGGCGGGATTTTGACGGATTTTTCGGGTCCGATGTTTGCAATTTTGCGTTGTCAAAGAAGGCGGTTGCGATGTCCGTCTCTGGAGGCGGACACAATTCATTTGGAGTGTCGCACTGATGGTGGTGGTTGTGTCTGTGACGGCGGTACGGGCGGATGGTGATGAATCCAGGTCAGATCTCAGTTCGCAGAACTGGGTTGTGGGTGAAGTGGCGATTTATCCCAAGTATCCGCGACCGGAATGTGCTCGCGAATCCCAGTGGGAACATCTGAAAAGAACGCTTCGCTCGCCGGTGTCTTTTTCGTTTTCCGGATCGATTTCCGGCAAGCAAGCCCTATTGACCTGCTGTTTATTGAATAGGGATTACTGATTCAGTCGACTCGGTGTGCCACAGCCTCTGATGCGTCCTGCGGCTTGTAGCGCACGGCGAAACTAGACTCAAGGCACGACTGCCTTAGGTCGGAGACAAAGTGCGGATCGGGATCGGCCAACGATGAACCAAAGGGTGTCCAGACATCGTAATTCTTCCCCGCCACGTTGTATTGCACCTCACATTCGCCAAAATATAGCGTGAAGGGGAAATGCGTTCCGGAGAGGCGGTGCCTAAGCATTCGCATCTCGGTACCCTTGCCGCGAACTTGAGGCCAACTCGCTTGGATTCTGCGCTGCCTCTCTACCAAATACGGTTCACCGATCACAGAAACTACAACTAGCGACATAAGCCCAAAAGCAGCAACACTTGACCAACTCCACCCTAGATTAGCGGTGCGCTTCGGATTTGTCTTTGTTCTCAAGTCTTCTTCTCAGAACCTGTTCCGTGCGAATTGTACCGCGATCGCAGATTGTTGCTGCGACGCTCAGAGCTCACTTGTTGTTAACAGCGATTTCACTTACCAGGAATTCACCAAAGGCTGCCCGGCGACCGGACGCAGATTGTTAGTGAGATGGCGATGTTACACCAGCTGACTGACAATCCAGTTCACTTTGAATGCCTTAGCAGGATGTTACGATTCCAAGACATGTGGCCTTGGAGACGAAAGAAGCCAATTCCCGAAGGGTTCCCGGAGGGGTTCAGTGTTCAGCGCATCGGTATAAGCTCGGCGATTGCGGTTTCCGAGCTACCTGCTGGCGACATCTCGCACTACTTTCGTGAGCATCCCGACATTGCCGGGGCATTGCTGGGCGAATCCTATGACAAGCGATATACCCCCTCGACGTTCTTTGAGGAGAAAGGCAATCGATTCAGGGTGGGTTGGTTCACAAGGAATGCGACGTACCTTTGCGTTCAGGAGTTCTCCACCTTGGCAGATGCAGCTACTGATTATCTGCTGTTCTCGCTTGGCAAGGGTCGTTGGACGCCGCAGGAATAAGGTGGATATTAATTAGTGAAATCGCGATATCACGACAGTTATCAGGGAAAAGAAGGCGTTCGATGAACCACGACGATCTGTTTTTTCCCATAGCTCACTTGCGCATCGACAGCTCGTTCATCAGGGGTCGTCAAGCCCACGGTATCTAGCGTCTTACCATTTTTGTCCGCCAGCACAAGATCGGTTTGGCGAGGGGCTGCTCCGCACACGTCAGCCTTGAACACATCTCTCCTCTTGAAACTCGAATATGCACCTACCAGAATGAAAGTTTGGCCATTGGGAGGTTGCGGAGAGGAAGTCTCAACCCGTTTCGGTGAGCATGTGAACTTTAGGAGCACCACGTCTCCCTCGTGGGCCGCCGCCACGATGTCGCCGTCGACTCGAACCAGAACTGACAAGCATTTAGCCTGCGCAGAATGACAATTGACGAGCAGGACCATGAGCAAGGCCATCAGGGCAGCGGAACGTTTCACGTCCTAAACTTAAACCTACATGTGACTTAAGTCCAGGGGACTGCCAATGCCTCGCAATTGTTGGCGAAATCGCGATGTTACGCCAGCTATGTTTTGGCGTCACGAAACCCATTTCTCAATTTCCTTTCCTATCATCCAACGACCATTGCTGTTCTCCATAACTACATACCGTCCGCCCCCACACAATTCACCACATCTGTTGCTCACATAAAAGAATGCCTGCCTGCCATCGGTGCTGAAACCCACCCGCGAGAATGTCAGAATTCCCTGGGAGCCCGGAAATTGCTTGTAGTAAGCGCCCCACGGGTCTCTCTTGTTGGCAAAAATGGAATCGAGTTTTGTTGAATCCACGAGTTCGTAATCAATCAGAGGGTGAAATGAACGACGAAGCGATGCTTGCTTCGCATTCACTTCTCGAAAGGAGTCGATGGTCGTTTGTTGAAGAGTGGGGGCTTTCTTGCGTACAGACTCAGCCGTTTTCTCCCAAGGAATGGGGCGCCCGTTATCGTCGGGCAAGCCCTCATCGTCGCCTGACTGTGTCGTATCAGAAATTACGATTTTGGCTAGGCCATTGCCGACCGGCTCTAACGGTTCTTTATGTTGTCGGTCGGCGAATTTGCTAGCAATCCATATTGAAAGAACATCGTATTCGGGATTCCTTAATTCACCTTTAGGCGCTTCGGTGCTTTCCGCGCGATTGCCGGTTGTCAAAACAACAACAAGCGACAGGAGAACGATTATGAGCCGCTTCCGCATATGCCCACATTATGGCGCATGACAGTGGATTGTGGTTAACAGGCGTTAGCACCAAGTGAGGTTTTTAACTTCGTGTTTGAAGCTATGGCGATGCTAGGTCAACTACCCAATGGAACACCTCTAGCAATGCATCTCTCGACCGATCCGCTTTCATCAGACTTGAGCACCCCAGACGGATCAGCACAGAAGGATGGTTGCCCCGAATGCAATGGTCGGGCGGTGATGTGATAGGTCGAATTCGGTTTTCCGAGTTCGGTTTTTTCGCACCCTACGATCTCGAAAGCATATCCGTTGTCGATGTGCCCTTGGGCCACCACTCTCGCAATCTCCCCGTTACGCGGCAACTCAGAAAGCGTGCAGGTGTACCCAAAATTGGGGTGCTCCCTCGCGAACTGAGTCTCCGCATTGGAAATCGACCTTACTCGGCCAATTGCGGAATCGACATATCCGAGCATCATTGATTCTCGGAGGTAGTAATAGCCGAGGGCGACCACCACCAGGGCAGTAACGGCGATGCCAAGCCTTTGACGCCTTGTTGTTGCCATTCGCGCTCCGCTCGCTCGGGGACTTGGGATCATGATGATAGGCGGAGTTTTAGGCACGAGCAACGGGCGACACAGTCCCTCAGCGGCTGAAGCCGTATTCAGGCAAATGCTTATCGCAGCGGTAAACCGCTGCGCCACCCAAAATCAAGTGCGAGGCCGAGTTGGTTCGCAGCGTACCTGGCGACGAATGGTTCTCCTCGTCCGGCGCACTGCGGATCCCTCACTTCGTTCGGGACGACAATTCTTTTCAGGTGCCTTCCTCAGTTCATCGGCAGAATGCCTTGCGGCGGCGGTGCATTGGGAGGGGAACGCGGGGTCCCTCGACTGCGCGCTGCTTCGCTTCGCTCACGGCGCTCCGCTCAGGATGACAGAGTTGGGAAGTCGGGCCTACCCACGGGACACACTGTCCCTCAGCGGCTGAAGCCGTATTCGGGCCATTGCCTATCGCAGCGGTAAACCGCTGCGCCACCCAAAATCAAGTGCGAGGCCGAGTTGTTTTCGCAGCGTACCTGGCGACGCGTGGTTTTCCTCGACCGCGAACTGCAGATCCCTCACTTCGTTCGGGACGACAATTCTTTTCAAGTGGCTGTGGAAAACTTGCTCTTGTGTCATCTGCGCCAGTTTGATAAAGTTCGCGGCCTTATCCCCTTGCCATGGAGGTTGAAACTATGTCCACCAGGGCCCCGCTTACAGATTTCCCGAACGATCTTATCAACGATGAGCGATTGTTCAGCGAGCGCGAGCGCGAGATCGTGTCTGCGCTGCTGCGACACGCCAACCATGACGCCGGATCCTCGGCGGAGACCAGAAGCGCCATGCTGCAGGCGATTGAACGCGCGGTGGGTGAAACAGTGGCCCAACGAGCGTATGGGCTGCTCGGACATAGCATCGTGGACAGGTTGATTCATGACGCAGGTGCAACCGGCACTTCTTCTTTGTCCGCACTTACCGTGCCAGACGTGCGTGACGCAGGATTTGGGGGGGCACGGGCAGTTTCGCCGGGGACTCGTCCGCCTAGTCCACAGCCGGAGCCACCCGGTTTCGAAGAGCCGGAAGTTAGGGTTGCAATAGCCCATCGGCGACCGCCTAGTCCACAGCCGGAGCCACCCGGTTTCGAAGAACCGGATGTTAGGGTTGCGATCGCCCATCGGCGTCCGCCCAATCCAGAGCCCGACCCTCCCAGTTTCGACGAGCGCAGTGTCCGAGTTTCGCCGGTGACTCATCCTCCAAAAGAACCGGACCCACCTGGGTTCGGGGAACTGGAGAGCGATCCAGCACGGACGTCGGTCGCTGTCCTTGAGGCTGCGCGACCTGCGTTTCGCGCCGCGCAGTATCTCGTGCTAGATGAGTTCCTGGTGCCTGCCGAAGTTGAGGCGCTGATGGGATACGCGCTCGCTAAGGAAAGCGAATTCAAATTCAGTGAGGTGGTCACTCCGGGGCAAAAGGGCGAGGTCGATTTTGACCATCGTCGCTCGCGGGTGCTGGTTGATATCGGGGAACATGAGGGCGTCATCGTCGATCGCATTAAGGCGTCGCTCGCCAGAATCCTCGACAAACTTAATCTCGATCCCTTCGAGATTTCGCGTGTGGAGGCGCAGATGACCGCCAGCGGCGACGGCGACTTCTTTCACCAGCACACCGATGATGGCTCAGACAAAGTCAAAACCCGCCAACTCACTTTTGTTTACTTCTTCCATCGCGAGCCCGTGGCGTTCTCGGGAGGCGAACTTCGGATCTACGATTCGGTCTGGAAGGACGGTTATTATCAGGCCGGCGAAAACTATCGCAGCATCCAACCCGCACAAAACCAGATTGTATTTTTCCCGAGCTGTCTGGTTCACGAAATCACTCCGATAGAAATTCCTTCGCGAGCTTTTGCAGACAGCCGCTTTACGGTGAATGGATGGTTTCGACGGTAACGGTAAAAGACGCACCCTGGCTTGAATTCGTAGCGCGAATGATGGGCGAGGCTCCGCCGACAGCCTCGCCTGTGTTCGACCCTGCGTCGTTTCACTGCCTGCTCGACGAACAGCCTTCTCACCTGGTTCCGACGTACCTCTTCTCTCGTCAGAACGAGCCGCTCTGTTCTTCGCTCCTCTGGAATCCGACAGCCTGCTTGTGCCGGGATGGCAAACTTCCGCCTCAGCAGCAGGATCGCGACGAGTTAGTAAGTCGATTCGATTTGCAGGGACCAGTGGTCTGGGTGCAAGATCCCGCGAACGAATCCTGGCAGCCATTTTGGATAGGCCCGAGGCTCCGAAAATGGCTCGATTATTTTCAACCCGCCGAACCAGCGCCCAGGAATCTTCCTTCAGACGTACGTTCTGTGCTCGCGAATGCGGGCATCCTGGTTGTTGCCGATTATGTCGCTCACCGCCGTAAGCTCTGGGCTGAGATCGTTCAGCGGGCGCGATCATTTTTCCCGAGAGGCTTTGCTCCGGTCGCGGGCCTGATCCATCCGTATCATATTGCTGAGCTGCGCCGATACGTACGTCGCCGGATTCGAAATCGGCAAGTCCATCTGGGCGATGGCCAGAGCCCGCTTCGCTACATCGAGTACAACGATCCGGTTCTGAAGTTTTTCCATCAGCAACTCACGTCTGCTCTGAGCGATATTGCCGGAGAGATGCTGAAACCTTCTTACACTTACATGGCCTCCTATCTGAAAGGAGCGGAACTGCCGAAGCACACCGACCGGCTACAGTGCGAGTTCACCGTCAGTTTGTGTCTGGATTTCGCGCCCGAACCAGTCGGGCAAACGCCATGGCCTCTGCATCTCGATACCCCCGACGGCACAATCACCGTCTTCCAGAGGATCGGAGACGCCCTGTTCTTCCGCGGACGGCAGATTCCTCACTACCGCAAACCCCTTGCGCAGGGGACTACATCCACTTCAATATTTTTCCACTACGTGAGAAAAGGATTCGCGGGACAGCTCGACTAGCTCGATCCAAGAACTACGGCGAAATGCAAGTCCCTCACTCCGTTCGGGATGACGATTCTTTTCTGGTGGCTAAAAGGCGAAGAGTCGTGGAATCCCATCCTCGCGCAAAGAACGCGCAAGGATGGGGCGCCTATTTTCAATTTGGGAACAGAAACAAACAGCCGTCGCGAGGCCGGTTCACCGCCCGATGGAAAAGCCCACTTCTCAAGTGCGAGAAGTGGGCCTGGTTAAAAACAATTGAAGAGCGCAGTTATAACGCCGGCGTTTATTTATTGATGTGCGCGAGCCAATTGCCGAAATGGCCCTGGGCGTCGAAGTACTGGCCTGCGAGGGTGGTTCCGTCGGCTGAGATGCTGTCGGCGGTGTAAAGAGTGGTGCCGGCGGGAATCTTTGCACCGGATTGCCGCAACATCCTGGCCACGCCCACCATGCCACCTGCCGGTGTCCAGACAAAAGCATCAATACCGTGGCCGAATGGATCGCCGCTCCAGCCAACGACAGTTCCATTATCGGCGATGGCGTTCGCCATGCTTTGCTCATAACGCCCCTGCCGGAGAGTTCCGAGCGAGGTCAAGCCGCGGCTGTCTGAGTAAAGAAACGCGATCCCATTATTTTGTGGGTCGTAATATTGCCCAACTATTTTTTTGCCATTGCTGGTTACAGCGGCGGCTTCGCCGAGAGTTTTCGAACCTAGAAACAGGTCGTGTTTTCCATCCACCCATCGCACGGGGCGGCGAGGTCCGGTTACATCCTCCCAAAAACCGACAATGGTCGCAGAGTTGGCAGAGATGGCTGTGGCCCGGCTGCTATGAGCGCCCGCCGGATGCCCGAGCGAAACGTTGCCGGTAGATTCGGTCCACGCAAAGCCCTCGGCGTCCTGGTGAGTCCACGCGATTCCGACGGCCACGGTTCCATTTGCATTCAAGCTATAACCACTTCCCCAGCTGTTGCCAACGGCAGGGCTTCCATTCAAGGGATGGCCGAGGTCGGTAAGTCCGGTTGATCTCCAGATGGCGGGGCGGCTGTAACCGTCGCTTCCAATATATCCGCTGATGATGGCAGAACCGTCGCGCGAGATTCCGATTGAAGATGAAAATGGATCGCCGGGGCCGAGATCCTGAAAGCCGGAGATTGCCGTCCAGCGATAGATTTCGCCGCCGTAGTTTGCGGCCATGACATCCCCGTTGCCGGAGAGGGCAAGACTTGACCACGTGTCGGTAATAGGATCCTCGACGATTTGGAAGGTAGCGGTGGACGCACTCGCTGACAAGCAAAGTGCAAGGCACAGGCACACGAGACCTGAGGTACGAAGGCGGCTGTTCATCTATTAGGGGTCCTTTGGCGGGAAGTGGGATGGAAACAAGAGGCCCCCAAGTATACACGCCAAAACAGGTGGCGGGCGGGGGCACTTCGCGCTTCCGATGCGGGTTTTGCCAAAGCAAGTGCGAGACCTAGTTGTTTCGCAGCGTGCCGGACGACGCATGGTTCTCCTCGACCGGCGAACTTCAGATCCCTCACTCCGTTCGGGATGACAATTCTTTTCGGTGACTTTCCGGGGTATCTGCCCGTGGCCCTCAAGGCCGGAGCCCATTTCTTTATTGGCTCTGAGTGGCACCTATCGGCTGCGCGTTGCTTCGCTTCGCTCACAGGCGCTCCGCCGAGGACGGCAGAGAAATTGAGGAATTATTTATTCGGCATGGTGTGGGGCTGGCGGGTCATAGCGCGATGCAAACAGGCGTTGAATGTAGCAATCCTCGTGAACGGGGCGACCGTTCTCGTCAGCCTTTGCGGTTTCGAGGCGGATGGGTTGCTTGCAAATGGGGCAGATTAGAACGACTGGGGAATTCATACAGCACCCTCGGGAAGGGATTTACGTGGATTTTAGCAAGTAGCTAGAGAATTTCAAGCGGCTTTACGATGAGGTAGTGGTGCGGTTTGAAATCCACGGGGAGGCTGTGGTCATGCCGAGGCCAGACCGGTTCATCGGGAGAATGCCTTGCGGCGGCGGTGCATTGGGAGGGGAACGCGGGGTCCCTTCGACTTCGCGCTGCTTCGCTTCGCTCACGTCGCTCCGCTCGGGATGACAGAGTTGGAGAAGATGACAGAGTTGGAGAAGATGACAGAGTTGGAGAGGATGACAGAGTTGGAGAGGATGACAGAGTTGGAGAGGATGACAGAGTTGGAGAGAAGGACAGAATTGGAGAGAAGGAGGTCCTTCGCTCCGCTCAGGATGACAGAGTTGGGAGGGCGTTGGTACACGAGCAGGGCTACTCTTCCACTGGCTGGGCGTTTAGTTCCTGCTCGGGTTCGCCGGCTACCAATCCTTGGGCGATGATTAGACGGCGGGCTTCGATGCGGAGGGCGGGGAGGGCGCGCCAGAACCAGATTGCTCCTATGACGCAGGCTACGCCTCCGGCGGCGACGGTGATCGGCGCGCCGATGCGGTGAGCTAGGGCTCCTCCGAAGAAAGCTCCGAAGGGAGCCATGCCCATGAACATCATGGAATAGAGGGACATGACGCGGCCGCGGAGTTGATCGGGGACCATGGTCTGAATCAGGGTGTTCGAACAGGCCATTTGCAGCATCATCGAATATCCCGCGGGCAAGAGCAGCGCGCAGGACAGCCAGAATGAGGTGGAAAAGGAAAAAAGAAACAGACTCACGCCCAGGCCGGCACAGGTGATGGTGACCCAGCGGCCGAGGCCTTTTACTCCTCCGGTTTTGGCGGCTAGGGTTAGAGCTCCGAACAGCGCGCCTACGCCGGTTGCACCCATCAGGATGCCTAGGCCGCGCGCGCCGCCATGCAAAATCTGGTCGGCGAAGACGGGCATGAGGACCGTGTAGGGCATGCCGACCAGGCTTACCAGGCCAACTAACAAAAGCAGCGATTTTATGATCCGCGTCTGGTTGACCCACCGAAAGCCTTCGACGATGTCTTCGATCGGAGAGTGGCTCGAGATGCGGGGAGCGCAATGGACGTTCATCAACAACAATCCGATGATGACGGCAATGTAGCTGATGGCATTGGCGGCAAAGCACCAGCCTTCGCCGATTCTGGCGACGAGAATTCCGGCGACGGCGGGACCGATGACGCGGGCGCCATTGAACATGGAGGAATTGAGGGCGATCGCGTTCATCAAATCTTCTTTGCCGACCATGTCGATGAGAAACGATTGGCGGCCGGGAATGTCGAAGGCATTCACCACTCCGAGAAGTGCGGCGAGAACGAAAATATGCCAGACCTCGACGCGTCCACTCAGGGTGAGCCAGGCGAGTATGCCGGCGAGAATCATGGAGCAGGTTTGTGTCGCGATGACGAGGCGCTGGCGATTGTGGCGGTCGGCGGTAATTCCTCCGAGGGGCGCGACCAGGAAAACTGGGAACTGGCTGGCAAAGCCGACGGAGCCGAGTAGTAACGCGGATTTCGTCAGTTTGTAGACGAGCCAGGCTTGCGCGACGCTTTGCATCCAGGTGCCGGTTAGAGAAATGATCTGTCCGCCGAAGAAGAGTTGAAAATTACGGTGGCGCAAGGCACGGAGCGTGGTGGCCCATTTCGGGGTAGGCGAATTCTTTGTGTTTGTTGCTTCAGTCGTCGGAGTCACTGCTGGAGTCGGCGGAGTCGCCGGAGAATTTGAAGGGTCGGGCACTCTGTTAGAACTTTTTCACATCTTCGAGATGGCGGCAACTCGGGGATGACTGCAGCTTAGGAGAAGAAGCCAGATTTCCACAGGGCGACTGCCCGGGACTGACTTAGAACTTCCCCAGCGGTGCGATTCGAGATAGAGTTAGGTTCGAACGTCCTGCAAGCTTCTAAAGACCTCCGGTTCAGGAAGGATAAAACGATGAACGCAGAACTGAATCGTCTGGAGCGTCGTGGTGCGCAACGTTTCGCGGTGCACACGCCTGTGTCGGTTGAGTTCGAGGGGCGGAGTGTGGCGGGGTTCGTACAGGATCTGAGCGGGCGTGGAATATTTTTTTACGCTGAAACGGCTTTGCCCGAAGGTGCGGTCATCCACCTGACATTTACCATGCCCTCGGAAATTACGCTGGCGGAAAGTATGCCGGTGCGCTGCCGGGGACGCGTTTTACGGGCGTCGGATCCGCAGAGCGGCGAGCACCGAGGGATTGCCGTTCAGCTCGATTCTTACGAGTTCCTGCCGCAGGATCGCTCTGTCTCCCAATTTGCGCGGGTAACGGTTGCCACCCCAGCAACGACTACGGCGGGGCCGGCGTCGCGCTGAGCCGGTAGCATCTTTCCTACTGCCGTCTTTTCAACTGTCGTCCTTTGCCTTACAATCGTTTCAACCAGCAGCTTGGCGGGAGTTTTGGCAGATCATCGCTTGCGACCGCCGGCACCCGCCGCCTCGTCTGTTGTCCCTTCGATTACGAAGGTCATTTGGCCCCAAAGCCGGAAGTTCGTAGCATGGCAATGAACACTGAGAATCGAGTCATGCCCGGGATCTCTGTCGCCCTCCTGTCCGAAGATCGCGAACAATCTGTCGTATTGAACAGCCGTGTCGAGAGCACGAACCTGGCTCGAACCGTGTTGAGCCATGTGGGGTTTCCGCTCGGTCCGAGCGACGCGATCCTTCGCCAATTGCAGGACCAGCGCGCTGAAGTGGTGCTGGTGAGCATCGATCCGCAGAATCCAGCGCGAGCGATTCGCGCGATCGAACTCATTCATTCGAGCATTCCGGAAATCACGATTTTTGCGGTGGGCGAAATGAGTCAGCCCGCGAATATCGTTTCGGCGATGCGGGCCGGGGCGCGCGAATTTCTGGATCATGGCGCCAGCCGCGAAGCACTGGTTGAAGCTTTCACACGTTTCTCCGCGACATTGAGCCGCGCTCAACGCAGCGCGAGCAAAGCGCGCGTTCTAACGTTTCTAAATGCCAAGGGCGGCGCTGGAGCGACGACCACGGCTGTCAACACAGCGGTCGCTTTGCAGGAAGCGCACGGGCGCGTGGTGCTGGTGGATTTCGCGCCGATTGGACACACTGCTCTGCAACTCAACCTGCGGCCGCAATTCACCATCATCGATGCGCTGCAGAATCTGCATCGCATGGATGGTTCGCTGCTTGATGGGTTGATGACTCCGTATCGCAATGGCCTTCATTTGCTGGCGGGGGCGCAGCAGCCACACAGTTCGGTGCCGACGGCGTCAGAATTGGCGCGACTTTTCGACTTGCTGGTGAACCAGTATCACTTCGTGGTGCTGGATTGCTCGGGCAGGATGGATAGTACAGTCCAAATGATCTGCGACCTCTCGAACGCGGTGCTGATGGTGGCGCAGACCGACGTCGTGTCGCTGTGGAGCGCGGGGCGGATCCAGGGGTTCTTGCAAGAAGGGGCGGGTCGCGATCGCCTACGGATCGTGCTCAACCGTTACAAGAAAATTCCTGGCTTTACCGACGAAGACGTAGAGAAAGCCACCAACTGCAAGGTGCTCTGGAAAGTGCCCAACAACTTCCAGGTCATTGGACCGGCGATTGATAAAGGGAGTCCGGTGGCAGCGCAGGGAAACCACGAAATTGGCCGCTCGTATCAGGGGTTAGCCGCGGAGTTGGCCAGCGCCACGACGACGGCCGACGGCGCTCTTTCGCTGCTCTATCAGCATGACAAAGGGGCCGATAGCAAGAAGCGTGGAGCGGGCCCGCTGATCGTCTCTCCGGCGCGCGCTGGGAACTAAGTCGGCCACTTCATTGCTCAGTTCATCGTGTAGTTCCGAACGCACTTCAGAATAGGCCGAAATTTCGGCACCCAGCCAGAGCTTCGGCATTCCGTTTTGGTCCTTCCATCGTCATTCCACTCTCAAGCACCCGCAATAAAGCGCTTTACGGGCGGAAATGCAATGGCGACTCGTGTGCATTGTCAAGATTTGTACGGCGTGATTCGTCTCCCCCGCGAAGAACCGCCAGAGGTGTCACGGAAGGTGTGGGTCTCCAATGGGTGTGCCGCGTCGATTCGCGATCCCGAACGACTGCCTGACCTGCACGTTGAGGCAAAGTAGTGACTTTTGCAACTTGCCTCATCCTTTAATGGCGGCGTTCAACGCGACTGGGCATGTGACGCTGTATCCGTCGAATGCAACGCTGTTGACGGAGGGTCAGATGCCCCGCGGCGTTTTTATCACTTGCTCGGGCCGGGCCAAACTCGCGATCGCGGCCCGCGACGGCAAAACCATCATCCTTAAAATTGCAGGCAACCGTCATGTGCTCGGGCTCAGCGCAGTTCTGTTGGGACAACCTTCTCCGGTGACGGTCACTACCATCGAGCTTTGCCAGATTAAATTCGTGGAGCGCGACGCCTTTCTGGAGCTGATTGAAAAAAGCGGCCATGCGGCGATTGCTTGCGCCAAAATGCTCGCCGAGGAGGTCCAGAGTTCGTTCGAGGATGTTCACGAGTTGTTGCTGGCGCGCAGTTCGACGGAGAAGCTGGCGCGGCTGTTGCTCTCATGGGTCGCGGGCGAGCCTCGCAATCGGGAGCTGCGAGTATTTACAGAATTCACCCACGAAGAAATCGCACAGATGATTGGGTCGTCGCGCGAGACGGTGACTCGCCTGATGAGCGAAATGAAGCGGAAGGACTTGATTCGCGTTGAGGGCACCACGCTGGTGATCCCGAACCGAATCGCGCTACAAGCGATTGCGGCATGAGATTCCCTCCCCGGGCGGACGAAGAGGTCTCCACGTCCGCCCCTTTTTCTTAGATGTTGCGCTTACATATTGAAGAGTTCGCGCAGGCGGCGGGTCTGGGCGCGGGAAACCGGAATCTCGGTTTGCTTCTTGTCATCCATGCGCAACTGGTAAGAGCTTTTGAACCAGGGCACGACTTCGCGGATGTGATTGATGTTCACGAGAAATGAACGGTGCGCGCGCCAGAACAGATTGGGATCGAGATTTTCGAACAACTCTTCAAGAGTGCGGCAATTGGATTGACCTTCCATGCCCGCGTGGCCTGTGGTCGCAACCGTGATGACGCCGTCTTCAATGGTCGCGTAGCAGATATCTTTCGGATCGGTCAGGAATAGACGTCCGGCGGCCTTGATCAATATCTTGGCGGTCTGTGTCTGTGGTTTCTGCGATTCCAGCATCCGGACTAACGTCTCAAGTTTTTCGTCGGGCTTGCCGCCGGCATCGATCTTTGTCCGCGCCTTCTCGATCGAGAGCGCGACCCGCTTCTTGTCAAAGGGCTTCAGGATGTAATCGACCGCATTCACTTCAAAAGCCTTGACCGCGTATTGATCGAAAGCGGTGGCAAAGACGATCTTGGGCAGGGGCACCTTGCGGTCAAGCAGTTTCTTGATCACGCCGAAGCCGTCGAGCCCGGGCATTTGAACATCGAGAAAGACCAGGTCCGGATTGTGTTCCTTGATCAAGCTGACGGCTTCGAGGCCGTTCTTGCCCTGCGCGACCACGTTGATGTCGTTCAGGTTTTTGAGAAGATAGGCGAGTTCGTCGCGCGCGAGCTGTTCATCGTCGACGATGACTGCGGAGAGGAGCATAAGAACTGGGAATCTGGAAGCGCAGCGAAAAAGCCGGTCAGTTGTGAGTATAGCGATGGAGAGCAGGCTAGAGCAATGTCGCTGGTGGATTTCGCGGACTCGGACCAGACACCTGATTTCAAAAACGAACGTGCTGCAAGACTTGCGCGTTTACGGATAACCGGCGTTTTGAATAACGATGGATTCCTCTCGAATCGAGGTTCTTAAATCCGCCGCTTTCGAATCCCCGGATGAGCGCGCTCGCACTTTCGCCAGACTGTACCGCCACGTTCTGTTCCGCACTCTGCAACTATTCTTGGTGAGAAGAAACAAGGTGAAAATTTCAGCCCGTGAAAATACAGACAGACGATCCGGGTCCCACGCTTTCGCGTACTCGGCCAGGATGGGTTCTCCGGTGAGGCGCCCAAGAACCTCAAGCAGCAATCGGTTCAAGCAGTGGTAGGACGGTGGGCAAAGATAGGCACGAGAACCGTACCAACTCCAGCGTGCGCGATAATCCCACGCCGGCAACGTCGCTTTTAGCCCAGCGATGCCATCGTCGAAAAGCTTCTTGACGGCTGGATCTGCTGTTTCTACGAACAAGTCATACAGTCCCAACAGCGAACTCATGAAACCGTCTTGAATGCCAGGGATCGATTGCCCCGGGAGTTCGCTGTAAAGGCAGCCCGAGGCCAGGGAGTCTCGCACCCCGCCCTCTTGCACGCTCAAAGCAAAAATCTGACTGGCGCCGCGAAGCAGTTCGAGTAGGCGTGGCCTTCCTGTCATGCGATAGCCGCGTACTAACGCGCTAATCGCCAAACCCTGGTCGTAGGCTGAAACCCAGGGAGCGCGGAAGAATGTTTTCCCCTGGAGACAGTCATAGTCGTTCATCCAGACGACGGAGCCGTCAGCACGAACGACGGCGTGGGACTCTAACCAGTCCACTTGCTTCAGAAATGCTTCGCGGCTGGGTTCGTCGCGATGGCGCAGGAAGTGCCCTAAATTAACCAGTCCCCACCAGGCAATGTACGCCGGTTTATAGACGATGCCAGTAAGCCGGTTACGGGCCCTTGGGACGCCATTTGGATCCATGCTCATCACGCTCCACGACAATTTCTCGCTGTAGAGATAGTAGTGAAGGGAGCTTTTTGGTCCCGCGTCGGCGTCGATATCGAGCGGATAGCTGAAGCGGAATTGCAGGAATTCGCGTCGCAGGGCGCGCAATGCGTACCGCAGTGATTCGAACGAATTCCCCTGGTCTTTTACCATGGCTTACCTGGACTGCTTATCAAGGCTCGAGCCGAACCTACTAGTGCGCGGGAGTATAGCATGGTCCGACACAGGTCCGACATAGGCCGGACTAGGCCCCTGGAAAGTGGCGATGGGACCCCAGGTGGCTGTGACTCGTGACTGATAATCACTCCCTTGATGATCAGTACTGTGAGGATCAGTGCTGTGAGGATTCCGGAGGATTGGGCAAACGCAGCGTCATCAAGTGGTGATCGTGATCCTTGAAACCTAACTTGCGATAGAACTCGAATGCATTGGTATTGCGGCGGACGACTTCGAGATGGATGGCGCGAATGCCCTGGCGCTGAGCTTCTTGTTGAACGAACTGCATCGTCCGTTTCCCCCAGCCGCGACCGCGAAAGGACTCGATGAGATAGAGTTCGTCGATGAAGGCATCGCGGCCTAAGAATTCGAGGCTGTAGCCGTGGCAGAGGACGACGTAGCCCACCGGGGATGGGACGCCGGGGGCAGGGTCGAAGATGAGCCAGGCGGAGCCGAAAGCGGGGTTATGCAGCAGTCCGAGAAGTGCGGCCCGCGCTGGCTCGCGATCATAGTGATGGCCGTCGAAGGCGTAGTAATCGCGCATGAAGTCGAGCAGAACGTCGGCATCGGCTGGCGTCGCGAGGCGAAAATCTGGTTCGGAATCAGGAGGCATTTTCGATGGCCAGCGTCATGCCCATTCCGCCGCTGACGCAGAGTGTAGCCAAGCCGCGGCGCGCTTTTCGCCTGAGCATTTCGTGGAGCAAGGTTACGGTGATGCGCGTCCCGGTGCAGCCGATGGGATGACCGAGCGCGATGGCGCCGCCGTTGATGTTGAGTTTTTCGCGATCAAAGTGAAGCTCGCGATCGCAGGCTAATACCTGGGCTGCGAATGCTTCGTTGAGTTCGACGAGATCGAAGTCGTTGAGTTTGAAACCGTGTTTTTGTTCGAGCTTGCGAATCGCAGGCACTGGGCCGATGCCCATGACGCGCGGATCGACTCCGGCAGAGGTTGCGGCGAGAATTTGGGCCAGCGGCTGAAGGTGGTTTTGCTTGACGAAGCTCTCACTCGCTAACACCATTGCCGCCGCGCCGTCGGTAATTCCGGAGGAATTTCCGGCGGAGATTGTGCCTGTTGTCGTTCCAGACTTGGAAAAAACTGGAGCCAGCTTAGCCAGTTTCTCCATGTTCGCGTCAGGGAAGAGGTGTTCATCGCGTGAGAAGACGGTCGTGCCCTTCTGGCCCTCGATCGTGACTGGAACAATCTCGGCGTCGAAGCGTCCGCTGGATTGCGCCGCGGCTGCGCGTTGCTGGGAGACTAGCGCGAACAGATCCTGCTCATCGCGCGAGATGTTGTATTGCTCGGCAAGAACTTCGGCGGTCTCGCCCATCAGCATCTTAGCCATGGGACAGAAAAATCCGTCGCGATACATTCCGTCCACGAGTTCCTGATTGCCGAGACGATATCCCCAGCGCGCGCCTTCAAGATAATAAGGAAGGCGGGACATGGACTCGGTGCCGCCGGCGAGGACGCAGTCCAAATTGCCGGTGGCAATTTCCTGAAAAGCCAGCGCAATCGACTGGATGCCCGATGCACAGGCCTTATTCACTGTGTATGCCGAAACTTCCTGCGGAACGCCGCTACGAATGGAGATTTGGCGCGCGGGATTCGGACCACCTCCAGCTTGGCGGGCGTTGCCGAAGATGGTTTCTTCGATCTGTCGCGGATCGACTGCGGCGCGTTCGAGTGCGGCTTTGGCGGCGACCACGCCCATATCGGCTGCGGAGAGCGACGCGAGCGAGCCGCCAAATTTCCCAATGGGCGTGCGGACGGCGGAAAGAATGTAGACGTTATTCACCTGGCGTTATTCACCACAGCATTTGAGTCTAGCATTCGACAAATCGACGCAGAAAAACGGGGTAGCTCTCAGCTGTCAGCTATCAGTTATCACCCTCCCCGGCTCAGAGCACCGACGGGTTACACTACACTTCGTGAATATTCTCTATGGAGTCAATACCGTTACGGAAGCGCTTAAGGCGCGCGGACGCAACTTCGAGTGGGTTGGTGTCGCCAAGGAGCGTAAGGACATTCGCTTGAAGCGCGTGATCGATGAGTGCCGCAAGATTGGAGTTCCGGTGCGGGTTTTATCGCGCCAGGAGTTGGACGAACTGGCAGGCAATGCGGCGCATCAAGGGCTCGTGGCCGCAACTTCGGCAAAACAATACAGCGATCTCGACGATCTGGTGGCTTCGCGTCGAGGACAGCACTCGCTGGTTGTCGTGCTCGACGGAATCGAGGATCCGCATAATCTCGGAGCGATTCTGCGCACTGCGGACGCGGCCGGCGCCGATGGCGTCGTCATTCCTGAACGGCGATCGGCGGCGGTGACTGCGGCGGTGGCAAAAGTTTCGGCGGGAGCGAGCGAACACCTCCCGATTGCCAAAGTCACGAACATTTCGCGGACGCTTGAAGAGTTGAAAGAGAAAGATATTTGGGTTGTGGGCCTCGACGAACGCGGCGAGCAAACCTATGACGCGATTGATTACAAGATGCATTGCGCCATCGTGCTCGGGGCCGAAGGCAAGGGTGTGCATGAACTGGTACGACGGCACTGCGATTTTCTGGTATCGATTCCGATGCTGGGCGAGGTGCCATCGTTGAATGTGTCGGTAGCAGCGGGCGTTGTGCTTTATGAAGTTGTGCGCCAGAGGCGGTTGGGCGCATCGAAGTAAGCGTGAGTCTCCAAATCATGCGATTGCTCTGTGGCCTCGGTCTCCTATGCGGCTTGAGTTTTTCTGCGGCCGCCCTGGACCGTGAGGCTTTCACCGTTACGAAATACGATCTCGAAGTGCGCCTGGAGCCGGAGCAGAAGCGACTCGGTGCGCGCGGCAAGATCACGTTGCGCAACGATTCCGCGCAGCCGCAAAAAATCGTCGCACTGCAAATTTCGTCTTCTCTGAATTGGCGGTCCATTCGCGTAGAGGCCAAAGCGGTTCAGTTCGTCTCACAGCCTTACGCCACCGACATCGACCATACGGGCGCAGTTTCCGAGGCCGTCGTTACCCTGCCGGCCGAAATCAAACCCAAAGATTCCGTTGAACTGGAAGTGGGCTACGAAGGAGTCGTGCCACTCGATGCGACGCGGCTGGCTCGCGTCGGGGTGCCTGAGGGAGTTGCCAAGCATTCAAGCTGGGACCAGATCGGTCCGTCGTACACGGCGGTGCGGGGAGCGGGATATGTGGCCTGGTATCCGATCGCGACCGAGTCGGCGGACTTCTCAGAGGGAAACAGTTTGTTTGAAGTCGCCGACCGATGGAAGGCGCGCGAAGCAGGGAGTGAATTCCGAGCGAAGTTTGAAATCTCCGGAAGCGAAGAATCGCAGACCGTTCTCTGCGGCGCTGGCGTGCGAGCCGGGATGCAGGGCGTGGAGTTCAAGGGGGAGATCAAGTATGTGCCGGCAACGTGCCACGAAGAGCGGCTCGGCACAGTTGCTCCGACGTTTGTCGCGGGACGCTATGTGACTCTGTCAAAGCCGCCGCTGAGTCTCTACGCTTTCGCGGGACACGAGTCGGGCGCGGCAACTTATTCGTATGCGCTGGAACCAGCGATGAAATTTGTCACTGGCTGGTTTGGGCCGCCGACTGCTCCGATCGCGGTCGCGGATCTGGGCGATCCGAATTCCGCTCCCTTTGAAAGCGGCACGCTGCTGATGGCGTCGCTCGATGCGGGAGACTCGAAACTGGCAGGCATCAACCTCGTCCACGAACTGGTTCATTCGGCGTTGCAATCGTCAAGGCCCTGGGTCTACGAAGGCCTTGCCCATTTCGCGGAGGCCATGTATCGCCAGCAACAAGGAGGGCGGCAGGCGGCGCTGGATTTTCTCGGGCTGCATCGCGCAGCGTTTCTGGATTCGGAAAAAGAAGTGTCGGCCAGGTTGGGAAAAAATGCGGGAGAGAAAATTCCGGGCGAGAGGCAGCTGGGCCAACCGTTGGCCACGACGTTCGACGAAACCTACTACCGCAGCAAAGCGGCGTATGTGTGGTGGATGCTGCGCGACACGGTCGGCGACGAGGCAATGCAACAGGCGATTGCGAAGTACCGCGCGGCCGACGACAAAGATCCGAAGTATGTTGAGCAGTTGATCGAAGCCACTTCGAAACGCGACCTGGGGTGGTTTTTCGATGACTGGGTCTACTTTGATCGCGGCCTGCCGGATTTTCGTGTGCAGTCGGTGCATCCGTGGAAAACAGAAAAGGGTGAACAGTTCCTGACGATTACGCTGGAGAATCTTGGCGACGCGGGAGCTGAGGTTCCGCTCATCGTGACATTTGACGGTGGAGAGATTCGGCAACGGATCGAAGTGCGAGCAAAGGCTACGGCGACTACGCGGGTGCAGGTGCCGGGGATCCCGAGCCAGGTTCGCGTGAATGATGGGAGCGTTCCGGAGAGCGATCTGGCGAATAATGTGTTTGAGATTTCGGAAACGGCAGCCGGGCCTTAATTCTTACCCAAATTCTTGCCCCTAATTTTTGCCGGCGTTCGCCGCGGTGAAGGTGATCAACTTCTCCAACTTCGCGAGCGCCGAGCCGGAATCGATTGATGCAGCAGCGAGAGGCACGGCATCTCGCAGGTGATCGGCTCGTCCCGCGGCGACTAGAGCTGCAGCGGCGTTGAGCACGACGACATCGCGGCGGGCCGACTTCTCTCCACGCTTTTCTTCGGACTTCCCTCCGGACTTTTCTCCGGACAACACTGCTCGGATCAACTTCGCGTTGAATTCCGCATCTCCGCCGGAGATGTCTTCTAAGGTCGCTCGCTTCAGTCCGAATTCTTCGGGCGTTACTTCGTAGGTGTGGACTTGTCCATCGCGCACTTCGGCGACGCGCGTGGGGCCGCTGATTGTGATTTCGTCGAGACCGTCGCTGCCGTGGACGACAAGGGCGCGTCTCAGTCCCAACATGCTGAGGGCTTCGGCAAGTTTTTCCACGAGATCGGCCGAGTAAACGCCGACCACCTGGCAAGTGGCTCGCGCGGGATTCGTCAGCGGGCCGAGCAAATTGAAAATCGTGCGCAGACGCAGTTCGCGGCGGGCGGTCTGGACGTGCTTCATCGCCGAGTGCATGGCGGGAGCGAAGAGAAACGCGATCCCAACCTGATCGAGACAGGCAGCGACCTCGGCGGCGGGCAGTTCGATGTTGACGCCCAGGGCCTCCATGACATCGGCGGAGCCGCATTTCGACGTGACGCTGCGGTTGCCGTGCTTGGCGACGCGCACTCCAGCGCCGGCGGCGACAAAGGCGGTCGCAGTCGAAATGTTGAATGTTCCACTAGCGTCACCGCCGGTGCCGCAGGTATCGACCAGGGCATCGCGTCCGGTGCCGCTGGCGTCGAGGACGGAGCCGGTGTGAAGTGGGAGAGGAACGGCGGCGGCGCGGATGGCTTCGGCAAATCCGACAATTTCTTCGACGGTCTCGCCCTTCATGTGCAGGGCAACAAGCAGACCGGCAATCTGCGCGTCTGTGCACTCGCCGGTGAGGACCTCCGTCATCACGGCGCGCGCCTCGTCGCGCGAGAGCGACTGGCGATGGTTCGCAACACGATGGAGGGCGTCGAGAATCACAGAATCCAAGTTACAGTACACAAGCTACAGTACAAAGGAGAGAGGTTTCAAACTGATTTCACTGGGTCACCGATGTTGATGGTCAACTTCGTTGTCCAAGTCCTTCAGCCGTTCCTGAAAGCGATAGCGCCAGCTTAAGGGGAGACTCTTGACGAGGAGTGAGCGTTGCAACGTTTCGCGGTCGGGAGATTTATCGGAGTAGATTCCGTTGACTTCGGCGATGGTCAGGGTCGGATCTTCACGTTCCAGGAGCTGGAAATCGTCGCCAGCGCCAACTTCTCCCTCTTTGACAACCGAGAAATAAAAACCGGAGCGGCCGCTACGGAGGAACTGCGCGATGATTCTCTCACTCTTGAATTTGGCGGCGAGTTTGAAACAAGGAAGGCGCGGAGTGGTCACCGCGATCACGGCGGAGCCTAGTCGATAGTGGTCGCCAATCGACACGGACGTTTCCAGGAGACCGGTGGTGGTGAAGTTTTCGCCGAAGGCTCCCCAGGTGAGATCGGGTTTATGCAACTCAGCCTTCCACGGAGCGTAGTGTTCGGAAGGATAAGCGTAGACGGCTTTGTTCGGTCCGCCGTGTACGGTGAGGTCGGCCTGACGGTCGCCGTCGAGGTTCGTGGCGCGGAGCAAGACTCGTTCTCGTCCAACGACCGGGTCTTTGAAAATGCCGGTTTCGAATGTTTCGCCTTGCCAGGTGATGAGGCGGGGCAGGCCGACGTTAACGGAAACGAGCTTCATCTGTGTATCTGACGATGACGGACTTTGAAACGATGCAGCTTAAAGTTGCACCTGAAGATGTCGGTAGTGTCTCAGTTTGAAGTTAAGAGGTCGAAGACGATCTCGATCAGGAATAGCGTTCCGAATCCCAAACCCATGTAGCCGACGATCTTAGCTATTTTAAGATTACGCTGGGTGGGCTGTCTGCCCCAAGCAAGCACACGGAAGCACTGGCGTGGAAATTTCAACAATAAAAACCCCCAGCCAAACATCCATGCTAGGACGATGACGTTAAACGTTCGAGGCGAGATCATTGGAATTAGTTTGCCAGAAGAACGATTTCTTCGAGCGACCTAATGGGCTCGGTTAAGGCGGCAGCCATCGCAGGGGTAATTCTCAGCGTCTCGTGGATTCGTCCTAAATTGGAAACTGAAACACAGCCAAGTTGTCGGCTGCTTTGCCGATTGCGCTGCCGTCTTATAGAATCAGGAGTTTGCTGGACTGCACTGCAAGCCGCAAGCAGGGTTCTTCCTGGTCGAAATCAAGCCGATCGAAATCAAGCCGATCGAAATCGAGCAGATCGAAATCAAGTCAGGACGCGGTTTTGGAATCATTATGAAAATTCATGAGTATCAGGCGAAGGCAATCCTGAAGAAGTATGGCGTGGCGGTGCCGCGAGGGTCGATGGCGGCGACGCGCGAAGAAGCCGAGACGGCGGCGAAGGAGTTGCTGAGTTCGGGGGCGAGCGGCGTCGTTGTCAAAGCGCAAATTCACGCGGGCGGACGCGGCAAGGGCGGCGGCGTGAAGATCGCGAAATCCGTGGCTGAGGCCGGCGAAATCGCGGGCAAGATGCTGGGCATGACGCTGATCACGCATCAGACGGGGCCCGAGGGGCGCGTCGTCCGGCGGTTGCTGGTCGAAGAGACTCTGCCGATCGAAAAAGAACTCTATCTCGGCATTCTGGTGGATCGCGGCGAGGGCAAGCCGGTTTTTATGGCGTCGGCGGCAGGCGGCATGGACATTGAGCAAGTGGCGGCCGAGACGCCGGACGCGATCATGAAGCAGTACATTGATCCGGGCATGGGGCTGGAGCCGTTTCAGGCGCGAAAGATTGCGTTCATGTTGGGACTGAAGCCGGCTCAGATCAATCCCGCGGTTCAATTTTTGACGGGCCTTTATCGCGCGTTCCTAGAGACCGACGGCTCACTGATCGAGATCAATCCTTTTATCACGTGCACGGACGGGCGCCTGTTTGCACTCGATGCCAAGGTGACGTTTGACGATAACGCGCTGTTCCGGCATCCGGATCTGCGCGAACTGCGCGATTACAGCGAAGAGGATCCGCTCGAAGTCGAGGCCTCGAAATACAGCCTCAACTACATCAAGCTCGACGGAAGCGTCGGGTGCATGGTGAACGGTGCAGGCCTGGCGATGGCGACGATGGACATCATCAAGTATGCGGGCGGCATGCCGGCAAATTTTCTGGACGTCGGCGGCGGAGCCAATGCCGAGCAGGTGGCGCACGCGTTCGAAATCCTGCTGAGCGACAAGAGCGTACGCGCCGTGCTGATCAATATTTTTGGCGGCATCCTGCGGGTGGATACTCTGGCTGCCGGGGTGGTCGAAGCGGCGAAGAAAACGAACCTGCAACTCCCGGTCGTGCTGCGGCTGGAAGGCACGAACGTTCAGGAAGGCAAGAAGATATTGATGGAGTCAGGCCTGAACTTCATCGTCGCGGAGACGATGAAAGATGCGGCGGATAAAGTTGTGGCCGCGGCGCGGTAGAGAGTATCGAGTGGAAATTTAGTGTCGAGTGGAAATTTTGAGAGCGAGTCGTTTTGAGAGTGAGTCATTATGGCAATCCTAGTCGATAAGAAAACGCGATTGATCGTGCAGGGACTGACCGGCCGCGAAGGCACTTTTCACGCGAAAGCCTGCGCCGCTTATGGAACGCAAGTGGTCGGCGGCGTGACTCCCGGCAAAGGCGGCACGACCCACGAGGGGTGGCCGGTCTTCAATACGGTGCAGGAAGCGGCCGATAAAACGGGCGCCAATGCGACTGTGATTTTCGTGCCGCCTCCGTTCGCGGCTGACGCGATCATGGAAGCAGCGGACGCCGAGATTGAACTCATCGTTTGCATCACCGAGGGCATTCCGACGCTGGACATGGTGCGCGCGTGGGAATTTCTGCAGAACCGGCGCTCGCGACTGATTGGACCGAATTGCCCCGGCATCATCTCTCCCGGCAAATGCAAAGTTGGAATTATGCCGGCGTCGATTCACAAAGAAGGAAATGTGGGAATCGTCTCGCGGTCGGGAACGCTGACCTATGAAGCGGTCCATCAACTGACGCAGCGCGGCATTGGTCAGTCGACAGCGATCGGCATTGGCGGAGATCCGATCATCGGCACAAATTTTGTTGACGCGCTCGATCTCTTCAATCGCGATCCGCAGACCGAAGCGGTGATCATGATCGGCGAAATCGGGGGCAACGCAGAAGAGACAGCGGCGGATTTCATCAAGACGCACATGAAGAAACCGGTGGTTGGCTTCATTGCTGGACAGACGGCACCTCCCGGACGCCGCATGGGCCATGCCGGCGCAATCATTTCCGGAGGCAAGGGCACGGCGGCCGAGAAGATCGCCGCGATGGAAAGAGCGGGCATTAAAGTTGCGAAGTCTCCTGCGGACATTGGAGAGACGCTGGCGGCGGCTCTCGGAGCAAAAGTTTAGGCGCGAGTGCTTACAAACTGGAAGCATTTCGATTTGACTGAGGACATTCCACTGAGAGCATTTGACCGAGAATTAGGAACCGGAACTCATCTATGAAAACACTGGAACGCACACTGACGATCGTTAAACCCGACGCGGTAAAGAAGAATGCGGTCGGAGACATCATCGAACAATTTGAAAAGAACGGCTTCCGTATTCTGGCCATGAAGATGCTGGAAATCTCGCAGCATCAAGCGGAGCAGTTCTACGCGGTCCACGCCAGCCGGCCGTTTTACCACTCGCTGACCGCCTTCATGTCGAGCGGACCGATCGTGGCCTTGGCACTCGAAAAAGAGAATGCTATCGCCGATTTGCGCAAACTGATGGGCGCGACAAACCCGGCGAGTGCTGAAGAAGGCACGATCCGCAAGAAGTGGGCAAGCAATATCGAACACAATGCGATCCACGGCTCAGACGCGGACGAGACGGCGCGTTTCGAGTTGAGCTTCTTTTTTGCGGGATACGAATTGGCGAAGTAGACCAGTTCTCAGTTGCCAGTTCTCAGTTCTCAGTAGGGTCAACTGCGGACGGGGTGCTGAGAGCTGAAAACTTATTGAGAAACGGGAATTGAGAAATCTATGCCTCTTGTCGAAATCACGATGCTGCAGGGACGGACTGTCGATCAGAAGCGGAGGATTGCGCAGCGCGTTACCGACGCCATGGTGGAAGAGGCTGGTGCGCGCCGCGAAGCGGTCGTCGTCACTTTTGTCGAAGTGTCACGAGAGAGCTACGCTTCTGGCGGCGTGTTGATGGCGGACAAGACGTAAGTGACAGGGTGGTTGCGCTTTGCGTAATGGTCGATCATACAAACCCAGACCGAGCTTCAGCCCTCTACTACGAGGGGCGACGGGCCATCGACCGAAGGGATCTGACGTCAGCCATCAAGCTTCTGCAACAGTCAGCAGAACTCGAGCCTCATTTCAAAACCTTGGAACTTCTGGGAGAATGCCTCTTAGACGTGGGGCGATCGTCACAAGCGGTCACAGTTCTGACTCACTCCGTGCAAAAAGGGAGTAGGCCGTTCCGAGCCTTATACCTCTTAGCCCGCGCCTTCGAGACATGCGGAGATAGAGCCAAGGCAGTCGAGAACCTTCATCGGGCTCTCGAAATTAATCCTGACTACAAAACAGCTCGTAGCTTGCTGGAGAGCCTAAAGGAAGATTCTCAGTAGCAACTATCCCAGCGGTTCAAACAGGTGCCCTTCCGTACGGTCGCCGAGTTTAGGGAGATCCTTTTTGGCGAACTGCAGGAAGTGCGCGGAGGCGCGGTGCGCTTCGAGCGCGGCGTCATCCTTATATTGTTCGTAGATGAAGAACCGTCGCGGGTCGGTCTTATGCTTGTGCACCTGATACATCACGCAGCCCGGTTCCTTGCGCGATTCGGCAGTTAGTTTTTCGAAGATTGCGACGACTTCGGACTCGCGTCCAACTTTTGCCATCCAGGTTACGGCCAACACCACCATCCTTCGCTCCGTTCTCTTCTCTCTCTGGGTTAGGTCAGGCTCGCCAAGTTAGTTTTGAGTAGCCAGGCTCTTTACGTCTTTGTCTTTAGGCCCAGCGCACTCATAAAATCGGGGATCAAAATTGTTTGTTCGCGATCGGGGCCCGTGGAAATCATACCCACACGCGCTTCGGTTTCATTCTCGATGAAATCCATATACTCACGCGCTGCCTTGGGCAATCCTTCCACTGTACGAATCGATTGCGTCGGAGTCGCCCACCCGGGCATATTGCGGTAGACGCATTCGATTTTTTCGTAGCCGCTAGCTTGCGCGGGAATTTCGTCGGTGGTTTTTCCGTTCACTTTGTAGCCCACGCAAACTGGAATCTCGGTCAAGTGGTCGAGCACATCCAGCTTCGTGACCACGAGCCAGGATATCCCGTTAATCATGCCAGCGTAGCGCAGGAGAGGCAAATCGAGCCATCCGGTACGGCGGGGGCGTCCGGTGACGGCGCCAAATTCGTTGCCGCGTTTGCGCAGTTCGTCGCCTTGGGCGTCGAGCAGTTCGGTCGGGAACGGGCCACTGCCAACGCGTGTGCAGTAGGCTTTGGTGATGCCAATCACCGTGTCAATCGCGGTCGGGGGCACGCCGGTTCCGGTAGCCGCGCCGCCCGAGGTTGCGCTCGATGAGGTGACGAAGGGATAGGTGCCGTGATCGATGTCGAGCATGGTGCCTTGCGCGCCTTCGAAGACGATCGACTTGCCGTTCTCTAATGCGCGATTGAGCAGCAAAGCCGTGTCGCAGACGAAGGGGCGGAGTTGCTCGGCCGCATCGGCGTATTCACGAAACATTTTGTCGGCATCGAGCGGGTCGGAGTTGAAAAGCGCGTGCGCGATCATGTTCTTTTCGCGACAGGCGTTCTCGATGTGAGTGCGCAGCAATTGGGTATCGAGAAGGTCGGCCACGCGCAATCCGCGGCGTCCCATCTTGTCTTCGTATGCGGGACCGATGCCGCGGGAGGTGGTTCCGATTTTCACGCGGCCGGGAGCGTTCTCAGAACCAAGCTCCATCATGCGATGGTAAGGAAGAATGACCTGGGCGCGATTGGAGACAAAGAGATTGCCATCCACTTTCACATCGGCGGCGCGCAGCGAAGCGACTTCCTTGAGGAACGCGAGAGGATCGATGACCACGCCATTGCCAACGACGCTGGTGCATTCGGGCCGCAGAACTCCGCCGGGAACCAGTTGCAGGACGAATTTTTTTCCGTTGATGATGACGGTGTGCCCGGCGTTATGTCCGCCGGCATAGCGCGCCACGACTTCAAACGTCTGGGTGAGCACGTCGACGATTTTGCCCTTGCCTTCATCACCCCACTGCGCGCCGACAATGACCGCAGTCCTGCCTCGACCCGTACTGCTGCTCCTACTTCTGCTCAAAATGCCCACTCCGTTTGGAAGATTGCGCGGCCCGACAGGCCACCCCAGGGTCGCACACACTGGCCGCGCCGTTGCTGCTGAATAGACTGGAAAGCTGGGAAGATCGGCGGTGCTTGGCGTGTACGCTCTAGCATACCGAATCGAGCGGTGGAGGAGCAAGGGATGCAGCTATCAGCTATCAGCCGTCAGCTTTCAGTGCAAACGCTGACCCTTCGATTTCCGATGATCTTGTATGCTGACTGCGTGCCGGAACTTCCTGAGGTCGAGACTATTACGCGCGGACTTCATTCGCGCGTCGCGGGAGATGCCATCGATTCTGTGTGGATCGGTTCTAAGAAGCAGCCGCTTAAATCGCCGGCAAACCGAATCGCGTCCACGCTCGAGGGGAAACGCATCTTGCGCGTCCATCGTGCGGGGAAGCACATCGTGTTCGATCTGGAAAAGGAAACACCCTCGAAGAAGAATAAACGTACCGATCCCGAAACCGCGCAGTGGATCGTCCATCTCGGAATGACGGGGCGCATGGTGGTGAGCGAGGCTGGCGCTGAAGTCATCAAGCACACCCACCTGATTGCGAAGCTGGCCTCGGGGCGCGAGCTGCGGTTTATCGATCCGCGCATGTTTGGCAAGCTCAGCGTGCATCTCCCATCTGACTCTGGTGGATTCGATCCTGGTGGCATTGAACCGCTGGAGGCGACGGAGGAGCAGTTCGTCGAGCTTTTTCGCGGGCGCAAGACTCTCATCAAGAGCGCGCTGCTGAATCAGAAATTGTTGCGAGGGGTGGGAAATATCTACGCCGACGAATCTTTATTTCGCGCGGGTATCCGGCCGCGGCGGCGGGCGGCATCGCTTAGCCGCGAGGAACTGCGCAGGCTTCACCGGGCCGTTCAGGAAGTGCTATGTGAAGCGATTGCACTTGGCGGCTCTTCGATTTCCGATTACGTCGACGCCGATGGAGAAGAGGGATTCTTTCAGCTGCAGCACCGTGTTTATGGACGGGAAAACGAGCCCTGCCTGGTGTGCGGAACGGCGATCCGGCGAGTGGTGCTAGCTGGCCGCAGCAGCCACTACTGTCAAAAATGCCAGAAATAGCCCTAATAGAACGATTTAATATTGACGGACGGGCAGCAGCACTGTAAAAAAGGTCAGGGCTGACCGACAACTGCAACCCGGCGCAAAACCCGGCATGCAACCCGTCCCAACAAACCAATCTATGGACAAGTTCTCAATCGGAGTCGACCTCGGCGGCACGAACCTGCGCATCGCAGCCGTGGATGAGCAAGGCAAACTCGTCGAGAAGGTCACACTCGGAACCCGTGTTTCGCGGGGCCGCGACCACGTGATCGCCGACATGTGCGACGCCATCCAGCGCATGGCCGACAAATTCAAAGACACGGCTCCGCTGCTCGGCATCGGGATTGGCGTCCCTGGCATCATCGACATGCAGACGGGCCTGGTGCGCGAATCGCCCAATCTGCCGGACTGGGTCGACTATCCAGCGCGCGCCGTGATCGAGGAACGATTGAAGGCGGTCGTGATCCTTGAAAACGATGCCAACGTCGCCGCGCTCGGAGAAAAGTGGCTGGGCGCGGCCAAGGATTTTAGCGACATGGCGATGCTAACGCTGGGAACGGGCGTCGGCGGCGGACTAGTTCTTGGCGGCTCAATTTGGCGCGGCGCGAACGGCATGGCTGGCGAGTTTGGCCACACCACGGTTGAGCCGGACGGATATCAATGTGGGTGCGGAAATCGCGGATGCCTGGAGGCATATGCCTCCGCGACGGCGATTGTGCGACAGGCGAAGGAAGCGATCACCAAGAACGGTTCGTCTGCGCTGGCGGACGCGGCAAATTCCGATCCGGAGTTCAGCGCCAAGTCGATTTACAACCTGGCCATTCAAGGCGACGAAGACGCGCGGCGGATTTTTCGCTACGTTGGGCGCTGCATCGGCATGGTGCTTTCGAACATGGTGAATGCGCTGAACCTGCCCATCTATGTGATCGGCGGGGGAGCGTCGAGCGCGTGGGAAGCGTTTGCACCGGCTATCTTCGAGGAGTTGCGAGCGCGGTCCATGGTATACGCGGCAACGGCGCCGCACGACCCCACAGCCAGCAATCACGGTGCGGCGGCACGAGTGGAATCCGGCACTGGGCGTAAGACCATCATCACGCGGGCGCTGTTAGGGAGCGACGCTGGATTATACGGCGCGGCGCGGCTGCCGATGATTGAGAAGAAGCAGCGTTAATCGGGTTTGCGTCGTGGTCCGCGGAACGGGGCGCGAGTTGGGCGCTTAGAAACGCGGGACGGCCTCGAGGCGGGCCTTGACGCTGACGACGGGCGTGACGGGCGGGCACCGAAGGCAGGCTTTTCACCACGCGCCGTGGACGCGCCCGGCCGAGGCGACGTCCGCGTTTTGGAAAAGCTCGGCGCGGTCGTCTTCGCGCCACTCGCCGCGCTCCTCTGCAAGATCCTCGGTGTGCTCGATGAACTTCGTGGCGAACTTTGTTGCGAACTTCGCGACTCAGGCCTGCGTTGCGGCTTCACCTTAAACTTAATGACTGGTTTCGGCGGACGTAGTTGAATCGGTGGGCTGGGCGGACTTGCCACCCACGATCCCGAGGCGGCCGTTTTTAATTTGGCCACTTCGAGCAGCGTCAGATTGCGAAAATCTCCCGGCGGAACATCGAGCGCGAGCGGCCCGTACTGCACGCGGCGGATTTTCTCGACGTGGTGCCCTACTTCTTCAAACATTTTGCGGACCTGGCGGTTGCGGCCTTCAATGATGGTCACTTCCAACCACGGATTGTCGCCCTCACGAATCAGGCGAATTTTCGCCGGAGCTGTGCGCACGCGGCGTCCGCCTTTTTCGGCAATCGAAACTCCGCGGCGCAGTTTGTCGAGCTTGGTCTCATCGGGTTGGCCGGCGACTTTCACGACGTAAACTTTGGCTACGTTGGAAGCGGCTTTCATCAGCCCGTTGGCGAGGGCGCCGTCGTTGGTCATAAGTATGAGGCCTTCGCTGGCCCAATCCAAACGGCCAACGGGATAGACACGGCCTTTCACTTTCTGCCCTTTAGCGTTTTGCAGCAGGTCCATGACGGTGGGGCGTTTTTTGTCATCGCTCACCGTGGTCACGTATCCCTTGGGCTTGTTGAGCATGACGTAAGTGAAACGCTCGGGGCCCTGGAGCAGTTTGCCATCGACGCGGATGTGGTCGGTCTCGGAGTCTGCCTTGCTGCCAAGCTCGGTGACGACTTGTCCATTGACCAGGACGCGGCCGGACGTGATCAGGTCTTCGGCTTTGCGGCGGGAGGCGATTCCCGCGGCCGCGATAATTTTCTGGAGGCGTTCGGCTGGCATGGAGGTTACTCCGATTGACGGCTGGCTGATGGTTCGCGTTCTTCTTCGTGGGCTTCTTCTTGCACTTCGGCTTCGTGCGCTGCGGCTTCGTGGTCGCAGCCGGGCTCGGTGCTCTCGCCGCTTTGGGCGGCCGAAGTGCTCTCGGCCAGAGGCAAATCGCTCTGAAACGATTCAGCCAGCAATTTTTCGAATTCTTCCATGCTCGGGAGTTCGTTCACGTCTTTCAATCCGAAGCGGAGGAGGAATTCTTTGCTGGTCTTGTAGAGAATGGGACGTCCGATTACAGCTTTTCTGCCTGCCGTCGTGATCAGCTTGCGATCGAGGAGCGTGGCGATGACTCCGCCAGAATCGACGCCGCGAATTTCGCTGATCTCGGGCACGGTGACGGGCTGTTTGTAGGCGATGACGGCCAGGGTTTCGAGCGCCGGAAGCGACAGGCGAAACGGCGGCTTGAGGCTCTTGGCAAACGCGCGGACCACGTCATGCTGGTCGGGCTTGGTGGACATGCGGTATCCGCCGGCGACCTGGCGGATTTCGATTCCGTGAGCCGCGCCGGCGTAATCCGCGATCAGTTCTTCGAGCGTAGCGCGGATGCGCGACTTCATTTCGGCCACGTCGATCTCGGGGGATTCGGCGAGCAGCGATTCCTTGACCAGGCCGAGAATCTGGTCGAGAGAAATCGGCGTTTCTGCCGCATAGATAATGGCTTCGAGTTGAGGTTTAAGGCTCATAAATCAGTTCCCAGTTCTCAGTTCCCAGTTCTCAGTCTTTCGGAAAAGCCCATTCGGCTTTTACTGGGAACTGAGAACTGGGAACTGAGAACTTTCTTTACTTCCAATCGTCGCGCACTGCGGTTTGTTCGGTCATTACTTCTTCGAAGTGGGAGTGCTTGCGCACTAGCACTTCGCCGAAAACGTGGTCCTGGCGGACTTGAATTGCCTGCAACCGGACCAGTTCGAGCATCGCGAGAAACATGCAGACCAGCGCCTGCCGCGATGGCACGTTGCGGAGAATCTGCTTCAGGCGGATCGGACGATCTTCGAGCGCCAGCCTGCGGTGCAAATACTGGATCATCTGTCCGACTGTCACCGTTTCTTCATCCACTTGCAGCATGGGACGAGTGCGGGCGCGATCTAAGATTTGTTGAAAAGTCTTGACCAAGTCGATGACATCGGCGGCGAGTTCGGGCTCGGTGCCCTCGGCATCCATGAATTCGCGGATCGCCGGGTTGCTGAGCACTGCGTCTTCGATCTGCTGCTTCTGGAGGAGCATTTGCGCTGCTGACTTGAATTTCTCATGCTCGAGCAGACGGTTGACTAATTCGTTGCGGGGATCTTCTACTGCGTCGGCGGGCGCCAGCGGATCGCGCGGCAGCAGCATCTTGGACTTGATATGAATCAGCACCGCCGCCATGTAGATGAACTCGGAGGCGATGTTTACATCGAGTTCTTTGATGCGCTCAACATAGGTGAGATATTGCGCGGTGATGCGGGCGATGGGGATGTCGTAAATATTGATGTCCTGCTTGCGAATGAGGTCGAGCAGCAGGTCGAGGGGACCTTCGTAAATTTCGCCGAGCTCGATGGCGAACGGAAAATCGCTGGCGTCGTCTTTATTATTATTATTCTTCGTGTTGGACTTGCCCGCGTTGGATTTTCCCGCCGAGATAGGCACGACGACACCACGGACGGTGGTTTCGGTTCGAGCCTGTTCGGATACCGGATGGGACAAATCGGTCACTTCGAGGGTTCCTTCACGGGTTCATAGTCCGAGCGCTCGTAGTTCAGGCCCATGGAGCTGCGAACATCGTCCATGGTCGCGCCTGCCACTTCGCGGGCGCGAGCCGAGCCTGCATCCAGAATATCCCACGCGAGGCGTGGATTGTCCTCATATTTCTTGCGGCGCTCCTGCATGGGGTTCAGGATTTTGACGAGCGCGTCGGCGGCCCAACTTTTGCACTCAATACAGCCGATGCCGGCAGAACGGCAACCCTCGTACACCTTGGCCATGGTTTCTTTGCTGCTGAATATTTTGTGCAGATCGCCGACGGGGCAGACATCCGGATTGCCGGGATCGCTGCGGCGGACGCGGGCGGGATCGGTGACCATGGTCTTCAATTTCTGGCGCACGACGGGCTCGGGATCGGTGAGCATGACGGCATTGCCGTAAGACTTCGACATCTTGCGGCCGTCGGTGCCGGGGAGGCGGGCGGCGGGGGTGAGCAATGCGGCGGGCTCGGGGAAAACATATTCGCGTTTCCCGGCGTAGAAGCCATTAAACCGTCGCGCGATCTCGCGTGTCAGTTCGACGTGTGCCACCTGATCTTCGCCGACGGGCACAACATCTGCCTTGTAAATCAAAATGTCGGCGGATTGGAGGACCGGATATCCGAGAAAGCCGTAGGTGCCGAGGTCTTTCTCTTTGATATTTTCTTTCTGCTCTTTATAGGTCGGGACGCGCTCGAGCCAGCCGAGCGGCGTGATCATCGACAGGAGCAAGTGCAACTCGGCGTGCGCGGGCACATGCGACTGGATGAACATGACGCATTTTTCGGGATCGAGGCCGGCGGCTAGCCAATCGAGCAGCACATCGACGGAATTTTCTTTCAACCGTGAAGTATCGGCGTAGTCGGTGGTGAGCGCGTGCCAGTCGGCGATGAAGAAGAAGCAGTCGTATTCGTTCTGCATCCGCACCCAGTTTTCGAGCGCGCCGACGTAATTGCCCAAGTGGAGTTTGCCGGTCGAGCGCATGCCGCTCAGTACGCGTTTCTTGGTTGCAGTAGTTGTCATTTCAGAATTTAGCCAGTATCCCGTAGTAGAAGCGAACAAACGGGCGGATCAAGTTGCTCAGCAGTCCTCCGCCGAGGTAGACCAGCGCCAGCAGCCCAAAGATGCCGATGCGGTCGTACAGATTGCGGACAGGCTCGGACAAGAAATGGCGCACCACGTGGCTGCCATCCAGCGGCGGGACAGGGATCAAATTGAAGACCGCCAGGACGATGTTGATGAACATCAGTTCAAACAAGAGCGTAGCCGCAAATGCTAGCGCGGAATTCGAACCACCGATATTGCCGCCAACCAACAAATCGGTGATCGCGGCATGCCCTGAGGCAGACGAGATCGAGATCCCCCCAAGCAACAGGAGCGAAGCAGTGGCGACGATGAAGTTGCTCACAGGCCCGGCCACGGAAGTAAGAATGTCGTCCAGCACTGGATTGCGAAAATTGCGCGGATCAACCGGCGTGGGTTTAGCCCAACCGAGGAGCGGGATTCCGGTGAAGGCAGCTACCAACGGCATAATGATGGTTCCAAACAGATCGATGTGGCGAATCGGATTCAATGAGACCCGCCCCAACATCCGCGCCGTCGGATCGCCACAGCGCGACGCGGTCCAGGCGTGGGCGGACTCGTGCACGCTGATCGCAAAGAGGAAAGCGATCATCTGGTAGAGGATTTCGGCGATTCTTGCGGGCGTCATTGCTGAGCATTGATTCTAGCAAAGGCCGGAAAATGCAGTGGCTCAGGGATCGGGCGACGGTGCTTTACGACAAATAGTCCGTCCGTGAAATTCCCAGGCGTTGCATTTTGTACTGCAAGGTCGTGCGCTTCACTCCGAGCCGCGCCGCCGCTCCCTGCGGACCTGACAGTGCACCGCGGGTCTGGCGCAGAATTTCGATGATGTGGTCGCGCTCCCGGTCGGCCAGCGTACTGATGGGTTCGGAAGCCTGGCGGCCCGATTCCGGTCGCCCCAGCTCCTCGCGCAACTCGCCGAGCGGCGCACGCAGCCGGTTGCCATCCGACAGAATCACTGAGCGCTCGATAAAATTCTCCAGCTCGCGGATGTTGCCCGGCCACGACCAGCGCACCATCGCCTGGACCGCGTCGTCGGGAATAATGTCGATTCGTTTGCGCATCCGTGCCGAGCACTTTTCGACAAAGTGACGGATCAGCGCCGGAATGTCCTCGCGCCGATCGCGCAAGGCGGGCAGGTGCAGCGGAAACACGTGCAAGCGATAAAACAAATCACCGCGAAATTGCTTCTCTTCGACGGCACGGGCCAGATCGCGATTGGTTGCGGCGATCAAGCGGACATCGACCCGGATTGTCTTGGTTCCACCGAGACGCTCGAACTCCTGATCCTGCAAAACGCGCAGCAGCTTGGGCTGGAGCTCGAGCGGGATCTCTCCAACCTCGTCGAGCAAGAGGGTTCCCTTGTCGGCGAGTTCGAGGCGTCCGATCTTTTGGCTCACTGCGCCGGTGAATGCTCCTTTCTCATGCCCGAAGAGTTCACTTTCAAGCAGGCCCGTGGGGATCGCAGCGCAATTGAGCTTGATAAAGCTGCGGTCTCTGCGCCGGCTCATGGCGTGAATCAAGCGTGCGATTCGCTCTTTGCCGGTGCCGGTTTCACCAGTGATGAGCACAGTGGCATCGGTGTTGGCGACGATGGTGGCGTCGTCGAGCACGCGCTTGAGAGCGGGAGTAGATCCGACGATGTCGCCACTCTCAAGTGCGCCGCGGAGTTCGAGTTCAAGGTAACGTTTCTCGTGCGCAAGCCGGTCTTTCTCTTTCGCGGTCTCGCGATTGATATGCGAGTTTTGTAAGGCCGCGGCGATGTGGTTGCCGACTTGTTCGAGATATCCGGTCTCCCTGGGGCCAAAAGTGTGCTCTTCGGCGCTGCTCGAATGGAGCGTTCCCCACACGCGGTTGCCGGCAATCAGGGGCACACTCAACATGGAGAGAACTTCACCGCCTTGGGGGGCCGGGGCAAGGGAGTCGGGGGATCCAGTTAAAATCGCGGACTTTGAGTTCGTCACATTCGTCGGTGGCAGGTTTATGCCCCGTAGATTCATTTCGCGCAAATCTGACGCGGAGAAGAGAACGGCGATCCGCGTCTGGATGGCGCGCGCCAACATGGATTGCTCAAGCGGAACCGAATCTTCGATTCCGTCGGCTCCTTTAACGTTTTCCCAATAGCGGCGCACGGACTTGCCGTCCTCCGCCAGCAGGGACAGGGTCGCTTGTCGATAGCGAGCGATGCCGCGAACGCTGGCAAGAATTAAGGGCAGAAGTTTGTCGAGTTGGAGGTTGGAAGTGAGCAAACGCGTGATGGCAAGGAGGCTTTCCTGCTCCTCAGCGGAGCGGCGGGCTGCGTCTTTTTCAAGCGCGAGAGTCGCCATGAGCGCGATCCGCAAGAGGAATTCGACATCTTCCCTGGGCAAAGCAACGGGGAGACCGTTGCCGATGCCCAGTGCTCCCAAACGACCGGTGGTGGTGCTCAATGGGAAGACCGCATAAGAACGGACTCCACGATTGAGGAGCGTTGCGGCTGCGGGGAAACGCTGGTCATGCTCGATATCGGGGATGACAACGGGCTGCTGATGTGCCCATGCCCAGGCGGTGACCGCATGGTCCACGGGCAAGGGGTCGAACTCTCCACTGTCACGGTTTTTCTTCCAATAGCGCGTCAGCATGCGATTCTGAAGAGGGTCTTGGAGGGAAAGGTAAAGCAGGTCGGCTCCGGTCAACTCGAGAACAGGGGGCGCGAGCTCTTTGAAAACGTCGGGTAGATGTTCTGTCCGCGCCACCAGGTCGGTGATCTGGAGCAGAAGGCGATAGCGCTGGTGTTCGGACGCGGGGATTCCCTCGTCCGCACGTGGGCTTTCGGACATGCGTAGATCTCCTGCTGCCGCCAGGCGTTAAAAACAAGGAGGCGGCTATAAATTTTGAGCAGGAAC
>Ga0209579_10000313_pt1 | contig 57827 bp, 57 predicted proteins | sample Coa_R1_2_FD_187152 | JGI IMG/M metagenome (GOLD analysis project Ga0209579, IMG submission 187152) | Surface soil microbial communities from Centralia Pennsylvania, which are recovering from an underground coalmine fire - Coalmine... | ecosystem: Environmental > Terrestrial > Soil >...
ACGAGCGCGATGGACATGGCACCGATCGCGATGGTCACGCCCCAGCCAAGGCTCATCAGGACGCGGCCGCTCCGAAGGTCGCCCATGAGCTTGCGATCGCCCGCCAGCAGCATCACGAAGACGAGGATGATCGGGAGCAGCAGGCCGTCGAAGACCTGCGACAGGAACAGAACGGCGATGAGCGGCAAGCCGGGGATGAGGATGAACAGCGCGGCGAAGCCCACGAAGAGCGACAGCAGGCCATAGAAGGCCCGCGCGTCACCCCAGCGATGGTCGAGCCCGGCCTCCCAGCCGAACGCCTCGCAGGCGGCGTACGCCGAGGTCAGCGGCACGGTCCCGAGCCCCAGGAGTGACGCCGCCAAGAGGCCGGCGGCGAAGAGGGTCGTCGCGGCCGAGCCTGCGAGAGGCCCGAGAGCCCTGGCGGCATCTGCGGCATCGGTGATCACGATTCCGTGCGTGAACAGGGTTGCCGCGCACGCGATCACGATGAATCCCGCGACAAGATTGGTCAGCAGTGCGCCGAGGGTGATGTCGAGGCGGGAGCCAGGGAGGTCGTTGCGACCCAGGCCCTTGTCGACCACGTAGGACTGGATGAACGACTGACCCCACGGCGTGATGGTCGTGCCGACGACGCCCACCACGGTCAGCAGGTAGCCGGCGTCGCCCAGATACCCATGCGGGATGACCACTGACGCGACAGCCTGGGCCCAGTCAGGCTTGGCGAGAACGGCACTGATTGCATAGGCGAGTGACACCGCCACCCCGACCAGCACGAAGAGCAGCTGGATCCGCCGGTAGTCGCTCCGGGCGAGCAACAGCACCATCGCGACCGCGGCGACGAGCGCGCTCACCTGGACGGGCACACCGAATAGGGCCAACGCGGCGCCGATCCCGGCGAACTCGGCGACCGTGTCGCCGAGATTGGCCGCCAGCATGGTCAGCACCGCGACGACGGTCCAGCGGACGCCGAAGCGCTCGCGGATCAGGCCGGAGAGACCCTGGCCTGTGGCAAGACCCAGGCGGGCGCCGGCCTCTTGGGTGACCATGAGCGCGAGCTGTGAGGCCAGCAGGACCCACAGGAGCTCATAGCCGAACTGCGCGCCCGCGATCGAGTAGGTCGTGACGCCGCCCGCATCGTTGTCGGCGAAGCCGGACACGAGACCGGGTCCGAGGATGGCAAGGAGTCCCAGTCGGGCGATCCGCGCGCGAATGGCACGCGGGCGGGAAAAGGTAAGGCGGAACACATCGAGGACCTCCGGCTCCCGGCCAAGCAGGAGCGATAGCGGCCAGGCGAGCCCGCGCTAGACGGAGCCCGAGGCGCTCAGGAGCCGGGCAGTGAGGCCTGTCTAGGCGGGCAAGCGATCGTCAGCCGGCAGAGGGAAGCCGTGCCGGCGCCAGGTATGTTGGGCATCGGGCGACCTCCGTCTCGAATTCGTGAAGCCTCGCGGACTATCGGCTTGGGCTTATCCGCTCGTCAACCCCTCAATTCTCCGAACCGAATTCTTCTCGAATCATCGCGTCCGTCGCGGACGAGCGAGGTTGTGGCTCGGTTCGCTACGTGGTCGTGCACTCGTCGAACAGCGATCCGGGATCGACCTCGCGCCCCTCGACCTCGGTCCTGGCAGCAACGCTGCTGCGCCTCGGCAAGGGGCTAGGGAGGTCCGCTCGTTTCCGCGCAAGCGTCGGCCGGGGGGTGTAGCTCCGGGTGAGTTTTTATGACTGAAGCCCGACACCTCAGCCTGCCCTGTCGATACGAGGTCGGTTCGAGCGACCCTCATCCGGCCCTGGTCGATGTGCCGACGGCCATTCCGGTGGGTGGCCGCTCGACCATCGGGGCGTGCCCGATCATGGCGGCGATCTCGTCGGCGCCGAGCGTGCGGTGCCCGTCGAGGAGGGTCCGGGCGAGCTGCGCGATCGCGTCGCGCCGGAGTTCGACGAGTCTCCGAGCCCAGGCCCGGGCCGACTCCATGCGTTCCCTGGCCAACCGCCAGGCCAGACGGCGCATGGCCTCGGACCCGACCAAGCCGTCGCGATCAGCGTTCGCGTTCTCGATGGCGGACATCGACGGCCCGAAGGCGGGATCGCCTCGGTCGAAGAGGGCCATAACGAGCTCGGTCGCGCTCTTGACGTCGGACTCAGCACCGATGCCCCAGGCGCCGATGATCAGCTCCTCGGCGCAGAGTCCGGCGAGATCGACGGCGGCGTGGTCGATCCAGGTGACGCTGGTCGGGCCGTGGCGCCCGAGCCACTCAGTCGAGATCTCGAAGTGGCCCCGGAAGTTGCGACCGACCGCGCTCGGCCGCTGGCCCCAGCCGATGGCGACCTTGGCGATCGACTCTGGGCCCAAGAGGTCGTGGGCGATCACTGCGTGCCCAGCCTCGTGCACGGCCGTGTCCCAGCCCGGCTCGCGGTCGGTCCGGTCCCGGGCGCCGACGAAGCCGCGGCGGTTGACCATGGCCTCGAGGTGGCCCATCTCGATGACCGGGTCGGCGTCGCTCGCGTCGGCGAGGGCCTCGGAGGCCGCCTGATTCACCCAGTCGGCGATGTCGGCGCCGGTCGCCCCGTTGGCGAGCACGGCCAAGAACTCGATGTCGTGCTCGCCGATCCGATGTGGCACGGCGCCGAGGTAGAGACGGAAGAGCTCGCGTCGCTGGGCTTCGGACGGCTCGGCGAACTCGATCACGACCCCGAGGCGGCCGGACCGGTGGAGGGCCGGGTCGAGGCTGCTGTCCTCGGTACAAGCGCCGATGACCCAGAGGCGATCGACGCCACGCGTCGTCCCCAGGCCATCGAGCGACGTCAGGAGGGCGACGAGCATGCGGCGGTCCTCGGGCTCCGACCAGGCCCGGCGCCGGCCAAGGATCCCGACCTCGTCGAGGAAGAGGATGGCCCGCTCCTTGGACAGGCGGCGGAAGAAGGCGTGCAGGAGATCGGGATCCGTCCCGAATTCATCGGCGCTGACCTGGTACAGGGGGCGGTCGAGCCGGCCCGCAAGGTATCGGGCTGTGAGGGTCTTGCCGGTCCCAGCCGGCCCGACGAAAAGGGTGCCGGACGGCTCCAGCCCGAACCTGGCCGCGAGGTTCGGGCGGCTGAAGAGGGCGATCTGGCCCTCCAGCTGGCGGAGGCACGCGTCGAGCCCAACCAGGCGGTCGGCCTTTACCGTCGGGCCGGTATAGCGGGCCGCGGCGACGAGCCGGTCGAGGTCAGCCTTGCGCATCGTCGTACCCTGCGGGTCGAAGCCGATCGCCGCGGGAGTCGGCGACGATCCGGCCGCGCGGATCGCGAGTCAGCGGCGTCCGGTCGCCGAGCCTGACCTGGCCGTTGGCGCCCACCACGGCCACGGCATGGCCCGGGTCGATCACCTCGACGAAACCGCGGCGTGAGTCGCCCTCGATGTAGACGTGCAGGTCGAGCTGCACGAGCCGCGCCAACTCGACCAGCGCCGCCTCGTCGCGGGTCAGGTCGAGATCGCCCCACCACAACCGTGTTCCGGCGGCATCCGCGATCGTCGCATTGAAGACGATCGCGTGGTCCGGATGTCGTGCCCAGTACCCGGACTTCGACCAGCTAACGAGCCGGCTGCGCGGCAGGCCGAGTCCAGCGGCCACGTCGTCGAAATCCTGCTCAGGCGGCATCGGGTCCGTCCGTGGCAGCAGGCCGAAAGCCAGAGGGACAAGCGACGGCCATCTCCGCTCGGTCTTCGTCGGTTCGCTCCGCGAGCGCGTCTGGCTCGGCCTCGGCGAGCGCGGTGATCGACCGGGCGACGAGCGCGAGTGCGCCGTCAGCCCGGTAATGGCGCAGTCGGGCGACCCGCCCCTCGGAGCGGACCTCGTAGGCGTGCAAGCCGCCCTCTCCAGGTCCCACGTTCGTGATCCCGAGGATGGCGATCTGGCGAAGAGAACGCGGGTCGCCCCGCGGCCAAAGCTCGACGCGGACGATGATCACCCCGCGGCCTCGGTCGCGCCCGCGGGAGAAGAGGCGGACTGGGGTCCGTCGCCCGGGGCGGCGATGCGTTCCGCCCGAGGCAACCAGCACCCGCGCTCGCGATTCGAGACGGCTCTCGGGCTGGCACCCCGCGAGATCGGGGCCGTCACCGGGCCCAGACGAGCCGTTCGCGGCACCTTCAATCGTTAGCTTCACTTCGGTCTCCGGATGCGGATGCCGTATCGAACCGTGCATCTGGACGGGTGTCCCGCGTCACCCTCGCGATACCGGGGAAGCTCGTGAGACTCGGCTCGGCCAGCCGCGGTCGCACATCGCCGTCGAGCTTGACGGCCGGTGCTGACCCGGCCGGACATCAACTCATGTCCGACCCAGCCCGACGCTCGAACCGCTGGCTGTCGACCGTGGAGGCCGCGCACGAGATCGGGGTCAGCGACTGGTGGATCCGCGACCGGATCGATCAAGGCCTGCTGCCGGCCAACGTCATCTCGACCGGGTCCCGCCGTGTCTACCGGATCGCCCGCGAGGACTGGGAGCGCTTCCGGGCACGCTATGTGGGCCTGGCGACCGATCCGCGCTTCGAGGGACGAGGGCGGTAGCGAGACGAGTCTCGCGCGTCTCACGAGGACGACGAGAGTCGCGCGGGCCATGTCGCCACGGCGGCCGTTAGGTACAGCCCGAGGCGGCGTGCAGCCGGCGTCACCTCCAAGCCCCCTGCTCGCAACGGCCGACGAGGTTCCCATGCCCGACGAACCCATTCTCGCTGACCAGCCGAATGCCGCCGACGAACCCGGCCCCTCGGAGCCTTCCGGGGCTCAGCCAGATGAGGAACCGACCGAGGCCGAGCCCGTGCCGGCCGAGGCGAGCGGGGCGGCTGACCCTGAGCCGGCCGAGCCGAAAGGGGAGGCGGCTGAGCCCGGAGCCGAAGGCAGCCGATCGCCTGACGGATCGACCGGATCGCGCGGGGAGGATGAGCTGCCCCGGCTCGGTCACCCGTCGGCCAGTCTCCGGGCAGCGGAAGCGCTCGAACGTCTCGATCGTCAGTGGGAGGACCGGACGCCGATCCGCGAGCGCTCCGATGTGAGCGCGCTCGGGCTGACGGTGCCTGAAGATCCCACAGCCTTCGACTATCTCGGGGCGATGGGCGTGGCGATGCGCGAGGTCGTGGAGGCCTGCCAAACCTGGCTGGAGGCCCAGCTCGCCGCCGACGCCCTCGACCTCGGCCGCCGGTTCCGGCCTGTCGTCGCACTCGTGCCCGCCGGCCGACTCTGGCACGTCATCCGAATGGCCTTTGGCCGCGTTGTGGTCATCGACGGCCCTGGCTATCTCAGCCCAGTGGCCGCGGTGCGAGCGGCGCGGATTCGATATCGAGCCCTCCTGGCCGACGAGGTGCAGCGGCACCGAGAAGAGGACGGACTCGACGATCAGGAGCCCCCATCACTGGCGCCGGAACCCGAGCCCGGAGCCCCCGAGTGAGTCGGGCACAGACGCCGCCCGACGACCCGCCATGGCGGTCGATCAAGGTCGGCGACGTCGTGATCCGGATGCTCGGCGGCGCGCCGATGAACCTGGCGGTCAGCGCCGTCGATGAGCAGCTGATCGAATGCGGTGGGCCGCATGGCTGGCACTTCGCTCGGGACACCGGTTGGGAGGTCGACGACGAGATCGGCTGGGGTCCCGCCCATGGGATGACCGGGAGCTACCTCCTTCCGCCCGGCGCTCTTGATGGCGATATCCCCGACGCCCGGAACCCGGAGCGTCGCCCGGTTCCCGACCGAGTCGTCTTCCGTACCGAGACCGGGAGCCGCTACGAGGTCGACAACGTCGCCCGGACCTGGCGACGCACCCCGACCCTGGCGAGCGGGGTTCTGCGGAGCGAGGAGGGCGCGCTGCTCGACCCAGTACGGCCGATCCTCGGCTGGCCGGTCACCCTCGTTGGGCCGGTCAATCCGGACGGGGTGACCCACCGGACCGTGGTGACCACGCCCGTGGTCGCCATCGAGCACGCGACGGGCCCCACACCGAAGCGCGGCCGACGAGTCGGCCCGCCTGGCGAGGTCAGCCGATGACCGCGGTCGCAAGGCTCTTGCGCACCCTCCGCTGGTCGGCCGGGCTCTCCATCGACGATGCCGCCGTCGCGATGGAAGCGACGCCGGGACGAATCCGGGCGCTGGAACGAGGCGAGGCGACCCTCGAGTACCTCGACGGGCTGGCGCTGGCCAAGGCCTACCTCCTCTGCCCGACCTGCTTCGCCAAGCATTTCCGGGCCGCCATGGCTCGCAGCGACCACGGTGTCCCCCAACCCCCGGCCGCGTCTTTCGAGGGCGATTCGGACCCGTAGGGAACAGGAGCAGTCGATTCGTCAACGCAGCCCTTGACGAATCCACCGGCCGGGATTCGCTCGCGGCGCGCCGGGCGCACGCCAGGCCAGATGAGGTTCGAAGACGATGCTGGACGACCGAGGGCTAGAGGACTACTTCGCCCGCCTGGCCCTGCCGAGTGCGGCGCAGAGCTTGGTCCGCCGGGTGCGGAGCTCGCCACCGCTGGCTGGGACGACGGGCGGACGGGGCAGCATGAGCGGGCGCTTCGCCAGCCGAAAGATGGGCTTGACCCTCGGATCGGACGCGCGCACGACCGAGTTCCTTGGCTTCCTGCTCTACGAGACCTCGGCGACGGTGCTGGAGTTCTGGGAGCAGCCCCTCGAGCTGCGCTTGAGCTTCCCGGGAACAGGTGGTCGGACGGTCACCACCCGCACGCGCGTCGATGTCCTGGTGCTCGAGGACGCGGGCGTCTTCGTCGACGAGTGGAAGACCGACGAGCAGATGATCGAGCTGGCTTCCGAGTCGCCGGGGCGTTACCAGCGGGGGGAAGGGGGCTGGCGCTCCGAGGCGGCCGAGACGGCCGCGGCGACGCTCGGTATTGGCTTTCGCCTTCGGACGCCCGCCGGTGTTCCGCCCGCCGTCGTTCAGAACGCGCGGTTCCTGCTCGACTACTGGCGTTCGAACGAGCTGCTACCGGCCGAGAGCCTCGAGATGGTGCGCGCGGCGGCGACCGACGCACCCGGGCTCTCGGTAGCCGAGATCCTGCGTCGCTGCCCAGCGGTCGCACCAGACCAGCTCTACCTGGCGATTGCCCGCGGCGAGCTCTACGCCGACCTGAGTTGTCAGCGGCTGTCCGACGCCGCTTGGACCGCGGTCTGGCCCGATGAAACGATGGCCTTCGCCTTCTCGGCCGAGGCGCCCGGAGCGGCCGGCCCGACCGCGCCGCCGCCGCTGTCGCTCGAGCCCGGGACCGAGGTCGCGATGGGTGGCCGGGCCCTCACGGTCGTGGCGACCAACGAGACCTCGGTCACCTTCCGAGCCGACGGCGGCGCCTTGCTGCCGCTATCGAGGGGCGAAGTGGCGGAGCGCCATCGCCGCGGCGAGCTCGTCCTGGCCGGTGAGCCACACGATCCCACGCTCGAGGTCTTGCGCACCGCCAGCCCGCGGGCCCTGCGGGTGGCTCATCGCCGCCTCGAGACGCTGCGTGAGTCATGGGCCGGACGGACGGCGGCTATTCCGGGGAGAACGCGGCGCCGCTGGGAGGCGGCCTATCGCAAGGACGTCGCGACCGGGGGTCGAGGCTTCGGCGGCCTCCTGCCTGGCAAGGTCGGCCGGCCGGCCGGACCCCGCCTCGAGCCCGGGCTCGAAGCCCTGATCAGCGCTGAACTCGAACGGAGCCACGAGGCGGCCGATCCGCCGAGCCAGGTCGTCGTCCACGCTCGGATCGTCCGCGCTGCCAACGAGGCCGGCTACGCGCCGCCCTGTCTGGCCACCGTCACGGCGCGCATGCGGGCCTGGGCCACCGACAAGGTCGTCGAGGCCCAGCGTGGTCGCAAGGCGGCCTATCAGGTCAAGGCTTTCAACAGCTACCTCGCCTACGACACCCCGCGCCATGGCGAACGCCCCTGGGAGCGGGCGCATGTCGACCACACCCAGATCGATCTCGTGTGCGTCGACTCGGCCAACCGCGCGCCGCTCGGACGACCGTGGCTGAGCTTGATGCTCGATGCCTACAGCCGGCGCGTCCTCGCTTATTGGCTGACCTTTGACGAACCGAGTTACCGCTCGACGATGATGCTGTTCCGGCGCTGCGTCGAGCGCTGGGGGCGGTTGCCGGACGAGGTCGTGGTCGACGACGGCGCCGAGTTCAACAGCACTTACTTCGAGCAGCTCCTCGCCCGCTATGAGGTGCACAAGCTCACTCGGCGCGGCGATCCGCGCGCCGGATCGGTCCTGGAGCGCCTCTTCGGTTCGACCAACACCCGGCTGTGGTGGGCGCTGCGCGGCCAGACCCGGCCGACCAAGGACGTCCGGTCGATGTCGCCCGAGGTCGATCCCGAGCGACGGGCCGTCTGGACGCTCGCGGCGCTCGCGCCCGTCCTCGATGGCTTCTTCTTCGAGCTGTACGACACCCTGGTCCACACCACCCTTGGGGCGACGCCGCGAGCCGCCTATGAGTCCCGAATCGCGGTGACCGGCGAGCGCCCGATTCGGCTGATCGCAAACGACGAGGCCTTCCGCTTCGCGACGCTGCCAACCACGCGCAAGGGTCGCGCGACCGTGTCCTACGTCCGCGGCGTGACCATCAACGGCCGCCGGTACCAGGGCCCCGAATTCCGGATCCCGGGCGTTGCCGGCGCCGCTGTCCCGGTGCGCTATGACCCGATGGATGTCCGCCATGCCTTCGCCTACCTCAAGGGCGCCTGGGTCGAGATCTGGTGCGATGGCTTGCGCCAGTTCCCGCCGGTCAGCGAGAAGCTAGCGGCCTTCATCTCGGCCGAACTGGCGGCGCAGGCGCGCCTGGTCGGGCGGGCGCGACCGGTGAACGCCGCGCGCATCGGGGCGTTCCTCGATGACGCCAAGGCGAGCGAGCGCGTCCTCGTCCAGCTTCGTCGGGACGCCGAGCTCGCCCTGAGCACGCCCGCGTCGCCACCTCAGGCGACTGCGGGACCGGTCGCCGGCCTCGGATTGAGCGTGACGGACGGAGACCCCGCCCCCGTTGCCGACCTCGACCTCGAGATCTTTGGCAACTACTAGAGCGAAGGGAGCAACCCAGTGCTTGGACCAGCGGCGCAGGAACAGGTCTGCACCTTTGACGCCTTCACCACCGGTCACCCGAATCTTTTGCGGGCCGATGCCAAGGTGCGGGCGTTCGTGGATGCCCCAGCGGGCAGTGCCGTCCTCTTGACCTTCGGCCCGACCGGAGCCGGCAAGACCACCCTCGTCCGCCGAGTCGCCGAGAAGATCACCGAGCAGCAGGCCGAGGCCCTGGCCCTTGATCCGCAACGCCATCCGCCCCTGGTTTTCGACTGCCCGGCTTCGACCGGTGGCAACTTCAGCTGGTCGGAGTTCCTGATCCGCGGCCTCGAGGCCCTGCTCGAGCCGGCGGCGGCGAGCAAGCGCCTCGTCCCCGAGGACCCGAAGCTGCCGATCGATCGAGCCCGACTCCGCAACGTCGGCGACCTGCGGCGGGCCTTCGTCGGCGCCGTCCGGGCTCGCCGCCCGGCGGCGATCTTCGTCGATGAGGCCAGCCAACTGACTGGCGTCGGATCGGGCCAGCGCCTCTTGGCCCAGCTCGACTTCATCAAGAGCCTGGCCGACGCTACCGAGTCCGTCTTCGTCCTGGCCGGGACCTACGAGCTCCAGGCGCTCCGCAACCTATCCGGCCAGCTCGGTCGTCGCTGCCAGGAGGTGCACTTTGAGCGTTATCGCCTCGACGATCCGGCCGATCAGCGCACCTTCGCCAGCGTTCTCAAGACCTTCGCTCGTGAGCTGCCGATGGACGGCGGCTTGGTTCTCGCCGATCCCGAATGGGTCTATCTGCGCACAGCGGGCTGCGTCGGGACCTTGAAGCAGTGGCTCCTACGCGCCCTGGCGGCCGCGCTCGAGGAAGGGACTGAGATCAAGCGCCGGCACTTGGAAGCGACGGCGCTCTCGGTCCACGCGCTGCAGGCGATCGCCGCCGAGATCCAGCTGGGCGAGAACGCCCTGCGCGAGACGCCCGAGGCCTTCGCCGAGCTCGAGCGGCTGCTCGGATGGCAACGTCCGAGGGTCGCTCCCCCGGCACGGCCGCGGACCGGCAGGCGTCCGCAGCGCGCCCCCGGCCGCGATCCGGTCGGGTTCGCGGCGTGAGCCGGATCGCGGAGCGCTCGCGTCTCTATCGGCTCGAGCCGGCCGGGCTCGGCACTCGCCAGGTCGAGGCGCTGACGAGCTACCTGATGCGTCTCGCTGCCGCCCATCACTTGACCCCCGGAGCCCTGATCGGCGCGGCGCTGCCCGAGCTGGCGGGAGTCAGCGCAGGCAATCGACAGCGCCTGGTCGGCGAGGTCTCGGCCAATGGCCGTAGCGCCAACGGCCTCTCTGGGGTCGCGGCGATCTGGTTGGCGGCAGTCTCGGCCGCCACGCTCCGAGAGGATCTGGCGGAACTCACCTTCGTGCCCTGGGCCGAGGCCATCTCTCCCGTGCATCTGCTCCGAGCCGAGGCCGCCCACTGCCCGGCGTGCCTGCAGGAGATGGCCGAGCGAGGCACGGTGTACGAGCCGCTTGCCTGGTCGGTCGTCGCGATCGAGATCTGCCCGGTCCACCGCCGCCCGCTCGCGATGGCCTGTCGGGATTGCGGGTCGAGCCAATTTGCCTTTCGTTGGCTTGGCCGACCCGGCCTCTGCCGACGCTGCGGCGCCTGGCTCGGGACCTTCGAGCTTGGGCCCGCCCAGGGGCTCGACCGGGACCGGGTCAATGCCTCGCTCGCCGCCGCGGGCCTGCTCGGCACCAGCCCCCTACCCGGTACCGGCGCGAACGGCATCAGCAGTTCGATGGCCTTCCTCCGCGAAATTCTCTCGACTTCACAGAGCGACGTCGCGCGGGCCATTGGGACGTCGAAGGCTGCGGTGTCGAGCTGGGAGGATGGCTCGGTTCGCCCCTCCCTGCCGGCCGTCTTGGCGATGTGCGCGCACTGGGCCATCGACCCGGCAGCGTTCCTCGCCGGGATCATCGAGCCGGGCGCCCGCTATGCCCCGCAGCCGTCGCCGCGGATCGACCGGCCCGGGATCGATTGGGCCGCGATCGAGGCCAGCGCGCAGCTGCGGCTCAGTGTGGATCCACCGCCAACCGTCGGGAGTGTCGCCGACAGTCTCGGCGTCAGCACGACCGCGCTCCGCATGCGTCTCCCGAAGGTCGTGGGGCGGCTGGTCGCGCGGCGACGAGAGTGGCGCCACCGGGAGGCGGTCCGGCGAATGGAACGCTGGCGAGGTGAAGTCTGGCGGCGTACGACCTGGAATCTCGAACGCGGCAGGTCGGCCTCGCGGAGGGACATCGAGCGCGTCCTGCCACGGTGGGTTCAGCTGCGGGAAGGCGGTCTTGCCGACGCCTGGCACGCCGCCCACCGCGAGTTCCTGAGTCGCCGGGCCGGCCTCGCTGAGGGGCAGACGGCGGCGTCGGTCCCGAGCGCGAACGAAGTGATGAGCCTCTGGCGCACTTCGGACTGTCGTGTGGCAACACATGAGTTGTACCGCTCGAATTGACCGCGTCACCGGCCTAGCGGAGGCAGGTTCTTCGATAAATCCATTCGGCGAAGGTATCGTCGGCGCGAGGGAGATGCCGGATTGCCATCGAATGTGAGACCCGAGAGTCTGGTGGCCGACCTACGAAGGTGCGGCTGAGATTGGGTCATGAGGCCGGGCATTTAGCCCTGGCGGGAGGCGCGGCGGACCTGGCGTAGATCGGGGAGGGATGCGCTGACGCTGAGAGGCCCGCGAACGATGGTTCCGTCCGCCAGGCGCCGCCGACCCGTCTTTTGTCTCAGCTCGGCCTCGGCCACCAGATGTTCTTGCGGGCATCGGAGGTATAGGCCCGCACCTCAGGCCGGCCGCCCACCCGGAAGGTGATTTCGTCGCACATCGTGCCCACGTCGGGAAAGGTGCGGGCACCGAGTTGCGAGCGGCGGATCACCGTTCGCCAGCCGAGCAGCCGTCCCAAACCTGACCGCGGACGGATCAGCACCTCAATCGAGACCCTGTCCCCGATCGCGAACCGCTCCAAGAGGAGGAGGACTCGGACTTGTTGGCCGGCATATTCGAGATCGACGCCCGCGAATCCAGGCTCGTGTTGGCTCGCCAGAACCTTCGAGCCGGCCAAAAGCCGCCGCCGCTGGTGGGCGTCCATGATCGAGCTGAGCGTCGCCGCTACCGATTCGGCAGGTTCCGGGATCGTGGCGTTCGTCATCAACATCTCCTAGGGTGCGCGGCTGAGGCATATGTCTTCAGCCGGTTCGTCGCCACAGTCAACATTCGACCGTGACAACGACCGTTGCGCGAGTCTTGCTCTTCCTTAGCTCGTACGCGCCGCTCGCGTGGCTGCTCGCTGTCCGAGAAGTCGGAGAGGACAATGCCGCCGCGGTTGTTCTCGTTGCTCTCGGGCTGGCTGGAGTCCCGGCGCTCTTGGCGGCGAGACGTTTGATCAGGTCTGGGACCTCGTTCAATCTGTCGGTTTCTCACGCGGAGCCCCTGCGGGAGTCATCGGCCGCGTATCTCGCAACCTACGTCTTGCCCTTCCTTCTAATCGACCTCAGTGACAGCAAGGCTGTCATTGCAGCAGGGCTCTTCGTGCTGATCATCGGGGTCATTTACGTGCGCTCGAGGCTGATCTATCTGAACCCGATGGTGGCACTGGCGGGGTACGTCCTCTGGCGGCTGGACGGCACCCTGAACCCCGGCGCCAATCCCGTCAGCCTGCTCGTCGTCTCAAGGCTGTCAGTCGAAACGGGCATGACGGTCCGAGTTCTCCGGGCTGACCAGGAGGTGTGGCTGCTCGATGGCTAACGAGAACCGTGATCGGTTATTCGATGTCGAAGGCGCGCTCGCGGTCCTTCGGCATCCTGACGCCGAGCTCCACCTGGTGATGATCGAGTCCGACGATGGAGGAACCTACCGGACGTACCACCTCGACGTGGATCGCCAGCGCGTCCAGATCCCGTTCCGAACGAATCTGGCGGCAACCCTCAAATCGTTTCGGCGAAACCGGCTTGAGCCCTATGACGAGGGATGGGCGCCCCAGCCGGGCGAAATGGCCGTGGCGTCGGTCGATCAGATCCAATCGGCATTGTTCGCAGCCATCGACGAAGGGCTGCGGCCGGAGCGGCTCGGCCCGCTTCGTCAATCGGAAGCGGTACCACCGAGCAGCGGCGAGCTCGAGCCGGTCCGTGGATACGCCGCTGTCGTAACGTCGCCACTCGGCGAGGTCCGGATTTTCCGACGGCGCGATCCCGTCGAGCGGCTCGAGAAAGGCCGCTTGAGCACGATCCTCGACGGTACCCGGCTGGAGCGGGTTGAGCATGTGGTGGCATTCGACTCGGGCATCGACGTTGTGCTCTGGAACAATCAGCTGCTCATTCATGGGCTCGGCGGCTTCGAAGCGCTGTTCTTTCCCAGGGCTGCACGAACGGCGGTGGCGCTGCGCTTCGTGGAGCAGCTCGAGAGTCGCATCCACGTCTCAAACGTCGATGGTCTTCGGAAGACCGCCGAGGACGATGCGGTGTTCGCGAATCGGCTGAGACGCTTGGAGAGATCTCGGCTGATGAAAGAGGGTGATCAGAGTCGACTCATGGAAGAAATGCGCCGCGCTATCAAACGATTCGGCTTGAGCTGGCTCTTCCTCGACGCGGGCGGCGAGCTGGCATTTCCGGCGACTCCCCGCTGGCGGTGGCCGTTCTTGGCCGTACTCGAAGACGGGCTCGTGCAGTCCGCTGGCTCCGACCGCCTCTACCAATCCGAGTCGAAGCGGGCCTGGGACCGGCGACTAGTTACCGGAGTAGTCCGGGACGGCGATCGGATTGTCGCCCTGTGCGGTCCCGGCTGGCGACCGCTCCTAGTCAGCGCCGCTCGCCACGCGTGGCGAAACGCGACCACGACCTTCTTTGTCGATGCCGCGGACGGCCAATTCGAGATCGTCGGTGACGACCCCGACGGTCGAGAGCTCCGAGTCGTCGGACCAGTGGATCGTGATGTCCTCGGCGAACTGCCTGAATGCATTCCTCAGGAGACGCCAGCTTCTTGAGCTCCAGACGAGAGCAGAGGGGCTCGGGCCACCTCGGTCGTGCCGACATGGCACTGGTAAGGTGGGCCGCCATCCGGCGGGCGACCTGGTTGCTCGTCGTCTTGACGGTCGCGGCGTGCACGGCATCAGCGCCCCTGTACCCGAGTCTGTCTTCGTCGTCGCCGACTCCAGCCGAGGTCTCGGCGCCGGGATCGACAACGCCGATCGGTGAACCAACCGCGATCCCTATCCGAACGCCGATCGCTTCGCCATCGCAGGCCCCGATGACGTTCGCGAAGTTGACGAGCCGGGAATGGGCCCTCCTGCTCAAGTCTCCGGACAGCTTCGTCGGCCGCGGCTACCAGGTCTGGGCGTGCATCTCCACCTTTGACGCAACGACCGGGCCGGGGGCGTTCCTGGGTCAGGCCTCCTTCGCGATTCAGACCTACTGGTATCTCAAGGGCACGCCGGCTGCCTTCACCGGCGACCCCGCCAAGCTCGCGCCATTCGTCAAGGGCGACGTCGTCTTCATGAAGGCCACGGTCCTGGGGTTCGGATACGGCCTCGTGCAGTTCCGCGTGGTCGGGATCTCAAGCAAGGGCTCGTGTGCCAGGTACATCTGATTTCCGATTAGCGATCGGGTCGGCGACCTCGCCAGCTCGGGGACAGCGGGTCCGAGCCTTAGGTGGCGGAGTTTGGCGTCAAGTCGCGAGAACCCTTTTCGTCGTCAGGTTGCCGACGCCTCACTGACCAGATGGCAAGGGTTCTGCCGGATTGACGATGCCTGAAGACGAAACTCACGATCGCGAAAGCGTCGACGGCTGCCCGGCGCGGGGAACTGTATGCGCCGGCGGCTCGTCGGCCGGCCGATCGAGCTACTCGCTGCGGAGGTGTTGTCGAAGGTGGGGCGCGTGATGCGGAGTCGGCGACTCGCTGGCTTGATGGCCGCCATCGTGACGGCGGGCTACTTGCTGGCCGGGCCTGTTGCCCCGGCGTTGGCGGCCTGCGCCAAGGAAGAAGCCGGTGCGATCTTCACCCCGAGCACGACGGTCGTTGGGGCGAAGATGGAGTGGAGGGCCAGGACCCTTGTCGCCTCCGATTGGTCCGCTTCGTACCAGGGCTTTGCGGCGGAAGTGCTGTGGGTCGGCACTGACGACCTGTCCCCAAGCACGAAGTGGGTCGAAGCCGGCGTTACACAGGGTTGGGAAGGTTCGAACATCTTGACCTTCTACACCGCTCACGGGGGACTACACCGTCAACCCGCCCGTATACGCCTTCGCCGGCTACCAGATCGTTTCCGATGAGTACCGAACCACACTAAACGCCACACTAAACGACTGGACGTATGCGAATCACTATGCCCCGACCTATCAATTCGCCGCGGGATCAGAGAGCACATGTGGCCCCCCAAGTGAAGTCGCGAAGGTCTACATCGGCTACAACGACATGAAGCGCCAGTCCGATGGAGCATGGATCCTGTCGACCGGCGGGGCGTTATTTGACTACTCGCCAAACGGTGGCTCAGCTTGGTGCACCGGAACGATCTTCTTCCGGTACTGGATGAACGATCCAAACCCAACGGGATGTTCGTAGGAGCCACCAATGCAAGACACCGGAACTCTTCATCCGCAAACAAGGTCGCGCCTTTCGATCTCGCCTGGCCTGATCGGTCTGCTGGTCGCGGTCGCGCTTCTGGCCGCGGCCGTCGGGCTCTGGCGAGGCGGGTCTGGAACCTCGTCATACCCGGTCGACATTCGGGTTCCGTCCACGCGCATGACCGCGGCGGAAGTGGCTACGTCGGTGCTTGAACGGCTCCAGCAGATGCGCGCCCAGCAAGACCTCGGGGTCGCTCCGGCGATCGACTCAATGGTCGCCTTGCCTCTGTCTCAGCTGCCGACGGTGGATGAAAGTGCCGGGCATCCTGATCCGGGCACCGTGGATGCGAATGCCACCGTGTGGTTCGTCCGGGCTCATGGAACCTTTATTGGCAGTCACGTCGCCCCGGGGGCAAACCCGATCGTCGAGTCGACCGGCTACTTGTTGGTCGATGATCAAACAGGCGATTTCGTCGGCATGGGAATGCCATAGGCCAGCTGCAGAGTTCGGCGGATACCGGTTCGAGAGCATCGTCACCCACGAGTCGCAGGCACATCTCGACAGCCTCGAAAGATCTCGAATCACAAGCCATCGGATTCATCGGGGGGGCAACTCAATTGGCGTGCGGAGCCTCGCCGAGGCTTGGCCCGCCGCACATCGCGGGTATCTCGTTCGTCCGGGGCCCCAGGGCACTGAGGCACGCGAGCGCCTCCCGGCCACAGTCGAGGACGTGTCGCACCTCTGGCTGGCGACGGAGTGTCGCGCCGAGACTGCCGAGCACTACCGCGAGCCTTGAGGTCCACCGGCACTCGTCGTAGGACGAGGGTTCTCCCTCATTCCGGTAAGGCTCGCGCACCCGCAACCTTGGCCTCGATCGCAGGGATGGGAGGGGCATTGGTGCCACGCGCCGGCTTGGCCGGGGTTCCGTCGCTTCCAGAGCCGCCGAGCGACTGTCGATCACTCAATCTCGCTCCGGCCCAAGGGACCGCAGGATCGATCGCCCGGAAGCTTGGGCTGCGCTCGAAACTCGTTCTCTATCGCATCGGAGGATTGCCGATGGGGGAGAAGGGCCATCCCCTCACGTTCGTCCGAAACGACGGCGCCGCGCGCTACCGGTATGACGATCCCGCAAGCGAGTTTCAGACCTGGTACGGCTCCCGGACCTCGGAGGGGGCCTTCTACGAGGTCTACGCCGGATGGACCGAGGGAGATCACGAGCCCACAGTGATCTCGGAATTGCAACGACGACGCCGAGTCTCCGGGCGCGTCGCCATCGACGACGATCTCGAGCTGATCGATCTTCGCGGCCCGGCTGTCAACGGCGTCTTCCGCGGACTCGACGACCGACTCGGAACCGCCGAGGAATACTCACTTACCCAGAGATGGGCTCGACGTATTTTCGAGTGCGCGCCACGGGTCGGCGGTGTCGTGTATCGCTCGCGACTCGGCGGAGAGAGTGGCCCGAATGTTGCCGTGTTCCTGCCGCGGGGCGCGGCGGCTCTTCAGCCGCTCGAGCCAGGGGACTCGGTGGACGCCCCGCGGTTCGCGCCAGAGCGAGCTGCGTTGCGGGCGATCGGGATCGGCTGGTGATTTGACAGAATATACCAAATGAACCAAACTAACGACATGACGCAGCCCCTTTCCCGCGGACAGTACCGACTCAGGGTCGAACTCGAATCGCCCGGACGGGCCCCCTCGCTCGAGCTCCTCTCGGCCCGCGTGAGCGCCGATGGGTCCGTGGCGGTCGAAACGGGCCACGCTGAGCGACTCGATCCGAGTCTCGCCCTCCTCGCAGCGGTCGGCCGCGTCAAGCAAGGCTCCGATGCCGGAGAGCCACTGGCCGGTCTGCGATCCCATGCCGTCGGGCTGCCTCGTGACCATGGCCGGGCGATGACCGCCTCGACCGCGCGAATGCAGATGGCTGTTCGATCCGCCCTCGCGACGCTGGTCGGGAGTGCACGCGATGTTCCTGCGGACGGGCAAGCAGACGCCGACGACGAATCGGAGGCTTGGCAGCCCCCCCGCGATCTCGTCGCCCAGCGCGATCAGATCCTGAACTTCGGTGGAGCCCCGGCCCTTCGCGCCCGTGAGGCTCAGACCTACCTCGCAGTAACCCGGGCGACGCTTGTTAACTGGCGCCGTCGTGGACAAATCCTTGGTTTGCCCGTCGGCTCTGATCGCAAGCTCATGTACCCGCGCTGGCAGTTCGACCCACGTCGCCCGACTCGGGTGCTCGAAGGGCTGACGACGGTGGTCGGCGCCCATGGCGACGAGGATCCGTGGGGTGTCGCAGCCTGGCTGGTGCGGCGCCACCCGGCGCTTGACGGGGCCCGGCCGATCGAGCAGCTGCGCGAGGGCGATGCGGCCGGGGTGTCGCGCCTGGCCCGGCTGCTCTCGGCCGAGTACCTGTGACGCGCTCGGGCGCATGGCTTGCGACCGAGATCGAGCGCGACCTGCGGCAGACTGTCGAGGCCCGTCTGAGTCACTTCTTCGACCGGGAGATCGCGCCCGGCCGAGAGCCGATTGTCTTCGGCGACGTCGCCGAGCTAGGGCTGAGCTTCAAGATCCGCGAAGCTCGGGTGGACATCAATGGCGGGCCTGACGCCTACGTCACACTGCGGGAGCGCCGGCTCCTCCAGAGGCCCGATCGCCCTGAGGAATACTCGTATGGCCTGCTCGAACGACAGGCTGATGGGGCTTGGCGCTACGAGGCCTTCCATGGTCACATGGAGGGCAAGAGCCTCAGCACGCACTACCAAGTCGAGCTGCACAACGAGCCTGGCGTCTTTGAACGAACGCTGGAGCGCCAGCCGACGGGTGCCATCCACGTCGTCGCCGCTGTGGAGCGGCTGTTGGCGGCGTATTACGGCCGCCACGCTGACGACGACTAGACCCTAAACGGCGAGAGCGCTCCGCTCCAGGTACGCGGTGTACACATGGATCGCGTCGCGGTAGCGGTCGAAGAGATCGGGCTCAGCTTCGACAGCTCGTAGGAGCGCCGGCATGTCTCGAAAGCCGCCGGCTCTGAGGACGGGCGCGATCTCTCGGTCATAAAGCTCTCGCGGCCCTGTTTCGGTGAACTCCCTATCAGGCAAGAAGGCTGTGGTCGGGCGAGGGCCCTTGCCAATCTTGGCCAAGTAGGAGAGGTACGCAGACGCCGGGATCCGGAACGCGCCTCGTCTGACGCTTTGGACCGCAAAGATCTCGCCGTCTCGGATCCGGTTCTGGATCGTGCCCGCGGAAAAGCCGCTCGCATCTGCGAGCTCCTTAACGGTATAGAACGCCTTCACTCGAACCTCCTGATCTTGGACTTGCGCAGTTTGTGTGTCTTGGCTAGATTCCGTCAACTAGGTAGTTTGCCTTGTTCTCGGATAGGACGTCCTGGCTACGAGCCCATTACATCGAGGCTGACCGGCTCTCATGCAGTTCAACGACAGACTCTTGCGGACAGCGATCCGCAGTCAATCCGCCGCCATCGCCGCGGTTGTCGCCGAGCGCGGCCGACCCACTGATGCTGAGGTTCGCCGGAGCCTGCAGCGGCCAATCCTGCTCGCTGCGCTGCGCGAGCACTTCGGGGCGAAGTGCCAGACCGGGGTCCTGCTCTCGAGCTTCGACCGACGACGCGATCGCACCAAACGCCGCGAGAAGTCCGCAACCGAGCTGGCGCATGGTCGTCGGATGGCTGAACGCTACCTCGCCTACGAGGATCGATCCGATCAGCCACTGGAGGTTCTCGTCCCGGCACGAGAACGCCAGGTCCTCGGGCATGACCTGAAACTGGGGTACGACCTGGTTTACCAGGATTCAGACGGGCTTCGGGTTCGGCAGCTTTTGTCCGATGGCGAGGTTCGGCAAGGAGAGCATCTTCGCCTCTATGCCGTGGCCGTTGCGATCCACTTCGAGGCCACTGGGCGTTCGCTGGCCCAGGTCGATGTCTGGCAGCTGCGAGACGGACATCGGTACTCCTGGCCGCGAGCCATGCTGCTCAGACTGGCACCGACGCTTCAACCCCGGCTTGATGCGGTGGAGCGCGGGCTTGGTCTCGATGCAGCCTAGAGAGGTTATGTGATGCCTAAGAATCAACACGTCGTCCCCCATGAGGGCCGGTGGGGCGTTCGAGGCGAGGGAAACTCGCGCCTGACTTCGACCCACGACACGCAACGGGAGGCGATCGACGCCGCGCGCGAGATTGCACAGCGGCAGCACTCCGAGCTCCTCATTCATGGCCGTGACGGCAGGATCCGGGAGCGGGACTCGGAGGGCAATGACCCGTTCCCGCCGAAGGGATGACTCAGCCCCGGACATCGCCCCCTGAGGCGTACCGGTTCTACCGGAGTGTCTTGGTCGCTGGATTGGTCTTTGGGGTCTTGCTTCTCGCGGGATTTGCCTACACGGGGCTTACCGCGCCCCAGCTCGGCGATCGCCTCGCGGCTGCGACGGGCGCGGCGACCACCGTGCTGGCCTTGGTGGCCGGGGCGACCGCGGCGCAGAACTTCCTTCTCATCGCCGCGGCGCGCCAGCAAGCCAGTGAGTCACGAGACCTGGTAGCCGCCGCCCTAGAGCAAGCCGCGGCGTCTGACGCGCAGGCGAAGGGGACAATGGCACTGGTCGAAGAGGCGCGTCTCGATCGCGAGTACGAATTCCGGCCGCTCCTCACCCTCGACATCACCGAACGCGGCACGGTCGGCGCCCGGCCATTTCGGCGGCTGATCGCTTCGAACATCGGCCGTGGTCCGGCCCTTAACGTGGCCGTTGCGACACATGACTTCGTCGGCGGGACGCACGTCTTCGGCTCTTCGGGTCTATTCGACCTTGGCCCCGGTGCGCGTCGTGAGCTCGAGATCTACGACGAGGCTGGAGCTGCCGGCCAGACTTTCCGTCGACTTGTCGACGGCCTGCCGGAACCATCGGTCGCCGTCGGTTTCGTCGACCTCACAGGCAACAAGTACCGCGTTGCTCTCGTGGATGGCTTCCGCCGCCCACTCGAGACGCGACGTCGAGATGACCCGCAGGTTCTCGACTGGGCCGCTTGGACCTGAGCGGCCCAATGTCTGCAAAGCCATCGGCTGCCAAGTCGGCCATGGCGAAGAAGCCATCCGACGGCGACTCGGGGTTTGGCGTCAGGCTCGCCACCCATCGCGTCCGCGCTCTTCGTGAGGTCGAGGCTCACCTAGATATGGACGTGCACGGGATGGTGGGCGAAGCCCGCGTCGACGCGGCGGATCTGGTCGGCGTGCCGGCGGACTATCGCTCCGGGGCGCAACTCGAGGCCGGGGACCAGAACCTGACTCGCGGATGGGTGTCGAGTGCCCGGCTCGAGGGGACTGAGATATCGATCCAGGTCGGCAACTCCATGATGTTCGACGAAAACATCCTTGGGCAGCTGTCGGTCGCCCGCGTCGACCACAACGAACTTGCTTGGTCGATGGCGATGTGGTTTGGCGCAGAGCCGGTCGTGCCGGGGCTTCGACCGATCCGCGAGACCATCGCCGTGGCGATGCCGATTATTGGCCTCGAGCTCACCGAGGAGATCAACCTTGGCCCCGTGCGGATTACGGCCGACCGGCCATTGATCGAGATCATGGGGGCTCCGCTGAACCCGTCGCCCGAGAAGGAAGCGTTCCTTGCCGCCGGCGTATGGGCCGTGATGCGGATCGAGGCACTCCTGCTCTACGTGGCGGACGACACCGCCGTTCCGGCCATCGAGACAGCGATCGACCGTCTCGCCCTCGAGATCCAATTCTCGATGGCGAGTTCTCCTGACGGCACCGTTCTGCCCTTCGAGCGAACCTCAGTCCTCACCGATCCGACCGTCGTTCGGACGACGCTCGCCCATGGCCACCGAAGCGGTCGCACGTGGATGCGGAGCGTCGACAACCCTCCAGTTCGAACTCCGGCTTCGGCTCGCCGGGTCATCCTCCCGGCAACACCGTCGGAACCGGGGTGGGCCGACGCGGTCCGCGCTTGGCGCCGCGCGGTACGCGAGTCCGACCGACTGGCGTCAGTTGGTGCGCTATTCGAGGCCGTCGAGTTCTACGCCTCAGCCACGAAGACGCCCGATGTCCTTACGAGGACCGAACTGAAGTCGGTCGAGAGCGCAATTGACGCGCTTCCGCTGGGTGATCACGCGCGGAAGCGCCTCAGCGATGTCCTCGCAATGACCAACCAGCCGCCACTCCTGGATCGGCTCCACGCGGCACTCGAGGCAGACCAAGTGCCCTTCTCAGCTGGCGAGATCGACGCTCTCTGGCGCCTTCGCAAGTTCCGCAACAAGGCCCTACACGGCAGCGAGCGCGGGACCCCCGACAAGAACGATCTCGAGATCGCTTATGCCTTCGTCAATCGCATGCTGGTATTTCGCGGCTGGGGTGCCCGCGAGCCACCGTCCGCGACGGGCTGACCGGCGCTTCGGAGAAACGGACCCGTCCTCGAGGCCGCCCTCGACGCGGACCAGAGCACCCGCGCCGCAGTAGTGCCAGCGAAGGTGATAAGGGCGGCCCGAAGCCATATTGTGGCCAGACGGAACATCAGCCTAACCGTGGCCAAACCGGCCAGATTTAGCCGATACGGACAGGTCCGAGGCTCCATCGCCAAGGAGTTGGTGGAGATGGGGGAGAGTCGAACTCCCCGTCCAGAGCCCTTCGCCAGTGACCAGCTACGAGCGTGTCCGATCGTTTTCGTCGACCCTCGGGGCGGGGATCGGCACTCTCCCCGGAGGTCCAGCCACGGGTCCCTAGATCGGGCTTGCTCCCGGACTACGCGACGCTCATCCGGTTCGCAGCCCCGCTGCATGACGCTTCCACAGCCCGCGAGGCGGAGGCTGCTTCCACGCTCACCTTACGGCGTTACGCCGCGAGGGCGAGAGTCGACTGCTTGTTGGCAGGTACTTCGTTTTGCCGCCTGTTTAGCGAGGCCTGACGGCACCTCGGCTCGCGTTCACTGACAGCCAGACCCTGTCGAGACCACGCATCCCCACGGGTCGAACGCCCGTTCGGCGTTCGGGCATAGTCTACCCCATGCCTTCCTCGGCCCCGATCGGTCGCCCCATCCGGGCGACGGCGAAGCACCGCCGGCATCTGGCCGACGAGGTGCCCGTCGAGGTCTTCCTCGACGGCTTCGCGCCACCGATCCGGACCCTCGCCCAGGAGCTCCGGGAGGTCGTTCTCGGCGCCACGCCCGACGCGACCGAGCGCGTCAGGGCCGGCTGGAGCGTCGTCGGCTTCGACCTCCCGATCCGGCGCGGCTCGCGGTTCTTCGCCTGGGTCTATCCCCAGCGCGAGCACGTCCACCTCGGCTTTCCCCAGGGCGATCGGCTGAACCCGCGCGATGGCCTGCTCGAGGGAGCCGGCATCACGAAGCGAGCGCGTTGGATCACGTACGCGCCCGGCCAGCGGATCGATCGCCGGCTGGCGCGAGAGCTCGTGCTCGAGGCCGCCGGGCTCGCCGGTATCCCGAGGGAGCGCTAGCGCATCTGAGGGAGGGCGAGCCGCACCGAGGGAACGCGAGCCGCGTCCGAGAGCCCAGCCCGCCCGATACGATGCCGCCGTGCGCCTGACGGCCTGGGAGGAGGAGCGGCTCCTCATCTTCGCGGCGGCCGAGCTGGCCCGACGCCATCGGTCGGTCGGCCTCCGCCTGAACGCACCCGAGGCGATCGCCATGATGTGCGACGCGATGCTCGAGGCCGCGCGGGCCGGTCGGGGCTACGCGGAAGTCGAGGCCGCCGGTTACGGCGCCGTGTCCCCGGACGAGGTCATCGACGGCGTTCGCGAGCTCGTCGACGACGTTCGGCTCGAGGTGCTGCTGGACGACGGGGCGAGGCTGATCGTGCTCGTCGATCCGCTGCGACGAGGCGGTCGATCGGGATCCGACGCGGCGCTGGGCCCTGAGCCGGACGCGGCGCGAGGCCCTGAGCCGGACGTTGCGCTGATCCCTGGGCCGGGCGCGATCCGGCCGTCGCCGGGCGAGGACCCAGCCGCCGAGGGCGAGGCTCCGAAGGCCCTTCCCCGGATCCACCTCGAGGTGCGGAACGGGTCCCGCCGGGTCATCCGCGTGTCGTCGCACTTTCCGTTCGACCGGGTCAACGCCAGGCTCGAGTTCGACCGGGCGAAGGCGGCAGGCTCCCATCTCGACATCGACGCCGGGAGCTCGGTCCGGTGGGCGCCCGGTGAGACGAAGACCGTGCCACTGGTCCGGTTCGGCGGGACCGGCACGTGACGACGAGTCGCCTCTCCCCCGAGGCCTGGCGGGCGCGGTTCGGGCCGCGGGCCGGGGATCGGATCCGGCTTGCCGACACGAACCTCTGGATCCGCGTCGAGCGCGACCTCCAGGCGCCCGGCGACGAGCCGATCTGGGGCTACGCCAAGAACCTGCGGGTCGGCCTGGCCCAGGGCAGCGATGCCGGGCCCTCGGAGCTCGACGCGGTCGTGGTCGGCGCGGTGGTCGTCGACCCGACCCTCGGCGTCGTGAAGGCGGACATCGGGATCAAGGACGGCCGGATCGTCGGCATCGGCCGGGCTGGCAACCCCTCCATCACCGACGGGATCGACCTTCCGATCGGTCCTCATACGGCGCCGGTGCCGGGCTATGGGCTGATCGCCACGCCCGGCGCCGTCGACAGCCACGTCCACACGATCAGCCCGCCCCTGATCCCGGCCGCGCTGTCGGGTGGTGTGACGACCCTGATCTCGGCCGGCTTCGACGAGCCGCCGGCTGCGATGGAGCGGACGCTCCGCGGGCTCGAGGGCTTCCCGGTCAATGTCGGCCTCCAGGCCAACGCCCGGTCGATGGACGACGGACCCCTCGACGCACTGCTCGAAGCCGGCGCAGTCGGCTTCAAGATCCACGAGGACTATGGCGCGTACCCCGAGATCATCGACCACACGCTGGCCTACGCGGGGGCCCACGACATCTCGGTCTCGCTCCACACCGACGGGTTGCACGAGAGCGCCGAGCTCGAGGACACGGTCGCCGCGATCGGCGGGAGAACCGTCCACGCCTACCACGTCGAGGGCTCGGGCGGCGGCCACGTCCCGGACCTGCTGGGACTCGTGCGCGAGCCGAACGTCATCTGCTCCTCGACGACCCCCACGATCCCGTGGGGCGTCTCGGCGGGCGACGAGACGGTCGGGATGACGGTCCTGAACCATGGGGCGTCGTTCGGCGTGCCCGAGGACCTCGAGCTGATCCGGGAACGCCTCCACCCCGCGACGATGGCGGCCGAAGGCCCGCTCCACGAGCTCGGTGCGATCCAGATCGTGAACTCCGACTCCCAGGGGATGGGCCGGATCATGGAGACCGTCCGGCGGACCTTCCAGCTCGCCGATGCGATGAAGCACTGGCGCGACTCGGCCGCCGGCCGCGGCCACCCCGGGCTGCCGGATGACCGGCCGGTGCCCGGCGCCGGCCCGGGCCACGCCTCGGAGGACAACCATCGGGTCGCCCGGTACCTGGCCAAGGTGACGATCGAGCCCGCGATCACTCACGGGATCGCGGACCACGTCGGCTCGCTCCAGGCCGGGCGCCTGGCCGACATCGTGCTCTGGCGGCCGGCCTACTTCGGGGTGAAGCCCGAGGCCGTCATCAAGGGTGGCCATCTCGCCTGGTCGCCCCTCGGCGAGGGCAACGCGACGGTCGAGCGATCGGAGCCGACCCGCTACCGCCCCGAATGGGCCGGGCTCGCCCACGGGGCGCCCTCGGTCTCGGTCCTGTTCGTCTCGGGGGTGGCCCATCGGCGTTCGCTCGCTCGGCGTCTTGACACGGGCCGTTCGATCGTGGTCGTCAACGGCTGTCGCGGCCTGACGCGCGGATCGCTGGCGATGAACCGGGCCACGGCCGCGATCGAGATCTCGCCGGTGGACGGGCGGGTCACGCTGGCGGGTCGGCCCCTCGCGTCCGAGCCCCTGGCCTCGGTCCCGCTGAGCCGCCGCTACTTCCTGCGCTAGTCGGCGCGCGTCCCAGCAGGATCGCGTGCCTGTCGCGTCAGTCGGGCACCGTTGGCGTGGCGGTTCCGAGCGACCATCGCCGGGTCCTCGACGCCTGCCCGTGCCCACCGCTGGCCTGTCGCTGGGTCTCTCGCTGGGTGCGTCCCTGATGTGCTGCCCGAGCACCCTATTGCCACATCGCGCCCGAATGCGGACCGGTCGCGGCACCCCAACGCCGAGAAATCCGCCGTAGGTGCTCGGGTGGCACAACTCGATGCAAGCGCGGAGTCAACAGGCGGTTCGCCCCACGAATTGAGGCACCAGGGTGCTGTCGGAGCACGTCGGCGTCCAATTTCGATGACCGGCCGGCCTCGGTGCTCGGGCGGCCTCGGTCCCGCTGAGCCGCCGCTACTTCCTGCGCTGACCGGTCTCGGCGCTCGGGCGGCCTCAGCGCCGGCCGGCGACCGCGAGCTCCCGATCCAGTTCCCGTCGGGCGTCCCGGGCCGCGATCTCGCGACGACGGTCGTACAGCTGCTTGCCCTTGCCCAGCCCGATCTCCAGCTTGGCCTTGCCCCGGTCGCTGATGTAGAGCCGGAGCGGGACCAGGGTCAGGCCCTTGGCCTTCGTGCGGCCGAGGAGCTGATCGATCTCATCGCGGTGCAGGAGCAGTTTCCGATCGCGCTTCGGCTCGTGGTTGAAGCGGTTGCCGCCCTCCCAGGGCGCGATGTGGGCGCCGACGAGCCACGCCTCGCCGCGATCGATCCGGGCATACGCCTCGGACAGGCTGACCTTGCCGGCCCGGATCGACTTGATCTCGGTCCCGGACAGGGCGATGCCGGCCTCGATCGTGTCGTCGATCGAGAACTCATGCCGCGCGCGTCGATTGAGCGAGATCGTCTTCTCAGGCATGGGAAGGCCAGAAGCACGAACGCCGGTCCGTTTCCGGACCGGCGTTCGATTGCGGCATCACCCGCGGAGCGGACCGGCTAAACGGCCATCTCCGGCGAGGTGGTGCAGCGACTGTGTTCTGACACTGCACATCACCTCCTTTCGTTCGGGCGGAACGCTACCCGAACGACGTTGATCGCGCAAGGAACCAGCCGCGGGATTCCGAGCGGCCGGCGAATTCAGATCAGCCCGCCCGCCCGGCCGTCGGCGGCTCCTGCGGGTCGACGGTCGGCGGCTCCTGCGGGTCGGCCGTCTGCGGCGCGGCATCGGCGGCGGGAGCGTCCGGCACGGGGCCGGCACCCGCGGTCTCGTCCTTGCCCGAGGCCGCGTCGCGGAAGCCCCGGATGGCGCGCCCGAGGGCGGCGCCGGTCTCGGGCAGCTTGCCCGGCCCGACGACGATCAGGGCGATGGCGAGGATCAGGATCAGGTGCGCCGGTGAGAGTCCTTCGAGCATCGCGTCTCCTGTCGGCGGGCGGTTGGTCGCCGCCGTGCTCTCAGTCAGGCCGCGTCGAGCCAGGCCGCGTCGACGGAGCTCGTGTCGACCGAGCCGCTGGCGCCGAGCACCGAGAGGGCCTTGTCGAGCACCGGATCCTGGGTCGGCGGCGTGTTCGCCGGGACGGTGACGGTCACATCGGGCGTGATCCCGATGTGGTGGATCCAGGTCTTGTCGGGCGTCAGCCACTTGGCGATCGTCAGCTTCACCGCGCCCTGGTTGTCGAGCGTGATCCACTCCTGGACCGTGCCCTTGCCGAAGGTCTTCTGGCCGATGATCGTCGCCCGGTTCGTGTCGTGGAGGGCGCCGGTGACGATCTCGGCCGCGGAGGCGGTGCCGCCGTCGACGAGGACCACGACCTTGATCGAGGGATCGGTGGCCACGGCGTAGCTCCCGCCGAGGGCATCCCATTCCTGCTGGTGCCCGTCCGCGAACTGCTCGTAGAAGATCGGGCCCGAGGCGATGAAGGCGCTCGCGACCCGCTGCGCGTCGGTGATGAATCCGCCGGGGTTGCCGCGGAGATCGATGACGAGCTTCTTCTCGCCCTTGGCGACGTCGGCCTTGACGGCCGCGATGAACGCATCGGCCCCGGAGTCCGAGAAGCCGGTCAGCTGAACGTAGCCGACGGTCCCGTTGGCGAGGTCCTTCGCGACGACCTGCTGCTCGGTGATCTGGGCCCGGGTGATCTTCACGTCGAACGGCGCCTGTGTGCCGCGCTGGATCGTCAGCGTCACCGTCGTCCCGGCGTCGCCCCGGATCTCGGTCCGCGCGTCGTCGGGCGTCTGGCCGTCGAGGGACTTGCCGTCGACAGCCGTGATGATGTCGCCGGCCTGGATCCCGGCGGCGAGCGCCGGGGAGCCATCGAGCGGCTTGGTGACCTCGAACCGGCAGTCCGGCCCGAAGGTGCTGCAGTCGACCGTGTTGCCCTTCGAGTCGACGGTCCCGACCTCGACGCCGATCCCGGTGAACTGACCCTGGATGTCCTGCAGGGACGCCTGGTAGTCGGCCGGCGAGAGGTAGGTCGAGTAGGGGTCGTTGATCGAGGCGACCATCCCCTTGATCGCGCCCTCGACGAGGGTCTCGGTGTCGACCGGCCCGAGAGCGTACTGGTTCTTGATCGCCTGGTACGTGTCCCAGAAGGCCTTGAAGTCCTGCTCCTCCTGGGCCGTGGCCCCCGGGGTCAGCGTCTGCTCGCGCCCGACCGAGTAGCCGGAGACGAAGAGGGCGCTGCCGGCGAGGACCGCGACGACGACCAGCGCGACCCCGAAGACGAGGTTCCGGCGCTGCGGCCGGCCCTGGACCGGCACCGGCGCGGGTCCGGCCACGTAGCCGACCGGCTCGAGCTCGGTCCCGCCGGCTGGGGCCTCGGTCGGCTGCGGCGGCTCCGGGGCAGCGTCGGAGGCGGATGGAGTCAGGTCGTCGGGGGACATTGCTCGCGGGTTCCTCTCTGCCGGAGCGTGACGGTCGCGGATGTGGTGCCGCCGCCTCCGGGCCGGGAGAGCCTACATCGACTACCGGATCAGGTAGGTCCGGACGGAGATCCAGGCGCCGAGGACGCCGAGCCCGAGACCGGTGCCCAGCACCAGCAGCCCGACGTCCTGGGCGATCGCGCCGATGCTGATCGGGAGCACTCGGAAGAAGTCGAACATCAGGTGGCCGAGCGGATCGGCCGCCGCGCCCAGCACCCCGAGCGTGAGGGCCGCACCGAGCAGCCCGACCATCGCCCCCTCGAAGACGAACGGCCAGCGGATGAACGCGTCCGAGGCGCCGACGAGGCGCATGATCTCGATCTCCTCGGCCCGCCCGACGACGGCGAGCCGGATCGTGTTGATCACGATGAACAGGACGATCGCGCCGATCACGGCCAGGAGGGCCAGGCCGGCGTTCCGCAGGAAGTCCGTGACCGTCGTCACCTTCGCCGCGAGGTCGGCGATGTTCTTGACCCGCTGCACGATGGGGTCGCCACGGAGGGCGTCGGTCACGACCCCGAAATCGTCCGGCTGGCGAAGCCGGATCTCGAGGCTCGCCGGCAGTGGGTTGGTGGCAAGGAATGGGGTGAGGTCCGCCTCGCCCTGCGCCGCACGAGTGGCCTGGAAGCGCTGGAGCGCCTCGGCCTTCGAGACGTAGTCGACCTCGGCGACCTCCGGCATCGCGTTGATCCGGGCCTCGAGGGCCTGGACGGCGCTCGGTGTCGCATCGTCGGTGAGGTCGGCGACGACCTGGACCTTCTGCTCGACGAAGTCGAGGCCGGCCAGCAGCCCGGCCTGGACGATCCAGAAGCCTGATAGGAGCAGGAGCATCAGGGTCATCGTCGCGGTGGCCGCGAGGCTCATCGCCGCGTTCCGCCAGAACGATTGCCAGGCCCGCGAGAGGCTGAACGCCAGGAAGGAGAACACGGTCCGTCAGCCTCGCCGGTGGTAGGCGCCGCCGACCTCGTCCCGCATGACGTGGCCGTCCTCCAGCGCCACGACCCGCTTCCGAAGAGCGGACACGACCTCGGCGTCGTGCGTGGCCATCAGCACGGTGACCCCGAGCTCGTTGATCCGGAGCAGGAGGTTGATGATCTCCCAGCTGATGAGCGGGTCGAGGTTCCCGGTCGGCTCGTCGGCGATGATGATCCGCGGGTCGTGGACGAGGGCCCGGGCGATCGCGGTCCGCTGCTGCTCGCCGCCCGACAGCTGGTGGGGGTACTGGTCGGCGGCGCCGGTGAGCCCGACGAGGGCCATGGCCCGCTCGACGGCGGGCCCGATCCTGGCCCGCCGCGTCCCGGTGACCTCGAGCGCGAAGGCGATGTTCTCGCGGACGGTCTTCATGTGCAGCAGCTTGTAGTCCTGGAACACGATCCCGACCTTGCGGCGGACCTTCGGGACCCGCCGTCGCGGCAGCTTCGCGAGATCCTCGCCGTCGAGCAAGACCGTGCCCTCGGTCGCCAGCTCGTCGCGGATCAGGAGCTTCATCAGCGTCGACTTGCCGGCGCCTGACGGGCCCACCAGGAACACGAAGTCGCCCTCGGGGATGACGAGGTCGACCTCCTCGAGGGCCTTCCGGCCATTCGGATACGTCTTCGAGACGTCGTTGAGGACGAGGACCGGCCGGGCGCCGCTCGGGATCGGGTTGCGATCGAGCTCCGATGGCGCGCTCGCCCGGCGTGGGGCCCGGCGGCGATCAGGCAGGGTGTCGACGGTCAAGATCGGCTCCGCGGATCGGGCTTCCCCGGGAGACGCCCCCGGAGGAGGTGCTGGACTCCGACCGCGGGCACGGCGCTTGGAGCCACGTTTCGCCGGGGAGGCTACACCCGACGCCCGGACCCGACAACCAAGCCGAACGGGCTACAGCAACCCTGGCGAGATCGGCACATAGCGCCCGAAATCGGCGAACGGGCTCGACCAGCAGGCGAGGAGCGGGAAGCCGTCGAACCGCAGCCCGGCCCCGAGCGTCGATCGCATCGCCTCGCCGGCCGAGCCGGCCAGCCAGACCAACGACGCGCCTCGCGGCTCGACCGCGGTGAGGAGGTGGCCGACCGCGGGCGCCATGAGCGCCGGGTCGCGAACCGCCATCGGGCCGACTCGGCCGGCCTCCGAGGCGTAGCCATAGCCGACGGGGCCGTGCTGGCTCCGATAGGCGAACACGTGGCGTCCCTCGCCGCCGGCGAAGTCGTGGTCGGCCGGGTGCTCGAAGCCGAGGACGTCGCGGTCCAGCCGATCGCGGTCGGCGACGAAGCCGGGGTCGAGCTGGTCGACCTCGACGGCATGCACCCCCGCCGGCAGCTCTGGCGGCAGCCAGCCGCCACGCGGCCGCCCCAGCAGGTTGAAGAGCGGCACGCGCGGCACGATCCCGAATGACGCGTAGAGCGCGTTCGAGATCGGCTGGGCCGTGTCGGTGACGGTCGCGAGGACGATCCCGTCGGTCGTGCTGGGCAGGATCCGGTGGAGGATCGCCCGGCCGACGCCCCGAGCCTGGACGTCGGGCTCCACGAACAGCATGGAGAGGAACCAGACTCGGCCACGCTGGACCGCGGCGCCGAACGCCACCGCCCGGCCTCGCTCTTCGGTCGCGACCCAGAACCGCGAGGGGTCGGTCGCGAGGGTGTGGGCGTGGAGCCGTCGGAGGCCGGGATTGTCGGCACCGACGTCCGGGAGGCCCATCGGCCCGAGGTAGCCGTTCAGCCCCGCTCGCCAGATCTGCTCGCAGGCGGCGAGGTCGGCGCTCGTCGCCGGCCGCAGCTCGATCCCGTCGAGTGGCCCGCCCGCGGTGCTCACGTCAGTCTGTCTCGCCGCCCGAGAACGTCGTGCCCCGCGCGCCGCCCGTCGCGAGGCGCTCGAGCTCGGCCATCATGAACGCGTCGAGGTCGCCGTCGAGGACACCCTGCGTGTTCGACGTCTCGACGGCCGTCCGGAGGTCCTTGACCATCTGGTAGGGATGCAGCACGTAGCTCCGGATCTGGTTGCCCCAGCCGGCCTCCACGTGCTCGCCCCGGATCTGGCGGAGCTCGGCCTCCTTCGCCTCGAGCGCTACCTCGAGCAGCCGCGCCCGGAGGACCTTCTCCGCGACCTGGCGGTTCTGGGTCTGCGATCGCTCGTTCTGGATCGCCACGACGATCCCCGTCGGGCGGTGGGTCAGGCGGACCGCCGAGTTCGTCTTCTGGACGTGCTGGCCACCGGCTCCGGACGACCGGAAGTTCTCGACGTCGATCTCGTCCCAGTTCAGCTCGACGCTCGAGTCGTCCTCGACCTCCGGCAGCACCTCGACGAGGGCGAACGTCGTCTGGCGCCGCTTCTGGGCGTCGTACGGGCTGATCCGGACGAGCCGATGGACGCCCCGTTCTGCGCGCAGCCAGCCGTAGGCATGCTTGCCGGCGACCGTGAACGTCACGCTCTTGAGCCCGGCCTGCTCGCCTTCCTGGGAGTCGACGATCTCCGTCTTCCAGCGATGGCGCTCCGCCCAGCGGAGGTACATCCGGAGCAGCATCTCGGCCCAGTCGGTCGCCTCGGTGCCGCCGGCGCCGGCGCTGATGGTCACGATCGCGGGCCGGGCGTCGTACTCGCCGCTGAACAGCAGCGCGGTGCGCTCGCGCAGGAAGTCACGCTCGAGCTCGGCGAAGGAGCCGTCGAGCTCCTGCTCGAGGTCGGGATCGGGGGTGTCGCGGAGCAGCTCGACCCCGGTCTCGAGGTCCTCGACGCGGGCGAGGAGCCCGGTCCACAGCTCGATCTCGCCGCGCAGGTCTGCAGCCTCGGTGAGGATCTTCGCCGCGCCCCGCTGGTCGTCCCAGAAGCCGGGCGCGCCCGTCAGCGCTTCGAGCTCGGTGACCCGCGCCTGCTTGCCGGAAAGGTCAAAGCCGCCCCGAGGTCGACCGGATCCGCTCGGCCAGGTCGCGGACGCTTGCGGCGTCCATCAGTTGCGAGCCTGGAGGTCGTGGAGCAGGATCGGACGGAGCTCGATGAGTCGGAGGGCCGACTTGCTCCGGGCGACGACGGGGTTCACGCAGGGACAGTAGCTGTTGTGGGGGCAGACACCGCAGTTGCCGTCGCAGTCGAGGGCGGCGGCGTAGGAGCAGGTCCGGCAATCACGTTCGCAGGCGATGAGATCGACGAACGACGTTTCCTCGGCCTGCTTCAACGGATCCCTCTCTCCTCACGCGTGGGCACGACGGGTTCGGGGGGCGCGGGGGGTACGAGCAGGTGTCGCTGGGTTCGCCCGGAAGTTGCCGCGAGTATAGGTGGACGACCCACCTGCGCCAAGAGGCAAATCGTCGGGAAACGCCCCGGAAACCCGGAATCCCGCACGAAATCGACCCTACGGGCCGCCGCTGATCGCACTCTCGTCGACGTTGCTGCCGAGCCCGACGAAATAGGCGGCGAGACCCGCCAGCTCGTGCAGGAGGGCCTTGCCGTGGCGGGTCGGGTCGAGGTCGGTCGGGCTGGTGGCGGTCGGCGAGCCCCACGACTGGATGCCGAGGTCGGTGGACATCCGCAGCACGCGCAGCATGTGGACGCGGTCGCTGACGAAGACGGCGGTGTGCAGCCCGTGGGCCTGCATGATCCCGGCGACGGCCTGGAGCGATTCGAGCGTGTTGCGGCCCTGGTCCTCCATGAGGATGTGGTCGGCCGGGACGCCCCGGTTCCGGGCGTACGCCCGGGCCGTGGCCGCCTCCGTCGTCCGGTCGCCGGGCTGCTTCCCGCCGGTCACGATGAGCCACGGCGCGAGGCCCTGCTTGAACAGGGCGACGGCGTGGTCGAGCCGGGCCGCGAACACGTCGCTCGCGACGCCGTTGAACTGGGCCGCGCCGAGCACGACGATCGCGTCCGCCGGTCGGGCATCGTCCTGGCTGCCCTGGTCCTGGATCCGGTAGGCGGTGAACAGCAGCAGGCCGCTCGCGCCGATGACCATGGCCGCGAGGATCCGGACGAGCTCGCGACCCACCCGCAGCGACGCTCGGACGATCAGTGGTCGGCGCGGAGCCGGACGCCCGGCCTCATCGGCCGTGGCACTTCTTGTACTTGAGGCCCGAGCCGCACCAGCACGCGTCGTTGCGGCCGATCTTGGCGCCGCTCGGGGTGTAGCCCGGTCGAGCCTGCTGGTTGGCCGCGGCGAGGACCGGCGCCGGCCGGGCCACCCCCTGGCCGGGCCGTCCGTTGCCTCCGGGCCCGCGCCCGGACCCGTTCCTGCCGGTGCCGTTGCCCGCGCCGTTGCCCGCGACCGCAGCCCCGGCCGCGCCCGCTCCGGCGCCGGTCCGCACGATCGCGGTCCCGGCGGTGCCCGAGGTGCCGCTCGTCACGCCGACCCGACCCGGCTGGCCCGGGCCCGGCAGCGGGAACGCGCCTGCCGCCGGAGCCGGCTGCGGGGTGAGCTGGACCCGGAAGATCGTGGCCGCGACCTGGTGGCGGATGAAGCCCGACAGCTCCTCGTAGAGGCCGAACGCCTCCTTCCGGAACTCGTTCAGGGGATCCTGCTGGGAGTAGCCGCGGAGGCCGATGCCCCGGCGCATGTCGTCGAGCTCGGTCAGGTGCTCGATCCACAGCGAGTCGATCGTCCGGAGGAGCACGAATCGCTCGATCGCGGCCCAGGCCTCGGGCCCGACCTCCTGCTGCTTCGCCTCGAGCATCTCGTCGGCGACGGCCTTGAGGTGATCGGCGATGGCGGCGTTCGAGCCGAGCGAGACCAGCTGCTCCGGCGTCACGTGATCCGGGCCGATCCCCATCCGGCCGAGCTCGACCATCAGGTCGGCGATGCCCTCGCCCGGGGTGTCATGCTCGCCGCCGAGCTTCTCCTCGACGGTCAGGTCGATGTCCTCGTCGAGGAAGGCCCGGATCGTCTCGGTCAGGTCCTCGTTCCGGAGGACCTTGTCGCGCTCGGCGTAGATCGTCTCGCGCTGGCGGTTGATGACATCGTCGAACTCGACGACCCGCTTGCGGATGTCGAAGTTGAACCCCTCGACGCGCGTCTGGGCGCTCTCGATCGTCTTGCCAACGATGCCCGACTCGATGTAGTTGTCCTCGTCGAGCCCCAGCCGCTCCATCATCCCGGCGACCCGGTCGGACGCGAACCGCTTCATGAGATCGTCGTCGAGCGACAGGAAGAACCGCGACGAGCCGGGATCGCCCTGGCGGCCGGCGCGGCCGCGGAGCTGGTTGTCGATCCGGCGGCTGTCGTGGCGTTCGGTGCCGATGATGTGGAGGCCACCGGCGGCGACGACCCGCTCGTGGTCCTCGTCGGTGATCTTCCGGGCCTCCGCGAACGCCTCGTCGTAGGTCGCCTTGTCCACCTCGGCCGGGTTCAAGCCGCGCTTGTGGAGGATCTCCGAGGCGATGCCCGCCGGGTTGCCGCCGAGGAGGATGTCCGTGCCGCGGCCGGCCATGTTGGTGGCGATCGTGACCGCGCCGGTCTTGCCGGCCTGGGCCACGACCCCGGACTCCTTCTCGTGGAGCTTCGCGTTCAGGACCGCGTGCTTGATCCCGCGCTGGTCGAGGAGCGTGCCGAGCCGCTCCGACTTCTCGACGGAGACCGTGCCGACGAGGACCGGCCGGCCCTCCGTCGTCATCTCCTCGATCTCCTCGACGATCGCGTTGAACTTCGCCTTCTCGTTCCGGTAGACGAGGTCGGTCTCGTCCTCGCGGACCATCGGCCGGTGGGTCGGGATCGCGACGACCTCGAGGTTGTAGATCTTGTGGAACTCCTCGGCCTCGGTCATCGCCGTGCCGGTCATCCCGGACAGCTTGTCGTAGAGCCGGAAGTAGTTCTGGAACGTGATCGTGGCGAGGGTCACCGACTCGCGCTGGACCCGCAGGCCCTCCTTCGCCTCGATCGCCTGGTGGAGGCCCTCGCTCCAGCGCCGGCCCGGCATCTGCCGGCCGGTGAACTCGTCGACGATGACGATCTCGCCGTCCTTGACGATGTAGTCGCGGTCGCGCTTGTACAGGGCGTGAGCCCGCAGGGCCTGCTCGAAGTGGCGGGCGAAGCGGGGGTCCGAGTCATAGAGGTTGTCGACGCCGAGCTTGCGCTCGATCTTGGCGATGCCCTCCTCGGTCGGCGAGACGGCGCGGTCCTTCAGGTCGATGAAGTAGTCGCCGCCCTCCTCGTCGCCCTCGGGCCGCTCGCGGAGGCTCGGCACGAGCCGCGCGAACTGGAAGTACAGGTCCGCCGACTCCTCGGCCTGGCCGCTGATGATCAGCGGTGTCCGAGCCTCGTCGATGAGGATGTTGTCGACCTCGTCGACGATCGCGAAGTAGCGCTCCCGTTGGACCCGGTCGTTGAGGTCCGTGACCATGTTGTCGCGGAGGTAGTCGAAGCCGAACTCGTTGTTCGTGCCGTAGGTGATATCGGCGGCGTAGGCCTCCCGACGCGAGACCGGCTTGAGGTTCACGAGCCGCTCGTCGTTCGTCGGGTAGCCGGGCTCGAAGACGTACGACTGGGCGCCGCCGTCGGACTGCTGGCCGAGGATCATCCCGACCGACAGCCCGAGGAAGTGGTAGACGGGGCCCATCCACTGCGGGTCGCGGCGGGCCAGGTAGTCGTTGACCGTCACGACGTGGACGCCCTTGCCGGCGATCGCGTTCAGGGCCGCGGCCAGGGTCGGGACGAAGGTCTTGCCCTCGCCCGTCTTCATCTCGGCGATCTTGCCCTGGTGGAGGACGACGCCGCCGACCAGCTGGACGTCGAAGTGGCGCATTCCGAGGGTCCGACGCATCGCCTCGCGACCCATCGCGAAGACCTCGGGCAGGACCGCGTCGAGTGCGCCCTGCCAGGCGTCGAGGTTCCGCCGGTGGCGAGCCTTGGCGAGCTCGCGGCGGCGCTCCAGGTCGGGCAGGTGGAGCTCGTCGTCGGACGCCGCCTCCTCCTCGACCTGCGCCTGGACCTCGGCGCGCAGCGCCTGGAAGCGCTCGCGGATCTCGCCGTCGGAGAGGGCCTGGATCTCCGCCTCGAGGTCGTTGGCGTCGTCGACGAATGGCTGGATCCGCTTCAGCTCGCGGTCGTTCGAGTCGACGAAGCGGGAAAGGAAACCGAGCATGGACGGCCAAGTATACGGTCGGGTCCCCGGAGCTCCCTCCGGCGGGCGCCCCGGCTCAGCTCCAGAAGTGGACGCCGTACCCGATGACGAGGATGACGAACGTCGCGGCGGCGAGCCCGACCCAGAAGAGGATCGACAGCCAGACCGGGGTCGGCCGCATCTCCGGATTGGCCATCGACGGCATCTTGCCGCCCGTCCCGGCCTTGCCCCAGCGCGGCGAGCGGAGCTGCGTCCGGTAGTCCGGCGCGACGTCGGTGTGGGCGAGGCCACCCTTGCCATCGGGGTGATGGAGCTGCAGGGTCATCGGTCGGGTGCCTCCTCGACGATTCGGGTCGCGGCGGCGAAGGCGACCTCAAGATGGCTCGCTTTTGGGTTCGCCCCGCCCTCCCACAGGAGCATCTCCTGGGTGAACTCGACCTCGCTCGAGAAGAGGGCGCCGACGGACTCGCCCCGATGGATCCGGCGGATCGCCTCGCCGATCAGCGGCGCGATCGACAGCGTCGTGATCCGCGCGACCCGCTTCCGGGGCGGCAGCGGAACGGTGTCGGTCAGGACGAGCTCGCGGATGGACGACGCCTCGATCCGCTCGATGGCCGGATCGGACAGCACGCCGTGGGTCGCGCAGGCATAGATCTCGGTCACCCCCTCGCGCTCCAGCGCGTGGACCGTCTCGGTCAGGGTGCCGGCGGTGTCGATCTCGTCGTCGACGATGATCGCCCGCCGACCGCGGACCTCGCCGATGACGTTCATGAGCTCCGCCCGGTCGAGGTTCCCGACGCGGCGCTTCTCGATGATCGCCAGCGGCGCGTCGAGCAGCTCCGCGAACGTCCGGGCCCGCTTCGCGAAGCCGAGATCCGTGACGACGACGAGGTCCTCGATGTGCTTGCGCCTGAAGTAGTTCGACAGGATGTGGACGGCGGTCAGCTCGTCGACCGGGATGTTGAAGAAGCCCTGGATCTGGCCCTGGTGGAGGTCCATCGTCAGGACCCGATCCGCGCCGGCGACCGAGATCATGTCGGCCACGAGACGGGCGGTGATCGGGACCCGCGGCTGGTCCTTCTTGTCGGAGCGCCCGTAGGCGTAGTACGGCACGACAGCCGTGATCCGGCCGGCGCTCGCCCGCTTGAAGGCGTCGATCATGATCAGCAGCTCCATGATCGACTGGTTGACGTCACCCCGGCCGTCGGCCGGGTTGCAGGTCGGCTGGACGAGGAAGACGTCCTTCTCGCGGACGTTCTCGAGGATCTTCACGAAGATGTTGTCGTTCGCGAACTTGAAGACGTCGAGCGACCCGAGGTCGACGTCGAGATAGCGGCAGATCTGCCGCGCGAGGCTCGGGTTGGCATTGCCGGTGTAGATCTGGAACTGGTCCGCGTACACGGGCGAGTCCTCCAGCCGACCCAACGTGGCGCTCGTCAGGCGCCGCGTCCCGGACCGCCGCGGGTCGGTCCGGAGCCCTGGGGCGCGCCGGCCGGACCCGTCTCCGGGCCGTTATTGTCGTCGCTGGCGCGCGCTTCTGCCAGCCCCGGACGGAAGGCGGCGATGCCGACCACGCGATCGCCCTCGTTCAGGCGCATGACGATCACGCCGCGGGCGCTCGAGGAGTACCGGTTCACGCTCTCGAGCTCCGTCCGGACGACCTGGCCCTGGGCCGAGATCAGCACGAGCTCTTCGTCCAGCTCGGTCACCTGCTGGACCGCGGCGACGACCCCGGTCTTGCGGCCCTCGAGCGAGATCAGCCGGACGCCCTGGCCGCCCCGATGCTTCTCGCGGAACTCGTCGATGGAGACGCGCTTGCCGTAGCCGGTCTCGGTGAGCACAAGCAGGTCGGCGCCTGGCTGGACGACGCTCATCGCGACGACCTCGTCGCCCTCCTTCTTCAGGAGGCGGATACCGATGACGCCGCCGGCCTCGCGGCCCATCGGCCGGACCTCGCTCTCGCGGAACTTCGCGAGCATGCCCTGGGCGGTGGCCAGGATCACGTCGTCCTCGCCCGACGAGACGTCGACCCAGGCCAGCTCGTCGCCCTCGTCGATCGTGATGGCCTTGATCCCGGTGGAGCGGACCCGCTCGAACTGCTCGAGCGGCGTCTTCTTGATGATTCCGCGCCGGGTGGCCATGACGAGGTACGAGCCGGCGGCGAACTCCGCCAGCGTGATCGTCGCCATCGGGACCTCGCCGGTCTCCACCTGGACGCCGGGCATGTTGATGATCGGCAGGCCCTTGGCCTGGCGCGACGCGTCCGGGATGGCGTGGACCTTGGCGCTGAACACCCGACCGCGGTTCGTGAAGAACAGGGCCCAGTCGTGGGTGTTCGCGACGAGGAGGTGCTCGACCGCGTCCTCCTCCCGGGTCACCATCCCGATGATCCCCTTCCCGCCGCGACCCTGGCGGCGGTAGGTGGCGACCGGCTGGCGCTTGATGTAGCCCCGGCCGCTGATCGTGATCACGACGTCCTCGTCGGCGATCAGGTCCTCGTCGGTGAGCTCGCGGGAGGCGTCGTCCTGGACCCGCGTCCGGCGCTCGCCACCGTACTTGCGCTGCAGCTCGCGGAGCTCATCCTTGATGATCGAGAGCACCCGGGCCGTGTTGGCGAGGATGTCTTCGAGCTCGGCGATGAGCTGGATGACCTCGAGGTACTCGTCCTCGATCTTCTGGCGCTCGAGCGCAGCAAGCCGGGCGAGCCGCATGTCGAGGATGGCCTGGGCCTGCCGATCGGACAGGTCGAAGCGCGTCATGAGGTTCGTCTTCGCGACCTCGGTGTCGGCCGAGGCCCGGATCGTCTTGATGACCTCGTCGAGGTTGTCGAGGGCCTTCTTGAGGCCCTCGAGGATGTGGGCCCGGTCGCGGGCCTTCGCGAGATCGAACTCCGTCCGTCGCCGGACGATCTCGCGGCGGTGGTCGACGTGATGCTGGAGGACGCTCTTGAGCGGCAGGGTCTGGGGCTGGCCGTCGACGAGCGCCAGCATGTTCATGTTGAACGCGGCCTGGAGGGCCGTGTGCTTGAACAGGTTGTTCAGGACCTTGTGCGGGTTGGCGTCGCGCTTGATCTCGATGTAGACCCGCATGCCGTCGCGGTCCGACTCGTCCCGGAGATCGGCGATGCCGTCGATCTTCTTGTCCTTGACGAGATCGGCGATCTTCTCGAGGAGCGTTGCCTTGTTCACCTGGTACGGCAGCTCGGTGACGATGATCGCCATCCGGTCGCCGCGGACCTCCTCGAATGCGACCTGGGCACGCATGATGACGCGGCCGCGGCCGTGGGCGTACATCGCCCGGATCGCGTCGATGGTCTCCCACTCCCCGGTGATCGAGTTCCGGACCTTCTCGTAGCGATAGATCGTGCCGCCCGTCGGGAAGTCCGGGCCGGTGACGTATTGGCAGAGCTCGTCCGAGGTGATGTCCGGGTCGTCGATGATCGCGATGGTGGCGTCGACGATCTCGCCGAGGTGGTGGGGCGGAATGTTCGTCGCCATGCCCACGGCGATCCCCGACGAGCCGTTCACGAGCAGGTTCGGGAGCTTCGCCGGCAGGACCGTCGGCTGCTTCTGCGTCCCGTCGTAGTTGTCCTCGAAGTCGACGGTGTCCTTGTCGATGTCGGCGAGCATCTCGGCGGCGACGGCCGCCAGTCGGGCCTCCGTGTAGCGCATGGCCGCCGGCTCGTCACCGTCGACCGAGCCGAAGTTGCCCTGCCCGTCGACCAGCGGGTAGCGCATCGAGAAGTCCTGGGCGAGGCGGACGAGCGTGTCGTACAGGGCGACGTCGCCGTGGGGGTGGTACTTGCCCATGACCTCGCCGACGATCGCGGCGCACTTGCGGTAGGAGCTCGTTGACGAGAGCCCCATCTCGCCCATGGTGAAGAGGATCCGGCGGTGGACCGGCTTCAGGCCATCCCGGACGTCGGGCAGCGCCCGGGAGACGATGACGCTCATCGCGTAGTCGAGGTACGAGACCTTCATCTCGTCCTCGATGCGGACGGGCCGGTACTCGCCGAGGTTGTCGGTCACCGGCCCGCCTCAGGCGCCGCGTCGCCGAGCGCGCGGATCACAGGGGCGGCTCCGGCAGGCGACGCCCGAGACCCATGGCCTCGAATCGATCAGCGAGGCCGGCCGCCGTCGACGTCGACGGCGCGCCCGGGCGGCGGCGGATGCCCGCGAGGGTCTGACGGATGCGAGCGGCATCGCCCGGGGAGAGCTTCGGCAGGGCGTCCCGGATCACCCAGGCCCGGTGGCCGTCGGCGGTCGCGCTGGCCGTCTCGGCCTCGGCCTCGAGAGCTCGGGTCGTGGCGGCGCGGTCGACCAGGGCCATCGATCGGTAGGCCCAGGCCAGGGCCTTCTGGACGTCCGGCTCGCGCTCGCCGATCAGGAGCGCCAACAGCGCCAGGGATCGGGTCGCGACCTCCGGCGCGCGGCCGGCCCGGCGGTCGACGAACGGGATCGTCGCGATCGTTGAGCCAACCAGTCGTCGTTCCCAGCGGGACGGCGAGATCGTGAGCTGCTCGAGCTCCTCCCAGCGGTGAGCCTGGGAGAGGATGCCCTTGCCGGCTGGATGGGCGAGCGTGTCGACGGTGATCCAGTCGCCGGCATCAGCCGCGGCCCGGCGGATGAGCTGCCACGAGCGCTCGGGCTCGGTGACGACCGTCCGTTCCAGGAGGGCCATCGCCAGCCAGCGCGCCTCGAGCTCCGGCTCCCGGAGCAGGCGATCCGCCAGCAGGAGCATCACGGTCGCCGGATCGTGGCGAGTGCGTCGCAGGAGGGCCTGACGCAGCGCCGCCTGATAGGGCAGTCGAACGCCGTGGGTGAGCCCGATGCCGGGCGCCACGAACTGCTGGCCCTCCCGATACACGGCCTCGGCGAGATCGGCGAACGCCGCCCGCAGGCGATCCGCGAACGCGCTGGGATCCTGGACGAGCTCCGATAGCTCGACGCCGGCCTCCGTGGCCCGGTCGAGCCGCGCCTGCCGCCCCTCGGACGACACGGCCCGTACGCCCGAATCGGCCGGCACCGCCGCTGAGGGCCAGCCCTTCCTCGAGCTCGAGGTACCGGGCGCACCCGGCCGGTCTGCGGTCGCCGTCGGGCTCATCGACCCGCCCCCGTGCTGGCGGTGTCCTGGACGCTGCCCGCCACCCGGCCGGTGGTATCGGCATGGGGTTCGTGCGCTTCGCTCGCGCGGAGCTTGTAGCGGGCCTGCAGGACCGCCAGGCGATCGGGCGGCGCGGCCATGTACGTGCCCTCGCCCGTGGCCAGGACCTCGCGGGTCGCCGCGTCCAGGACCTGGCCGGCAGACAGGATGATCCGCCGCCGGTCCTGGACGACCCGGCCCTCGGCCCGGATCGGCCGGCCCGTCTCGATCGGGCGACGGAACGCGATGCACATGCGGGCCGTGACGCCCCACGTGCCTCGTCCGATGACGGACCAGGCCATGACCTCGTCGAGGATCGTCGCGACGATCCCGCCATGGGCCACGGACTCCCAGCCCTGGAAGCGCTCGTCGAGCGTCAGCTCGGTCCAGCAGCCGGTCTCGTCGGCGTGCAGGACGAGCTGGAGCCCGTGCTCGTTCAGCTCTCCGCAGGCGAAGCAGCGATGGGGCTCGAACTGGTAGCCCGCGAGGCTCGAGCGGCGCTTCGCCCCGCTCGCGGCCCGGGCGGGCGCCTCAGACGTCAAGGTTGCGAACCTTCCGGGCCTCGGCCTTGATGAAGTCCTTGCGCGGCTCGACCTTCTCGCCCATGAGGGTCGTGAAGATCGCGTCGGCCTCGCCCGCGTCCTCGATCTCCGCCCGGAGGAGAACCCGCGTGTCGGGGTTCATCGTCGTGTCCCAGAGCTGGTCGGCATTCATCTCGCCGAGGCCCTTGAACCGCTGGACCGAGACGTTGCGGCTGCTGAACTCCTTCAGGATCTTGTCCCGCTCCTTCTCGGACTGGGCGTAGCGGGTCACCTTGCCCGTGGAGATCCGGTACAGGGGAGGCTGGGCGATGTAGAGGTAGCCCTGCTCGATGACCTGCGGCATGTGCCGGTAGAAGAAGGTCAGCAGGAGCGTTCGGATGTGGGCGCCGTCGACGTCGGCGTCGGTCATGATGATGATCCGGTGGTATCGCAGCTTCGTGATGTCAAAGCTGTCGCCGATGCCCTCGATGCCGGCGCCGAGCGCGATGATCAGCGGCCGGACGTTCTCGCTCGCGACGATCTTGTCGAGGCGGGCCTTCTCGACGTTCAGGACCTTGCCCCGCAGCGGCAGGACCGCCTGGAAACGACGATCGCGACCCTGCTTGGCGGAGCCGCCGGCCGAGTCGCCCTCGACGATGTAGATCTCGCTCCGGGCCGGATCGCGCTCCTGGCAGTCGGCCAGCTTGCCCGGCAGGCTGAGCCCGTCCAGGACGCCCTTCCGGATCACGAGGTCACGGGCCTTGCGGGCGGCCTCGCGGGCGCGCGCTGCGGTGAGGCACTTCTCGATGATCCGGCGACCGTCGCCGGGATTCTCCTCGAGGTATTGGACGAGGCTGTAGGCCACGGCCGTCTGGACCTGACCCTTGACCTCGGCGTTGCCGAGCTTGGCCTTTGTCTGGCCCTCGAACTGCGGATCGGTCAGCTTCACGCTGATGACAGCGGTCAGGCCCTCGCGGACGTCGTCGCCCGACAGGTTCCCGTCCGAGTCCTTCAGCACTCCGGCCTTGTGGGCCCAGTCGTTCAGGGAGCTGGTGAGGGCCGCGCGGAAGCCAGTGACGTGGGTCCCGCCGTCGACCGTGTTGATGTTGTTCGCGAATGCCAGAAGCGTCTCGGTGTAGGTGTCGTTGTACTGGAGCGCGACCTCGACGGCGGTCGAGCCCTCGCGCCGCTCGACGTAGATCGGGCGGGTGTGGAGCGCCTCCTTGTTCCGGTTCAGGTGCCGCACGAACGACGTCAGGCCACCCTCGAAGTAGAACGATCTCTCGCGATCGCTCCGCTGGTCGATGAGCGTCAGCCAGACGCCCTTCGTGAGGTAGGCCGATTCCCTGAGGCGCTGCGAGATCAGGTCGAACGAGTACTCCGTGGTCTCGAACATCTCGGGATCGGCCCGGAAGAGCGTCCGCGTCCCACGCCGGTCGCCCTGCGGACCCACCTTCGTGACCGCGCCGGTGGGCTTGCCCCGGACGTACTCCTGGGCGAACACGGAGCCGTCGCGGGCCGATTCGACGCGGAGCCACTCGGACAGGGCATTGACGACGCTCACGCCGACGCCATGCAGGCCGCCCGAGACCTTGTAGCCGCCGCCGCCGAACTTGCCGCCCGCGTGGAGGACGGTGTGGACGACCTCGAGGGCATCCTTGCCGGTCGAATGGCGGCCGACCGGGACGCCGCGGCCGTTGTCCACGACCTCGACCGTGTTGTCGGGCTGGATCGTGACCGTGATCTCGGTTGCGTAGCCGGCCATGGCCTCGTCGATCGAGTTGTCGACGACCTCCCAGACGAGATGATGAAGGCCGCGGGCATCGGTCGAGCCGATGTACATGCCGGGCCGGCGTCGAACCGCCTCGAGGCCCTCGAGGACCTGGATGCTGGCGGCGGTGTATTCGGAGCCGGACATGGCCGACCGCCGGCGACGCCCGTTGCCGGCGCCGTCCGAGCCGTTGCGACCGTTGCTGGCGGCCGTCCCGCGCGCGGGAGCCGCCTTGGGCTCGGTCATGCCCCTCCGCCGATCAGCCGGTCGTAGATCCGGCTCAGCTCCTCGTCCCCATAGAACTCGATGACGATCCGGCCGCCGCGCCGCGATCGGGCCATCCGGACCTTCGTCCCGAGGGCGCGTCGGAGGTCCTCCTCGATCCGCTCGAGCTCGGCGTCGGGCGTGCGGGCGGCCTTCACGGCGGTCGTTGCCGCCACCCGTGCGGTGCGAAGCCGCCGAACCAGCTCCTCGGTCTGCCGGACGGACAGGTCGTCGCTCACCACGGTGTCGACGACGCGCGCCTGCTGCTCCGGCTCAAGCCCGCCGATCGCCCGCGCGTGTCCCTCCGTGAGTCGACCGTCGATGACGGCTGCCTGAACGGTGTCGTGAAGCTCGAGCAGGCGGAGCGTGTTCGCCACGGTCGATCGCGCCCGGCCGACGCGTCCCGCGAGGTCCTCCTGCGTCAGGCCGAACTCATCGATGAGGCTCCGATAGGCCTGGGCCGACTCGATCGGATCGAGATCCTCGCGCTGGAGGTTCTCGACGAGCGCGAGCTCGAGCTGCTCGCGGTCGGCGAGCTGGCGGATGACGGCGGGGATCCGATCGAGGCCGGCCATGCGCGCGGCCCGAACTCGCCGCTCGCCGGCCACGAGCTGATAGCCGTCGATCGTCTCGGTCACGAGCACGGGCTGGATCACGCCGTGCTCCCGGATGCTGGCGGCGAGGGTCTCGAGGGCGGCGTCGTCCATCCGCAGGCGCGGCTGCCGCGGGTTCTCGGCCACGCGCTCGAGCGGGATCTCGGTCGGTCCGGCGCCGGATGGCGCGCGCTGCGGGATCAGGGCCGCGAGGCCGCGCCCGAGCCCGCTCGATCGAGCGCTCGGGGCGGTCACGCGGACACCCCGGCCATGGCCGCCTCGGATTCGGGCGCGTTCGTCGCTGATCGCGTTCGTCCGGTCCCCGGTCCGACGGCCACGAGACGCCCCTTCCCGGTCGTGATGGCCGCGCCCGGACGGCCGTCGCGGCTGCGGAGCTCGGACGCGAGCGCGGCGTACGCAACTGCGCCCCTCGATCCCGCGGCATAGAGGTGGATCGGGAGGCCGTGGCTCGGCGCCTCCGACAGCCGGACGTTCCGCGGGATCACCGTCCTGAAGACCCGGTCGCCAAGGTGCGAGCGAACCTCCCTGGCGACGTCGGCCCCGAGGTTCGTGCGCGCGTCCAGCATGGTCAGGACCGCGCCTTTGACCGCCAGGCCCGGATTGAGGTGATCCCGGACCAGGTTCACGGTCGCGAGCAGCTGCGTCAGCCCCTCGAGGGCGTAGTACTCGCACTGGATCGGGATGAGCGTGGAGTCGGCTGCGGTCAGGGCGTTCACGGTCAGCAGGCCGAGCGACGGCGGGCAATCGATGAAGACGTAGTCGTAGGCATCCTTGATCGGCTCGACGAGGCGTGCGAGCCGGCGCTCGCGCTGCTCGATCGGGGCGAGCTCGACCTCGGCGCCCGCCAAGGCAATGGATGACGGCACGATCGCGAGGCCGTCGACGATCGTGGGGATCGTCAGCTCGGCGAGCGCGACGGCGTCGATGACCGCGTCGTAGACGGATTCGCTGCGATTTCGATCGATCCCGAGGCCGCTGGTGGCATTCCCCTGAGGGTCGAGATCGATGACGAGGACCCGGTCGCCGGCGAGCGCCAGATAGCTCGCCAGATTCACGACTGTGGTGGTTTTTCCGACGCCGCCTTTCTGATTGGCGAAGGCGACGGTCTGACCCACTCAGGTCCTCATGTGGGGGTGTCTCACAATGATGGATTCTACCATCGGACGACCGATTCCTCCGTTCCGGAGCTGCCTCTGGCGGGTCCGGAAAGGGTCCCACGAGGCGCTTCACGCCGACGTACCTGGGGCGTGTGCTTGGCCCTCGTGAGCCGACGTTTCACGTGCAACGGGACACCTCCCCGTTCCCTCCGGAGCCACCGCACCGGCTCCACGCAAGGCGGATGAAATCGCCCTGGCCGACGATTGCTCCGCTCCTTACTCCATGGGATACTTCGCCGACGACCGCCGGCCACTGCCGTCCGATCGACGCTGCGAAGGCTCCGGTTCGCACGCGACGTCCCACAGCTCGCCGAGGACCGACCGCCGTTCATGAGCCTGCTTCTCGCCGCGATCGGTGCCACCGTGGCCGCGCTGCTCGAAGCCTCGCTCGCGGTGCCATATCTCACGGTTGGGAATGCAAATCTTCATCCCGTCCTCGTCCTGGCGGTCATCTGGACGATCGCCGCAGGCTTCGAACGCGGCGTCGTCGTGGCGTTCGTCGGCGGCCTCGTGCTGGACATCCTCTTCAGCCGGCCGCTGGGCGCCTCGGCGTTCGCGCTCCTCGTGGCGGTGGGTGGCACCGCGCTCATCGTCCAACCGATGTCCCGCCTCCGGGCCCTCGCGCCGATCGTCGCGGTCCCGATCCTCAGCCTGGTCGCATCCGTGCTGATCTACGTCCTGACGTCGGCCGGCAGCGCGGCGATCGCCGATCCCATCGGCACGTTCGTGCCCGGCGCCCTCTACGACGGGTTGCTCGGCCTGCTGATCGGTCCGCTCGCCGTCTCGATCCACGACCGCCGGACGCAGACCGAGCGCGTGGACTGGTGAGTCGATGAGCGCCTACCTCGACGGTCGGCCGTCCGAGCCCCGTTCGGTCACCCGGTTCCTGTTCTTCGGCCTGATCGTCGGCGTGTCGGCGACCGTCCTCTCGCTCCGGCTCTTCTCGCTGCAGGTGACGTCCGGCGGCCAGCTCCAGGCCGTCGCGAACGCGAACCGGACCGTCCAGGAGGCGATCCCCTCAACGCGCGGCCTCATCTACGACCGCAACGGGCAGCTCCTCGTCTCAAACGTCGCGTCGTACAGCGTGAAGATCCGGCCCGCCGACCTCCCGGAGTCGAAGCGCGATGGCGTCGTGAATGCGCTCGCCGGGCTCATTGGCATGAATCCGGCGGACATCAACGTCGCGATCGACTCCAATCCCGGCTCGCGGTTCGACCTCGTCCGCGTCGCCTCCGATGTTCCGTCGGACGTCGCCAGCTTCATCGCCGAGAACAGCGATGCGCTGCCGGGCGTCCAGATCGTCGTCGAGACCCGTCGCGACTACCTGTACGGCCCGCTGCTGTCGCAGGTCCTCGGCTACGAGGGCCCGATCAACTCGACCGAGCTCGCCTCGCTCTCGGCGCAGGGCTACCAGCCCGACGACCTGATCGGCCGGACGGGCGTCGAGGCGACCTACGAGCCCCAGCTCCGGGGCACCTACGGCGAGCAGACCGTCGAACGGGATGCGACCGGCCGTCGCCTCGACGTCCTGTCGGTCGACCAGCAGCCCGTCGCCGGCGACTCCCTCCAGCTCACGATCGACCTCCACGAGCAGGAGCTCGCGACGAAGGCGCTGCAGTGGGGCATCAAGGCCGCCGGCCTCAAGGGCGGCGTGATCATCGTCATGAACCCCCAGGACGGCGAGATCCTAGCGATGGCCAGCCTGCCGACCTACGACGACAACCAGTTTGCCCAGGGCATCAGCACCAAGGACTACCAGGCGCTGCTGAACAACCCCTACAAGCCGCTCGTGAACCACGCCATCAGCGAGCAGTACCCGCCCGGCTCGACGTTCAAGCTCGTCACCGGGAGCGCCGGCCTCGCCGACGGCAAGATCACGCCGAGCACGCTCATCCACACCGCCGGCTTCCTGACGCTCGGCGGCGCGAAGTTCCACGACTGGAATCCGAACGGCTTCGGGCTGTGCAACCTGTACTGCGGGTTCGGGAACTCGAGCGACACGTACTTCTACCAGGTCGCGGCTCGGGTGGGGATCGATCGCCTGTCGTACTGGGCGCACCAGTTCGGGTTCGCCCAGAAGACCGGGATCGACCTGCCGAGCGAGGCCGTCGGGACGATTCCCTCGAACGCCTGGAAGCTCGAGAACCTCGGGACGCCGATCTACCCCGGCGAGACCTATCTCGCCGGCATCGGCCAGGGCTATGACGCGGTCACACCGATCGAGCTTCTCGACGCCTACGGCGCGCTGGCCAACGGCGGCAAGCTCTACGCCCCACGGGTCGTCAAGGACGTGCTCGGGCCCGACGGAAACGTCGTGGTGCCGTTCCAGCCGGTCCTCACGAGCACCGTCGCGGTTCCGAAGAACGACCTCATGGTCATGCGGCGCGCGGCTCGCTACGGGATCGTGATCCGGCACACCTACAACCTCGTCGATATGCCGATCGTCGTTGCCGGCAAGTCGGGCACCGCCCAGTTCGGCATCCCCGACAGCCGCGGCGTGCTGCCATACCACTCGTGGTTCGCGGCGTTCGTGCCGAAGGACCCCTGGAAGACGGCCTCCGATCCGAACGGCTACAAGGCCGTCGAGCGGACCGACTCCCCGCTCGAGGTCCTCGCGTTCGCGTACGACTCCCAGACGAAGGGCAACGCGGCCGTCGAGATCGTCAAGTACTACCTGCAGCTCCACTTCAACATCCATCACGACTACCGCCTGCCCAACCTCCTCCGGAAGGGCAACTTCTACGTGCTGAACTGACGATGGCCGCGATCTCCGGCCGCAAGGGCGGCTTCGGCTCCTGGGATGCCTCGAAGGTGGGGGCGGTCTGGCGCGCGTTCGACCTCCAGATCGCGACGTACGCCGCCGTCCTGACCTGCTTCGGGCTGGCGATGGCCTACAGCAACTCGGCGAACAGCGGCGCCGACGTCCTCCAGTCGGGCTCGACGTTCGTCCGGGGCCTGATGTGGGCGGGCCTCGCTCTCATCGTGTTCGTGGTCGCGACCTCGTTCGACTACCACTGGCTGAAGACGTTCGCCTGGCCCCTCTATCTGGTACAGCTCGGCCTCCTCATCGTCACGCTCGGACTTGGCAAAGGCGTCGGCGGGTCGTCGCGCTGGGTCTCGATCGCCGGGCTCCAGTTCCAGTTCAGCGAGCTGGCCAAGATCCTGATGATCGTGGTCCTCGCGAACTACCTGTCGCGGCGCCAGGGCCGGATGGGTTCGCTGTGGTCGATCCTCGGCGCCTGCGTGCTCGTCGGGCCGCCCCTGCTGCTCGTCCTCATGCAGCCCGACCTCGGGACCTCCCTCGTGTTCGGGGCGATCCTCTTCGGGATGCTCTTCATGTCCGGCGCGAGCCTGCGCTGGCTCGGGCTGATGCTCGCGACCGGCCTCGCCGCCTTCCCATTCATCTGGACCTACGTCCTGAAGGACTACCAGAAGGAACGGCTGGCGGCGTTCCTGAACCCGCTGGCCGACATCCAGGGCTCGGGCTACCAGCTCTACCAGGCCCAGGTCGCGGTCAGCTCCGGCGGACTCTTTGGGAAGGGGCTCACGAACGGGACACAGGGCGCGCTCGGCTTCCTGCCGGCCCAGGACACCGACTTCGTGAGCGCGGTCCTCGGCGAGGAGCTGGGCTTCGTCGGCGTCATCGCCGTCGTGCTGCTGTTCGTGCTCCTGCTCTGGCGCCTGCTCGTCGGCGCGTGGCGCTCGAAGGATCCGTTCGGGATGATGTTCGGCTCGGGGATGGCGGCGATGCTGCTGTTCCAGCTGATCGTCAACCTCGGGATGGTGCTCGGCCTCATGCCGATCACCGGGATCCCGCTTCCCTTCGTGACCTACGGCGGGGCGTCGCTCATCAGCATCGCGGCCGGGTTGGGGATCCTCGAGAGCATCAACATCCGCCAGGGCCGGGCCGAATGGTGATTCGGCGCGCCCGGAACCGGGGCGAGGTCTAGGTCAAAGGGTCCGCCGGGCGCGACGAAGAGTCAGCGGCTCCCCGATGCCGCGAACAGGTCACGATGGTCAGGCAGGCGCCCGTCCGGGAACCGAGAGGCGCTCCCCGTCGAGCCGTTGATCTCGCGGATCAGGGCGTCGATGCTGTGGACGAGGTGGCGACCGGCAGGCACGCCGCGGAGCCACTCGAGGAACGGCTTGTCGACCCGGGCGATCTCGCCGATCGACCAGCCCTCGTAGCGCCCGAATGTCACCACCGGCCCGAACGGGTTGCCCGGCGGCGGCCCGGCGTGGTCCTCGACGTAGGTCTTCAGCGACGCCGGAGTCCCGCGAACCGCCGCCGCGGCCTGATCGGTCGTCGCGATGCGCTCGAGGCGCTCCAGGTGGTACGCGGCCCGGCGTTTCGGATCCCGGAGCGTGTCCCAGGCGCTGTTGAGTCGCTTCATGCCCGACTCGTCCCCGGTCAGGTCCGGATGGAGCTTGCGCGCGAGCACGCGATAGGCGGCCTGGACGACGTCGGGATCGGCCTCCGGGTCGACCTGGAGGACCTTGTAGAAGTCGACGAAGTCGGGGTCGCTCGGCTCGGGGTGCATCACCGCAACTATCGGAGGACGATGGTGCTCCCGGCGATGGCCCGTTGGTCCTATGTGCACCCACGCACCACGCCCGGGCCAACCATCGGGCGATGGGGTCCTGGGCCCCGCCGAGCACGGACATCGGGCCGTTGGCGTGGAGGCGCCGATTGCGCGGGTTCGGCGCTGGAAGTACACTCCACCCTCGTGCCTCGACCTGGTCGAGGTGCATCTTCCTGTCTACAGGCCGCGGTCCGACTCCGCGCGACCGCCAGCCGTGCCCAGAGGTCCCATGTACGCAGTCGTCGAGACAGGCGGTAAGCAGTACCGCGTCGAGGTCGGGATGGAGCTCGAGGTCGAGCTCCTCGATGGCAATGCCGGCGATTCCCTCAACCTCGACCGCGTGCTCCTGATCGCCGACGGCGAGACCGCGGTCATCGGCCGGCCGGTCGTCACGAACGGCTCCGTCTCGGCGGAGATCATCCGTCGCGACCGCGGCGAGAAGACGGTGAGCTTCAAGTACCGGCCGAAGGCGCGCCGCCGCGTCAAGAAGGGCCATCGCCAGGAGCTCACGGTCCTGCGCATCAGCGACATCGTCCTGGGCGGCAAGAGCGCCGCCGCCGAGCAAGCCGAGGTCGACAAGGCCCGCCAGGCCGAGCGCGCGAAGCTCGAGGAGACCGCGCGCAAGCAGGCCGCCGCAGATGCGGCCCTCGCGGCCAAGCTCGCCTCCGACAAGCAGACGGCGAAGGCCGACGCCAAGGCAAAGGCCGACGCGAAGGCGAAGCCCGACGCCAAGGCGAAGCCCGACGCCAAGGCGAAGCCAGAGGCCAGGACCTCGACGCGCGGTCGGGCGGTTGCCGCGAAGCCCGCCACCGCCGCGAAGGCCGATACCGCCACGAAGAGCCCGAAGACCACGGCCGCCAAGGCCGGCACCAAGCCAGAATCCAAGCTCGCCGCGAAGCCGTCGCGGACGACCAGGAAGGAATCCTGACCATGGCCCACAAGAAAGCCGGCGGCACCTCGAAGAACGGCCGGGACAGCGTCGGCCAGCGCCTCGGGGTGAAGGCCGGCGACGGCCAGCTCGTGTCGGCAGGGTCGATCATCGTCCGCCAGCGGGGGATGACGTTCCTGGCCGGTCCGGGGACCGATCTCGGCGGCGATTACACGGTGTTCGCGACGACGACCGGCAAGGTCAGGTTCGAGTACGCCACGAAGTCCAAGAAGCGTGTCCGCGTGATCGCGGACGAGGCGGCCACGGCCGCGGAAGGCGCGGCAGCGGCCGCGAAGTAGCCCATGAAGCCCGACATCCACCCCAAGTACTACGAAGCCAAGGTCCACTGCGGGTCCTGCGGGACCGAGTGGACGGTTGGCTCCACGAAGCCGGAGCTGCGCGTCGACGTCTGCGGCAACTGCCACCCGTTCTACACGGGCAAGCAGACGATCATCGATACGGCCGGCCAGGTCGAGCGCTTCCAGAAGCGCCTCGAGCGCCAGGTTCGCGCCTGATCGGCGGCCGGGGGACGGGACGAACGCCTCCCGGCTGAGCCTCGGGCGCCTCACCTAGACTCGGCTCGTGGCCCGCTTCACCTACGGCGGACAGGCCCTCATCGAGGGCGTCCTCATGCGCGGCCGTGACGCGATCGCCGTCGCGTTTCGACACCCCGACGGGCGCATCGTCTGGGCGGCGGAGCCGCTCGACACCGGCCCGCACGGCTGGCGGCTCGCCAAGGCCCCCCTCGTTCGGGGCCTGATCGTCCTGTACGAGACCCTGATCGTCGGCACCCGCTGGCTCGTCCGCAGCGCGAACCTCCAGGCGAGCGGCGAGGGCGTCGAGCTCGGGCGTGGATCCGTCGCGATCCTGCTGATCCTCACCCTGGCCGCCGGCATCGGGGTGTTCTTCCTGCTGCCCCTCTTCATCGCCAGCGTCACGACCTCCGCGTTCAGCAAGGACGCCTGGGTCCAGAACCTCGCCGAGGGCCTGATCCGGGTCGCGATCTTCATGGGCTACCTCGTCGTCGTGTCGCGCGCGCCCGACGTCCGGCGGGTGTTCATGTACCACGGCGCGGAGCACATGACGATCCACGCGCTCGAGGCCGGCGATCCGCTGACCGTCTCGAAGGTCCGCCGCTACCCGACCGCCCATCCCCGCTGTGGCACGGAGTTCCTCGTCGTCGTGATCATCCTGTCGATCCTGCTCTTCAGCCTGCTCGGTCGATCGAACCTGCTGGTCATGGTCGCCGGCCGGCTGCTGCTGATCCCGGTCATCGCGGCCATCGGCTACGAGCTGCTCCGGTTCGGGTCACGGCACCGTTCGAACCCGATCGTCAAGGCGGTCATGTACCCGGGCATCCTCGTCCAGCTGATCACGACGAAGCGCCCGACGGACGATCAGATCGAGGTCGCGATCGTGTCGATGGAGCAGGCCCTCTCCGCCGACGGGGAGCGGATCCCGGACGGCTCGGCGCTGTACGAGCGCGACCGGCTCGATCCGGAGCCGGCCGCCGTGCCGGCATGAGCGAGCTGGACGACCGCCTCGCGGAGGTCGCCCGGCAGCACGACGAGGTCGAGGCGGAGCTCGCGAAGCCCGAGGTCCTCGCCGATCCCGAGGCGATCAAGCGCCTCGGCCAGGATCTCTCCCGGCTCGAACCGGTCGTCCGGGCGTATCGGAGGTTGCTCGCAACTCGGAAGGAGCTCGACGGGGCCCGGCAGCTGCGCGATGGCGACGACGGGGAGCTTCGGGCGATGGCCCACGACGAGGTCGGCCGCCTCGAGCACGCGGAGGCCGAGGAGGTCGAGCAGCTCAAGGTCCTGCTCCTTCCCCGCGACCCCGCAGACGACGGCAACGTGATCCTCGAGGTCCGAGCGGGAGCCGGCGGGGAGGAGGCCGCGCTCTTCGCCGGCGAGCTGTTGCGGATGTACATCCGGTACGCCCAGAACCATCGCTACAGGGCCGAGGTCATGAGCCTCCACGAGACGGGCATCGGAGGCGTCAAGGAGGCGATCGTGGAGGTCGCCGGAGACGGCGCCTACTCGCGGCTGAAGTTCGAGAGCGGGACCCACCGCGTCCAGCGGGTGCCCGAGACCGAGTCGTCCGGCCGCATTCACACGTCGACGGCGACGGTCGTCGTCATGCCCGAGGTCGAGGAGACCGAGATCGAGATCGACGAGGACAGGGACCTCCGGATCGAGGTCAAGCGCTCGTCGGGCCCCGGCGGCCAGTCCGTCAACACGACCGATTCAGCGGTCCGGATCACGCACCTCCCGACCGGGACCGTGGTCGAGATCCAGGACGAGAAGAGCCAGCACAAGAACAAGGCCAAGGCGATGGCTGTCCTCCGCGCCCGCCTCCAGGATGCCGAGCGGCGCCGACAGCGTGACGCCGACTCCGTGGCCAGAAGGTCCCTGATCGGGGCCGGAGATCGGGCCGACAAGGTCAGGACCTACAACTATCCGCAGGACCGGGTGACCGATCACCGGATCGACATGAGCGTCTCGAACCTGCCCCGGGTGCTGGCCGGCGACCTCGACAAGCTCATCGACACGCTGATCACGACCGACCAGGCGCAGCGGCTGGCCGAGCTCTGACCGCGATGGCGACCGTCGAGTCCCTCCTGGATGGAGCGGTCGGCCGGCTCCGGACCTCCGGGTCAGACTCGCCGAGGCTCGACGCCGAGCTGCTGCTCGGGTTCGTCCTCGGGGTCGACCGGGCAACCGTGATCGCCCACCAGGACGCGCCGGTCGGCGACGCGGCCGCGGCACGCTTCGAGGAGGCGCTCGGGCGACGCGAGCGCGGCGAGCCGGTGGCTTACATCCGCGGGGTCAAGGAGTTCCGCGGGCTCGCCTTCGGGGTCGACGCTCGGGCGCTCATCCCGCGGCCCGAGACCGAGCAGCTCGTCGAGCTGGCCGAGGCCGAGATCGTGGGACGCCTCACGAGCGCGCCGCGACCGGCCGGGACGCCGCGGCTGCGGATCGTCGACGTCGGCACCGGCAGCGGTGCCATCGCGGTGTCCCTGGCCGTCGATCTCCGTCGTCGCCGGATGCTCGACGAGGTGGAGCTCGTCGCCTGCGACGCGTCGGAGGATGCCCTGTCCCTCGCCCGCGAGAATGCCGTCGGACACGCCGTCGGGGACATCATCGGGTTCGAGACGGCCGACCTGCTCCCGCCGCACGGGGCTGCGCCGTGGGACGTCGTCGTCGCCAACCTGCCCTATGTCCGGACCGCGGAGATCCCCGGGCTGCCGAAGGCGACCTCCTTCGAGCCGGCGGCCGCGCTGGACGGCGGCCCCGACGGGCTCACGGTGATCGGACGACTGCTCGAGCGCCTGCCCGCGGCCCTGGCCGATCGAGGGACGGCCCTCCTCGAGATCGGCGGGGACCAGCGGGAGGCCATGGTCGCGCTCGTGGCCCGGGTCCTGCCGGGCTGGCGCTCCGCGATCGAGGAGGACCTCGCGGGCCAGCCCCGCATCGCGCGCATCGAGCGTTCCGGGCCCATCGCCCGATGACCGCCCGGATCGTCCCGGACGGGCCGGCGGGTCGCCGCGCCGCGCTCGAGGCGCTCCAGGCCGGTGGGATCGTGGCCATCCCCACCGACACCGTCTACGGCATCGGGGTCGGCCCGGGGGTGCCCGGCGGGATCGAGGCGCTGTTCGCCGCGAAGGGACGGCCACCCGATCGGGCGGTCGTGCTGCTGCTCGGCGATGCCGCCGACGCGGAGGCGATCGCCGAGCCGACGCGGGCCGGCGATGTCCTGGCGAAGGCATTCTGGCCGGGCGGCCTCTCGATCGTGCTGCCACGTCGACCGACGGCCAGGTTCCGCCTGTCGCTCGCCGAGGATGGCGATGCCCCACCCACGATCGGCCTCCGTGTCCCGAACCATCCGGCGCCGCGCTTCCTCGCCTCGGCGCTCGGCGCCCTGCCGACGACCTCCGCGAATCGCTCCCGGGCGCCTGAGGCCGGCACCGCGGCGGCCATCCGCGAGCAGCTTGGCGAGTCGCTCGCGGTGATCGTCGATGCCGGGCCGGCCCCGGGCGGCTCGCCCTCGACCGTCGCCGATGCCACCGGGGACGTGGTCCGGATCCTCCGTCACGGCGCGATCGGGATCGACGTCATCGCGGCGGTCCTCCGGGCGGCGGGGCTGCCGGAGCCCGTGGGAAGATAGCGTCCTCGCGATCCCTGAGGAGGGTCTCTTCATGACGCAGGCGCCCGCGCGCGGCCTCGGTTGGGCCAGCCTCGCGGAGGTCGATCCGGAGCTGTGGGACGCGATGCTCCACGAGAAGCGCCGCCAGCACGACAAGATCGAGCTGATCGCCAGCGAGAACTACACGTTCGCGGCCGTCATGCAGGCCCAGGGCTCGTGGCTCACGAACAAGTACGCCGAGGGTCTCCCGGGCAAGCGCTACTACGGCGGCTGCGAGTACGTCGACATCGCCGAGAACCTCGCGATCCAGCGAGCCCTCGCCCTCTTCCCAGGCGCGGAGCACGTGAACGTCCAGCCCCACTCCGGGGCCCAGGCGAACATGGCGGCCTACTTCGCGGTCCTCCAGCCGGGCGACCGCATCCTCGGGATGAACCTGGCCCACGGCGGCCACCTGACCCACGGCTCGCCGGTGAACTTCTCGGGCAAGCTGTACGAGGTCCACGCCTATGGGGTCGACCGGGAGACCGAGCGGATCGACTACGACGCCCTCGAGACCGCGGCGAAGGAGGTTCGGCCGAAGGTCATCGTCGCGGGCGCCTCGGCCTATCCCCGGATCATCGACTTCCCCCGGATGGCCGCGATCGCCCACGGCGTCGGGGCGCTCCTGATGGTCGACATGGCCCACATCGCCGGCCTCGTCGCTGCCGGCGAGCACCCGAGCCCATTCCCCCATGCGGACATCGTCACGACGACGACCCACAAGACGCTCCGCGGTGGCCGCGGCGGGCTGGTCTTCAGCCGCGAGGATCTCCCGCCCGAGGTCGACCGGGCCGACTTCCCGACCGTCAAGACGACGCTCGCGGCCCAGGTCGACAAGGCCGTCTTCCCCGGGTCGCAGGGCGGGCCGCTCATGCACGTCGTGGCGGGCAAGGCCGTCGGCCTGCTGCTGGCCGCAGGCGAGGATTTCAGGCGCGACCAGCGCCGGACCGTCGAGAACGCGAGCGTCCTGGCCGGCGCGCTCGCGGAGCATGGGGCGCGGGTCGTGTCCGGCGGGACCGACAACCACCTGATGCTCGTCGACGTCACGCCACTGGGCGTGACTGGCAGGGACGCCGAGGCGCTGCTCGACGGGATCGGGATCACCGTGAACAAGAACGCGATCCCGTTCGACGCCCTGCCGCCGAACACGGCCTCGGGGATCCGCCTCGGGACGCCGGCCACGACCACCCGCGGGTTCGGGCCAGACGAGATGCGGGCGATCGCCCGCATCGTGACCGACGCGATCGACCGTCGCGACGACACCCGCGTCCGCGACGACCTCGCGGCCGAGGTCGCCTCGATCGTCGACCGGTTCCCGGTCCCGGGCCTCGAGCGTACCGCCTGGTGAGCTGGTCCCCGGCGGCCGGCGCCGCCGCCCCAGCCATCATCGTCGCCTTCGTCGTCGCCGGCTTGATCGCCCTCGGCATCACGCCGGTCGTTCGCGGTGTGATCCATCGGCGGGGGATGCTGGACCGGCCCGATGAGCGCCGGTTCCATCGCCGGCCGCTGCCGCGAGGAGGCGGGATCGCCGTCGTCATCGCCTTCGTCGTCGTCGGTGGTGGCCTCACGTTCCTCAACGCCGGCGTCACCGGTATTCCAGGGACGCCCGGGGTCGGAGCGCTCCAGGTCTGGGGCCTCTTCGCGGGCGCGATCGTTGCCGCCGTGATCGGCGTCATCGATGACGCTCTCGATCTTCGGGCTCGCTATCAACTGATCGGGCAGGTCGTCGTCGCACTGATCGCCGTCGCGTCCGGCATCAGCGTGGCCTTCATCGGCAATCCGCTGCCGTTCGGCCCCAACAACTTCACCCTCTCGGCTTCGGTCGGTGCGGCCTTCACGGTCGTATGGATCGTGGGCATGACGAACAGCCTGAACTTCATCGACGGTCTCGATGGGCTCTCGACCGGGATCGCCCTCATCGCCGCCGTGACGCTCGGGCTCACCAGCCTCACAACGCAGGTCACCGCGCTCGGCGAGCCGTTCGTCGCCCTCCTGTGCTTTGCGTTCGCCGGTGCGCTGCTCGGCTTCCTCCGTTGGAACTTTCACCCGGCGGTCATCTTCCAGGGAACGGCGGGCGTGATGGTTCTTGGCTATGTTCTCGGGGTGCTCGCGATCCTGGGTACCGCGAAGATCATCGTTGCCATGCTGGTCCTCGCCGTGCCGATCATCGATACGTTCTGGGTCATCGTCCGCCGGATGGCGAGCGGTC
>Ga0209579_10000315_pt1 | contig 57468 bp, 46 predicted proteins | sample Coa_R1_2_FD_187152 | JGI IMG/M metagenome (GOLD analysis project Ga0209579, IMG submission 187152) | Surface soil microbial communities from Centralia Pennsylvania, which are recovering from an underground coalmine fire - Coalmine... | ecosystem: Environmental > Terrestrial > Soil >...
CTGACAACGGAGCGCGCGAATTCCAGCGCCATGCGATGCGGGTCGGGATCGGCGATGACGTCGTCCCACTCGAGCACGTACTCACCGAGGTGGCCATCCCAGCGGGCGGCCGGCGGTGTGAGATTCGAAACGCCGCGTTCGGATGTCGGTCGTCCCCGGGCCACCATCCCACCTCCACCTGCTCGGCGTCCGCGGAGTTCCGCATGATGAAGTCAGCCGACGGCGGATCTGCCGCCCGCCCCGAGAAGAGGCTGACCGCCAGGTCGAAGCTGCCCCACCACGCGTTCACCGGGGAAGACCGACCGCGGTAGGGGGCGCGGAGCGCGGTGAGCACGAGCGCTGCCTGAGTCGCCGCGTTGAAGTAGGCGGCCACGTGTGGTGGGTGATACGTCTGGTGGAGGTCGTCTTCGTCCAGGGGGACACTCCAGGGCACCTCTTGAGGGAGAGGGTTGATCCGCACCGGGCCTGCGACGCGACCGACCGCGCCCAGGACATCGCGGGTGACCTGTCCCACCTGGCGGTTCGGGGTCAACTCGACGCGGTGGTCGGCGCCGTCGCTGTGCTCGACGAGAACCACGTGCTCTCGGAGGTCCAGCGCGACCACGAACGCTCCCGAACCGTTGGGGGCGCGCAGCGGGGCGGTCTCCCAACCACGGGCCGTCAGGCGCAGGGCCGCGTGCTGGAGTTCGGGTTCGGGAGGTGCCAGCGCGACGGCCAGCTTGCCGAGCAGCTGGGTGTGGGCGTGAAGCGTGTCGCACGTCGCCCGCCACTCGTCGAGCGGAAGCGGCGTCCACACTGTCGGCATTCGCGGCACCTCTTGACCAGAGAGCCGACCGACGCCACGGGTCTCGCAGGCAGCGGGCGATGGCGAAGGCTGGCCTTGTCTGACTTCGGAGCGACTGTAGCCCTGCAGCCGTCGGCGGTCGGTGGCGAGGCTCGATCCTCACGGTCGAACGGCCTCGTCGGCCCGGCGCACGAAAGTGGCGGGGAGGTACGGTTGAACGTGACCAGTGTCTCGAGCGCAGCCGAGCAGTTCAATCCGTTTTTCGGGCCCTTCGTCGAAGATCCCGCGCCGGCCTTCGCCTTGGCGCGTACGCAGGAGCCCGTCTTCTTCAGCCCGCTCATCAAAAGCTGGGTCGTGACGCGGCACGATGACGTGTTGGCCGTGCTGCGAGACCCGAAGCGGTTCTCGTCGCACGAGATCATGTCGATCCAGGACCTTCTGAGCCCCGAGGTTGCGGAGCGGTTCGGTGACGAGATCCCGATGGAAGGCACGCTCATCGGGCTGGATCCGCCGGCGCACACTCGGCTCCGCAGGATCATGCAGGGCGCGTTCACCCCGTCGCGGGTCGCAGCGCGGGAGCCGGAGATCCAGTCACTCGCGGAGGACCTGATCGACGCCATGGTGAGTGCTGCTGGCGCAAGGCACCGTGCCGACGTGATCTCCTCGGTCTTCTTCCCGCTGCCGCTCACCGTGGTGCTGCGGCTCATCGGCATTCCCGAAGAGGAACTCGCGCGAAGCGCCCAGGCGTGCAAGGACTGGAACGACCTTGCTGTCGCGTTCCTGAGCGGTGTGCCGGTCGAAGAGCAACTCCGGATGGCCGACGCAGTCCTCGGCTTCCACCGCTACATCCTCGAGTTGATCGCCGAGCGCGAGCGTCTGCCTGCCGACGATCTGATCAGGGCTCTCGTCGCGATGCGACGAGAGGAGGCGATGAACGACCGCGAGCTGCTGTCGCTCCTACCCGGCCTCGTCCTCGCAGGCCACGAGACGACCGCGAACCTTCTCGGCAATGCGCTCGCTCATTTGTTGGCCGCGCCCGACCTATGGGTCCGGCTTTGCAGCGGCGACCTGCCGGTCGCAGATGTGGTGGACGAAGCCTTGCGCTACGACGGACCTGTGATCGGCATGCCCCGGATCGTGACGAGCGACACCGAGCTCGGTGGCGCGCACGTGCGAGCCGGCGACCGGCTCTACCTCGCCTACTGGTCCGCGAACCGTGACGAGCGCTGGCTGGCGGATGCCGACGAGTTCCGCCCGGGGCGCACCCCGCAGGCGCACGTCGCGTTCGGTCGCGGCATCCACTTCTGCATCGGCGCCCCGCTCGCCCGGCTCGAGGCGGGGGTGACGCTCCGGACGCTCGCCGAGCGACTGCCGGACCTGAGGTTGGCCGAGGGGACGCAGCCCCAGCACGCCGGTCACTTCTTCGTTCGCCGGCTCGCCTCGTTGACAGTGTCCTGGTGATCCGTCGGGGAGGTGGGGGCCGTGGACCAGACGACGATGAGGACCCTCGCCGGGAGCGCCCGCGTCGCGCGGATCGGGACGACTGATCACCACGGCAACGTCCACCTGGTGCCGGTGACGTTTGTCCTTCGCGACGACATCTGGTACTCCCCGAGCGACGCCTCGCCACCGTTGGCGGAGAGGTCGCGCAAGATTGCTCGCGACCCTCGCGCGACCGTCCTGATCGACGAGTACGACGAGGACTGGGGACGGGTGTGGTGGGTCAGACTCCGTGGTCGGGGTCGTATCCTCGAAGACGGACCCGAGCGCGAAGGCGCGCGTCGGATGCTCCTCGAGAAGTACCCCCAGTTCGTCGAGATGTCCCCCGAGGAGGGCTTGGGCGTCGTGCTCGCCGTGGACGTGGCTGAGTGGGCAGCATGGAGCTACTCGTCATGACGGCGCCACTCCGCACGCATGGACCGTCGAGGTGAGGTGGCCCGACCAACGCGTCAGTCTCCGACGATCAGGCCACCGGCGGCGAAGACCGCAGAAAGCTCGGCCGGGACCGGCACGTCGAGCTGCGCGTAGGTGCAGGACTGCGTCTCGCGGTCAGGTCGCCAGCGACGGAACGCCGTGGCGTGGCGGAACCGGTCCCTCTGGAGGTGGTCGTACGCGACCTCGCACACTCGTTCCGGACGGAGCGGTTCCCAACTGAGGTCCTTCCCCGCGTTCCAGCGGCTCTGCGCGCCCGGCATCCGTCGCTCGCTCTCCTGTAGCGCCGCCCACGCGCCCCACGGGTGGCCGTCGAGCGCACGTTCGCGCAGGGGGGCGAGCTCGTCCACGAACTGACGCCTCCGCTCGGCGCTGAACCCCGACGCCACGCCGACGTGGTGGAGATTGCCCTCGTCGTCGAACAGCCCGAGCAGGAGCGACCCGACGACACCCCCTTCCTTGTGCCACCGGAATCCGGCGACGACGCAATCGGCCGTCCGCTCGTGCTTGACCTTCAACATCACCCGGTCGCCCTCCCGGTAGGCGAGGTCGGCAGGCTTCGCGACGACGCCGTCGAGGCCGGCCCCTTCGAAACGCTCGAACCACTCGGCTGCGGTCGGGCGGTCGGTCGTGACCGGGGTGAGGTGGACCGGAGGGCGCGACCCGCCGAGAAGGCGCTCGAGCTCGGCCCGGCGGGAGGCGTACGGGTTGCTGCGAAGGTCACGGTCCCCTTCGGCGATCAGGTCGAAGGCGACGAAGGAGGCGGGGGTGCGCTCGGAGAGGAGCTTGACCCTCGAGTTCGCGGGGTGGATGCGTTGGGTGAGGGCATCGAAGTCGAGACCTCCCGGCCCCGCGATCACGACCTCGCCGTCCACGACGGCCCGTTGGGGGAGCATCTCGCGGAGGGGGTCGATGAGCTCTGGGAAATAGCGGGTGAGCGGCCGCTCGTTGCGGCTGCCGAGCTCGACCTCGTCGCCGTCACGAAAGACGATGCACCGGAATCCGTCCCACTTCGGCTCGAAGTAGAAGTGTTCACCCACCGGAAGCTCCCGGACCAGCTTCGCCAGCATCGGAGAGACCGGAGGCGGGACGGGGAGTGTCACGGTCGCCGAGCGTAACGAACCGCGCCCCCGGTACCCGAGGCGGGGACGGCCGGAGCGCTTCCCGGCGATCAGCCGGTCCTGCGTGCCCGGCTCGGCGCCACCCTCGTGGGCTCGTCCGGCGCCTTGGGATACTCGGGAGGCCAGGGCGCATCCCGTAACCCGGCGGCGCGGTCGCGCGCCGCCAATTCGAGGAGGGGCTCGAGCGACTGGGGCCGGAACGAGATCTCGGCCCAGGGGTCCCCGCGCTCTTGCAGGCGGGCCGGAACGGTCGCGATCGTGAGCGACTCCGGATCCACGGTCTCGACGTCCTCCCAGGAGAGGGGGGTCGAGACTTGGCCCGTCGAACGAGGTCTCGCGAACCATGCCCCGAACACGGTCTTGTGCGGCGCGTTCTGGTTGAAGTCGACGAAGACGCGGGCGCCACGTTCCTCCTTCCACCAGTTCGCCGTCACGAGGTCGGGGTGCCGGCGCTCGAGCTCCCGGGCGAGCGCGACCGCGGCCGCCCGCACCTCGGTCGAGTCCCAGCGCGGTTCCAGCCGGACGTAGACGTGGATCCCGCGGTTTCCGGTCGTCTTCGCGTATCCGGCGATGCCCAACTCGCCGAGCAGCGCCCGGGTATGGCCTGCGGCGAGCCGGGCGTCGTCGAAGCCGGTGCCGGGTTGGGGATCGAGGTCGATCCGCAGTTCGTCGGCATGTCCGGGGTCGGCGGCACGGTACGGCCACAGGTGCAGGCCGAGGCAGCCGATGTTCACCGCCCACAGCACGTGGGCGACATCGGCCACCACGAGGGCATTCGACCGGGTCCCGTTCGGGGTCGACACCACCGTCGTGTCGAGCCACGACGGTGAGCCGGGGGGGACCCGTTTCTGGAAGAAGGACTTCCCTTCTGCGCCCTCGGGGAACCGTTCGAGCAGCGCGGGCCGGCCCCCAGCCGTGTTCATGAGGGACTCGCCGACGGCGAGGTAGTAGTTGACGAGGTCGAGCTTCGTCGCGCCCAGGGCAGGGAAGTAGAGGCGGTCGGGATGCGAGATCGTCACCTCGCGCCCCACCGTCTCGACGGTGACGTTGTCGCTCACGGCACCGAACCCGCTGCGGCTTCGGCCACCGGACCACCTCCGGACGCCTCGGCGCATGTCGAGGTGAGCAGTTTCGGCGACCTCCCTTCCTGGCTCATAGCCGCCATTGTCGTCGATCCGCGGCTCGTGGAGAGACACCGGTCGCCGCGGCGAGTCGGTCGTCGGCCCATCAAGTCCGGCTCGGCTGGGTCACCAACCTGTAACCAACTGTTCGCATGCTGCACGCAAAGCGTTCGTGCGCCGGTCACATTCGTTTCCTACGCTCCCGCCGGATGTTGCAGCGCGAGGGCGTCGGCGCGAGGGTGTGGACGGGTCCGAGACCCGGACCGGGACGACGTCGACGGCCGACTCCGGTCCCGGGCGCTCGACGCCCTGGCCGAGCGTGATTCTTCCCCCAGCGGGGGGAGGGGCACCGGAGCCCGTGTCGGAGGGAGGCGACACGTGCGCCCGGGTTGGGTGCGAGTTGCTGGTTCGCCGGGTCGCGCACGAAGGTCGTGCCGGCTGTCGAACGGACCAGAGGTTCCATCGTGCGACGCCCGTGCCGTCTGCGTGACCGAAGCTCCGAAGCGAGATAACCACAAACCAGTCATCGGCAGAAAGGAAGGCGGAGAATGGCTGTCAGGCACTCGATGAGAACCGTCCTACGACGACTCCGAGGCGTGCTCCTCCCTGCGTTCGCGGTTGCCGGAGGTGCGGTCGTCCCGGCAGCCGCGGCCGGCGTCGCCGCAGCGAGCACCAGCGTCGGCCAGTCGACGTGCTCGTTGGGGCCATCCGGCGCCATCAAGCACGTCATCTACATCCAATTCGACAACACCCACTTCACACGGACCACACCGAATGTCCCCTCGGATATCGAGCAGATCCCGGCCCTCTACAACTTCATGACCGGGAACGGTACGGTTGTCACAAACGACCACACGCCGCTGATCGCGCACACGGCGGACGACCTCGTGTCGTCGCTCACCGGCACGTACGGCAACGAGCACGGCGTGCCGGAGGCGAACAGCTACCGCTACTACAACCCGACAGGCCATACCAGCACCGCCGGCTCCTTCTCGTACTGGACCGACCCGGTCGACAGCTACACAACCGCGACGGGCCTCGCGACGGCTGACCACACTCCGAACATGCTCGGCGCCACAGGCAAAATGGCGCCTGCTCCGTGGGTGCCGTACACCCGCACCGGATGCAATGTCGGCGACGTCGCCGTCGCAAACATGGACCTCGAGAACCTGGTGCCCGACATCCCGAGCGTCTTCGGCTGGACATCGGCCCAGGGCAAGGCCGCGCTGAGCGCCGCCGCCAAGACATCGACAACACCGAAGTTCATCGCCGGGTACGAGGGCCTCTCGGTGCACTGCTCGCTCGGCTCGTCGTTCTGCGCCGACAACTCCGACCCGGTCGCAGACCGGTTGCCCACAGAGCCAGGCGGCTACCACGGCTACAAGGCCGTGTTCGGCTCGAAGCATCTCGATGCTCAGCTGAGCACAGCAACTCAGGTCACCAACCTCACAGGCACAGTCATCCAGGGCCTCACAGGTTCGAAGCCCGGCTTCCCGGGCTACGACGGCATGCAGCCGACCAACGCCCTCGCCTACACGCTCGCCATGCAGGAGCATGGAATCCCGGTCACCTACACGTACATCACCGATGCGCACACAAATGCGACAACTGGCACGGGGATGGGCCCGGGCGAGCAGAAGTACGAGCAGCAGCTCGCCGCGTACAACACCGCGTTCACACGGTTCTTCAAGCGGCTGACAGCCGACGGGATCACGAAGGCAAACACCCTCTTCGTCTTCGGTGAAGACGAGAACGACCACTACGCGGGCTCGCCTCCGACCAACCCGGGCTGCACAGGGGTGAAGGTCCCGTGCACATACTCACAGCTCGGCGAGGTCGACCTGAACCTGAGCGGACTGCTCGCCCAAGAGACCGGCCTCACCACGCCCTTCAGGGTGCACAGCGACTCTGCGCCATTCATCTACCTGACAGGCAAGCCCACCCGGACGACACCAACGGTGCGGACGTTCGGGCGTGCCGTGGCTGGCCTCACCGCGTACGACCCGTACAAGGGGGGCACAGTCCGGCTCACGAACTACTTGGCCGATCCGGTCGAACTGAACATCTTGCACATGGTGACGGCGGATCCGGCCCGAACGCCGACGCTCGGGATGTTCGCCAACCCGGACTTCTACCTGTACACGGGCGGCACCTCCTGTACAACACCCAAGTGCGAGAACTTCGACACAGAGGTCTGGAACCACGGCGACATCTCCCCCGACATCAACCGGTCGTGGATGGGCTTCGTTGGCCCGGGGGTGCAGCATCTCGGCACCGACCCCGCACTGTGGGCGAGCGAGACCGACACCCGCCCAACCATGATGGCGCTTCTCGGGCTCACCGACGACTACGCGCACGAGGGCCGGGTGCTCTCGCCGATCATGGCCGCGACAGCGATGTCGGCCTCACTCGCAAGCGTCACCTATGAGCACCTCGCCGAGGCGTACACCGCCATCGAGCAGCCTGTTGGGCCATTCGGCCTCGCCACGCTGACCGCGTCCACCAAGGGCATCGCGAGCGGGAGTCCGGCTGACGACAGCCTCTACCAGAGGACGGAGGCGCAGCTTGCAACACTGGGCGCGCATCGCGACCGGGTCGGGGTGGCGATGATCGGGTTGCTCGAGGGCGCTGCGTTCTCTGGTCATGCGATTCCGGACGGTCAGGCGACGGCGCTCGAGAGCCAGGCGCACGCGCTCATCAAGCAGGCGAACCAGCTGGCACGGTGAGCACTTGACGGGTGGCGGCGTGCCGCGCCGCCACCCGTCGAGGTCGTCGCGTCGGATCGTGTGCGGCGTCGGGCTGAGTACCCTCGGTTTCGATGGCCGCGGGCGACCGGTGGCGCCGGGAACACCAGCCCGGACCGCGAGGAATCGTCATTCGCGACCTCGTCGAGGGAGACTGGGCGGAGGTCTACCCCTTCTTTTCCGAGATCGTCGCGGCGGGCCAGACCTACGCCTACCCGGAGGGTCTTTCCCCGGAGGCTGCGAGGCGGTACTGGGTCGCCTCCGATCCGGGCAGGACCGTGGTCGCAACCGTCGGCGGACGGGTGGCCGGGACGGCGACGATGCGCCCGAACCGGCCCGGTCGAGGCTCGCACATCGCGACCGCGAGCTTCATGGTTGACCCCCGAGGGCACGGCCACGGCGTCGGGCGCGCCCTCGGCGAGGACATGGTGCGGTGGGCCCGCGACGCGGGATACCGAGGGATCCAGTTCAACGCCGTCGTCGAGACGAACACGCGCGCGGTCGAGCTGTGGAAGTCGCTCGGCTTCGAGACCCTGGCGACCGTGCCCGGGGCCTTCGACCATCCGGAGCACGGGCTGGTCGGTTTGCACGTGATGTTCAAGTCGCTCGTGGGGCCGGACGACCATTAGGTCTGCCCTCCGGTCGAAGCCTCAGCGTGGCCGGCCTCTCCGGCGGAGCGTGCGCCGTTGGGGCAGGTCGTGCCTGAAGGTGGCGACGAGAATCGCAATGCCCACCAACATCGCGACTCCGAGCAGCACGATGGTGAAGGCGGACTCCCCCCACCAGTGGGGCCCCGCGGAGGAGATCGAGAAGATGGCGCCGGCGAGCACCAATGCAGCGACCGCGAGACCCGAGGCGGCCCGATTGGCGAGCTTCTGGACGCTGCGCATGACCTCGGCTTCGTCCATGCCCTCGACGCGGATGTGGATCGCCCCGTCGGCCAGGGACTCGAGCAGCCGGTTCATCCGCTCGGGGAAGCGCTCGGCCAGCTCCTTCGCCTCGAGCGCCGCGGAGACCATGCGGCTCGGGGAGACCGCGCCGAGCAGTTGATGACGCATGAGCGAGGCCGTGTGCTCACGGATCGCGGCGGTGGGCTCGTAGCTCGGCGCGAGCGTCCGCGCGACGTCGTCGAGGTTCAACAGGGCTTTCCCCACCATCGACAGTTCGGGGGCCGGACGGAGCCCGCTCGTGACGGCGATCCGGGCGAGCTCGGCGAGTTGACGGCCGACCTCGACCTCCTCGATGCCCGCGCCGGTCATCCTGGCCACGAGCGCCGAGACCTCACGCTCCAGGGCGTCGAGGTCGAAGTCCTCGAGCCGCTCGCCGGCGCGTTCGAGCGCGGAGGCCACCGCTGTGCCGCGTCCCTCGCCGAGGGCGACGAGTAGCCGCAACAGGGCCTCACGCAACTGAGGCGAGAGACGCGCCGTCATGCCGACGTCGATCAGCGCAAGCTGGCGGTCCACCGTGAGCACGACATTGCCGGGGTGGGGGTCGGCGTGGTACACGCCGTGCACCAGGACTTGGTCGAGGTACGCCTTGAACAGCTGATCGACGAGCAGCTCGCCTTCTTCGGGCGAGACGGTTGCAGGTGTGACCGAGCTGATGTTCACGCCCTCCACGAGCGTCATGGTGAGGACGCGTGCGGTCGAGAACTCTTCGATGGGCAGGGGAGCGACGAGGCGGTCGTAGGGCTCGACGACCTCGGCGAGCATCTTCAAATTGGTGGCTTCGTTGCGGTAGTCGAGCTCGTCGAGGAGGGACCGACGGAACTGCTCGACCATGGCCGACAACCCGGCACGCTGCGCGCCTCCGACGTGCCCGTCGAACGTCGCGGCCAGCTCGCTGATCACGTCCATGTCCTCGAGGATCTGGGCGCGGATACCCGGGCGTTGGACCTTGACGGCGACGACGCGTCCGTCGCGAAGCGTGGCGCGGTGCACCTGGGCGAGCGACGCCGAACCGAGCGGGTCGGGGTCGAAGCTCGAGAAGACCGAGCCGAGACGCGCTTCGAGTTCCTCCTCTGCGACCCGGCGCACGGCGTCGAAGGGAAGCGGGTCGGCGCGATCCTGCAGCTGTCTCAGCGCCTCGGTGTAGGTGGGGGGGAGGAGGTCGGCGCGGCTCGACAGCAGCTGGCCGAGCTTGACGAAGGTGGGACCCATCTCCTGGAGCTGGGCGACGAGCCGCTCGGCGTCCTCCCGTTCGGCGTGAGAAGCGGCACGGTCCGGCGGCTCGGTCCCACCGCGGCGCAGCGCGTTCCGGTGCGCGAGGAGGAGCCGCACGAGCTCCCCGTACCGTGGGAGATGGGAGATCCGGAGCGACGACACGGAGGAGGGATACCCCCGTTTCGGGAACGGAGCTACACGGCGAACATGTGTTCGCCGGAGGGGGCGGCGGTCGCTACAGTGGCGAGGTGGCCGCACGGCAGTCCGACGGTTCCCCGGTTCGGGACGGCGACGGCCGGCCCGGGTCGTCCCGCACGATCCGATGGCGTCTTTCGTCCGAGGAATCGCCCGCGAGTCTCTTTTCGACAGAAGAGATCGTCGAGCGACACGTCGGCCTCGGCGCCTACCGCTCGATGGAGTTTCTCCACGTCAACGCGAAGCGGGTCATCAACGAAGTTCCGGCGTCGAGCAAGGTGCCGTTCCGCTACACCATCAACGCGTATCGAGGGTGCAGCCACGCGTGCGTCTACTGCTTCGCCCGCCCCACCCACGAATACCTGGGGCTCGACATGGGCGAGGACTTCGAGCGAAAAATCGTCGTGAAGGTGAACGCGGTCGAACGTGTCGAGGCGGAGATCCGCAGGCCGAAGTGGCAGGGCGAGCACATCGCGATGGGGACCAACACCGACCCGTACCAGAAAGCCGAGGCGAAGTACCACCTGACCCGAGGGATCGTCGAGGTCCTCGGTCGCGCGGAGAACCCCTTCAGCATCCTCACGAAGTCCACGCTCGTGCTCCGTGATCTCGACGTCCTTCGCAAAGCGGCCGAGCGGACGTCGGTCCGCATGGCGTTCTCCGTCGGCACCCTCGACCGGGATGTCTGGCGTCTCACGGAGCCGGGCACGCCTCCCCCGGAGAAGCGGCTCGAGGCCGTGAGGAAGTTCAACGACGCGGGCATCCCGTGTTCGGTGCTCATCGCGCCGATCCTCCCGGGGCTCTCCGACTCCGACGAGCAACTCGAGGAGGTCGCGCGAGCGTGCGCGGCGGCCGGCGCCGTGTCGGTCTCGCCGATCGCACTCCATCTCAGGCCCGGAGTGCGTGAACACTTCTTCGGGTGGTTGGCGGGGAGCCGCCCCGACCTCGCTCGGCTCTACCGGGAGCGGTTCGGGCGTCGCTCCTATCAACCCGAGGACGAGCAACGGCGGATCCGCGAGGTGGTCGAGGGGGCGATCGGCCGTGTCCCACCCTCCCGAGACGAGGCCGAGGCTCACCTGGCACGACCGGCTTGGCGAGGACGCGAGATGACGACCGGGCACGAGGAGGCGCTCGTCAACGACGCTCGAACCGGCGAGCGCCCGGGAGCCGCGCGGCGGGCGGGCGAGGTCGGGTCGCAGTTGCACCTCTTCTGACCGTTGGCGTCGAACCGGCCCGGTGAGCCGAGCCCCTTCGGGCGACGGCGCCGGCCCATCCCTGGGGCCCTTCGACGCGACGAGGCGGCCTCCAGTACTAGGAGGCCGCCTCTCGTCCCCCGGGGGGCCTGACTCCCCAGGCGGTCGGTGCTCCCGAACGGACAGGTGCTCGCGAGCGCCGCCTACCCGGGAGTGAAACGGATGAGGTCGCCCGACCTTTCGGCTCACCGTTCTTCGGGTCAGGACCGCGAGACGTTGCTCCGCGCTCGCGTTGGTCTCGTTCTCACTAGGGTCTCGGAACCCGCCGGCCGCCGAACCCGAGGAGGAGCGATGAGCCGCACCTGTTCCCATCTCGACCACATCCACGACGTGACGCCATCGTCGTGGGGTTGTGAGGACTGCCTGGCGCAAAATCGTCGAAACTGGGTGCACCTGCGGGTGTGCCAGGAGTGCGGGCACGTCGGGTGCTGCGACAACTCACCCGGCAAACACGCGACCGCGCATCACGGCTCGACCGGACACCCGGTGATCCGTTCGTACGAGCCCGGCGAGGACTGGTACTGGTGCTATCCCGACGATCTGTTCTTCCTGCTCGACGGCGCACCTCCCGCTCCGTCCCACCCCTGAGCCTCTCCGAAGCGGGCTCCCGGGGCTTCGAACTTGGGAAGGTCACTCTTCGAGGAGTGAGAGGAGGGCTTTGACCGTCGCCCAGTTCCGTGCCGTCCCGCCGGGCATCGGCGACCTGCGGGCTCCGCCACGGTCGAGTTCGGCTCGCAACACGCTCCTCGCGAAGCCGTCCGGCGTCCACAGGTACAGCACGCGGCCGACGACCTGCGCGTCGTCCCGGCTGCCACGTGCGCGGGCGCGCTCGACCGCTCCGGCGACCGAGGAAAGGCCGCCACGGTCCGGGGCGTCGGGGAGGAAGACCGCATGGAGCGTCTTCGGGTCGGCGACAGCGTGGAACGGATTGTCCCCCCAGACGGCGGCGAGCTCCGAGCGCGCCACCACGATCACTGCGGGCCGCACGCCGAGCCGCTTCGCGATCGCAGCTTCGATGACCCTTGCCAACTCCCTGCCCGTCGCCGCCGGCTCGGAGGCCGAGAAGGCGACGTTGCCGCTCTGGATGTACGTCACGACGTCCTTGTGGCCGAGCCCCTCGACGATGGCTCGGAGATCGGTCATGGAGACCTTGTTCCGCCCGACGACGTTGATCCCACGCAGCAAGGCGACGTGCGTGCGCATCGCGCCATCATGGTCGACGCACGGCGTCCACCGGACCGGAGGCGCCCTTGGGACCCTCAGCGAGACATACTCGAAGCATGATCCGGGCGGTCGTGTTCGATCTCGACGGCGTCCTCCTCGACTCAGAAGGCCTTTGGGACGCGGCGCGTCGTGACGTGGTCGCCCGGTCGGGAGGGATGTGGCGAGACGAAGCGACCGAAGCGATGCTCGGGATGAGCTCGCTCGAGTGGTCCGCGTACCTCCACGACGTCCTCGGCGTGGACCTCGCACCCGAGCAGATCGTCGAGCTTGTCGTCGAAGACCTCCTCGCCCGTTACCGGCGCGAGCTTCCGCTCGTCCCCGGGGCACGCGACGCGGTCGAACGGATCGGGGCCCGATGGCCGCTTGCTCTCGCGACGTCCTCGAACCCGGTCGTCATCGAGACCGTGCTGGAGGTGGCCGGGCTTTCGGACGCGTTCGAAGCGACGGTCTCCTCCGAAGAAGTTCCGCGGGGAAAGCCCCATCCCGACGTGTACCTCGAAGCGACGCACCGGCTCGGCAGGGACCCGGCGGACTGCGCCGCCATCGAGGACTCCGGGAACGGGATCCGTTCGGCGCTCGCGGCCGGCCTGCGCGTCGTCGCCGTGCCGAACATCCATTTTCCGCCGCCACAGGAAGTGCTCGCGCGTGCGGACGCGGTGACCGGTGACCTGTCGGGCCTCACCGTCGAGCTCGTCGAGCGCGTCGGGCACCCGGGAGCGGACGAAGACCTCGACGAAGCGGAGGTCGAGTCGTTCCCGGCCTCGGACCCCCACTCGGACTGGGCCGGGCCCGCCCGCTGACCAAATGGCGCTCGTGGCCGAAACCGCCGCCGCAAGAGGCTCCCGTCGCCAGGTGACGGCCGCGTCGCTTGCGACCGGACGCCTCCGATGAGCGGTCCGGTCGAGGTGAAAGACCTTCCTCCCGGGCCCGGGCCAGGGGTGTCGACCGCGCCGGTCGCAGAGCTCGCGGACAGCAGGATCACCGAGGTCGGGACGGTCGAGGTTCGCCGGGCGCTGCCGAATCGCGGACGACGGACCGTCGGCCCCTGGTGCTTCGCCGACCACTTCGGACCGCTCGACCTGGACCGGCACCAGGGGTTGGACATCGGTCCTCATCCCCACATCGGGCTGCAGACCGTCACCTGGCTCTTCGAAGGTGAGCTCGTGCACCGGGACAGCCTGGGGTCCGAGCAGCCCATCCGTCCCGGCCAGTTGAACCTGATGACCGCGGGTCGCGGCGTCGCGCATGCGGAGGAGACCCCCAGGCTTCGCCGCGGCAGGGCTCACGGGATGCAACTGTGGGTCGCGCAACCCTCCCGGACGCGCGACGGCGAGCCCGCTTTCGAGCACCACGCGGTCCTCCCGTCGGTCGAGCTCGACGGATCCGTCGCGACCGTGCTCGTCGGCGAATTCGCCAGGGCGGCGGCACCATCGCGAAGGGACAGCGACCACGTCGGCGTCGAACTCTCGCTTCGGCCAGGTGTGACGACGGTGCCCCTCGACCCCGCGTTCGAATACGCCGCGATCGTCGCCCTCGGTCTCGTGGTCGCAGAAGGCCGCGACGTCGGCCCGGGCAAGCTGCTCTACCTCGGAGAAGGTCGCGACGAGCTCGCGTTGTCCACGAATGTGCCCACGCGGCTCCTCGTTCTCGGTGGATCCCCGTTCCCCGAGCAGCTCTTCATGTGGTGGAACTTCGTCGCACGGACGAGGGAAGAGGTCGAGGCTGCCCGCGAGGACTGGATGAAGCGTTCGAAGCGCTTCGGCGACGTTGCCTCCGGGCTGCAACGCGTCCTAGCGCCCCCGGTCATGTGGCGGCCTTCGGGCGGTTGAGGTCGTCGGCCGCCTCCCGCCGGTCCGGCTTTCAGACGCCGACCGGACAAACGCTCGCCGACCATTGGCCCAGCTCGTCGAACCGCCCCGACCTCAAGGTTTCGTAACGTTCCGTTCGAGCCGCCGGAGGGCGTCGTCGATGCCCCGGTGGAACGTCGGATAGGCGTAGATCATCTCTCCCATGGTCGAGACAGGCACGGCCGCGTGCACCGCGACCGCCAACGCGCCGAGGACCTCGCCTCCCGACGGTCCGGCTGAGGTGGCGCCGACGAGGACGCCCCCCGACGCGTCGGCGACGAGCTTCAGGAATCCGTCGTTCCCGACGCCGTGGATCCAGCCGCGGGCGACCTCGGGAAGGTCGACCACCGACGTACGGACCGAGAGCCCGACCTCGCGTGCCTGGGCCTCGGTGAGCCCGACCGCTCCGACCTCGGGGTCGGTGAACGTCACGCGGGGAAGCGCCCGGTAGTCAGCCCCGACATGCGGGCGTCCGAGGATGTCGGCAGCGGCAATGCGCGCCTGGTAGATCGCGACATGGGTGAACGCCCCCTTCCCGGTGACATCGCCGATCGCCCACAGTCCCTCACCCGCGCGCAGGTGGGTGTCGACCGCGATGAACCGGCTCGACGGGTCGAGACCGGCCGCCTCCACGCCGAGTGCGGCGAGATCGGCACGACGTCCGGTCGCGACGAGGAGGCGATCGCTCCGGAGGGTTCTTTGCCCGCCGGCCCCGTTGACCTTCACGGAGAACCCGTCGTCGGAGTGCCGGACCGATCCGACACTCGAGCCGGTCATCACGTCGATGTCCTCGCTGCGGAAGACGCGTGCGACGAGTTCAGCGGACTCGGGCTCCTCGAGCGGCAACAGCCGGTCGGCGGCCTCGACCACGGTGACCGCCGAGCCGAAGCGGGCGAAGACCTGAGCGAACTCCACGCCGACCGCGCCGCCACCCATCACCGTCAAGGAGGCGGGGACGCTCGTGGTCTCGACCGCATTACGGTTCGTCCAGTACGGGACGTCCGAGAGACCGTCGACCGGCGGGATCTGGGGCCGGCTCCCGGTCGCGATGACGAGCGCTCGGGAGGCGACGAGTTCGTGATCACCGACGGCGACGCTGGAGGTCCCCGTGAGGGTTGCCCGGCCGCGGATGAAGCGACCGCCGTTCCCCTCGAAACGGTCGACGGCAACCTTGTCGTTCCAGTCGTCGGTCGCGTCCGCACGGATCCGCTTCGCGACGGGCGCCCAGTCGGGCGACACCGTCGCCGAACCTGCGAGCTGCGGAACTCTCCGCGCCTCACCGAGCGCGTCCGCGGCCCGGACCATCATCTTCGTCGGCACGCAGGCCCAGTACGGGCACTCCCCACCCAGCAATGTCGACTCCACGCCGATCACGTCGAGACCCGCCCGCGCGAGCGTGTTCGCGAGCTCTTCTCCCCCCGGTCCCATGCCGACCACGACCACGTCCGCGCGTTCGGTCATACGTCACCTCCTTCGCGTCGAGCCTGCCACGGAGCGCGCCCACCTCGCCCGACCGCGACGTCCGGAGTACGTTCCTCCCCGGATGGCCAAGCCCCTCACTGTCCTGTTCATGCCGGAGAGCGCATACGGTCCGACCAACAACTGCGTCGGCATCGGTGACGTGCTCCGCCGACGCGGGCATCACGTCGTGTTCGCCGCCGAGGCGTCATGGCGAGGCAAACTGGCAGCGCTCGGATTCGAAGAAGACCTCGTCGACCTCGCTCCTCCTCCGGAGTCCCCGAACGACGGGGAGAGGTCGCCGGCCTCCGATGCGGGGCAGTTCTGGACGGACTTCGTGAAAGAGACGGCGCCAGTCTTCCGACTCCCGACCATCGAGCAGCTCGAGACGTTCATCCGTCCGACGTGGGAAGCGCTCATCGATGGTGCGCGCTACTGCCAGCCACAGCTCGAGTCCGTGATCGACCGGCATCGGCCCGACGTCGTCGTCGAGGACAACGTGTGCGCGTTTCCGGCGCTCGTGACCGCAGGGGCGCCGTTCGTACGGATCGTGTCGTGCAACCCTCTCGAAATCCCCGGAGCCCGGATTCCACCGAAGTTCTCGGGGTATCCGACCGACGACGATTCGGAGTGGGCCGCGTTCCGTGCCGAGTACGACCGGGTGCACCGTCCACTCTGGTCGGAGTTCGACGAATGGGTGCGCTCGTGCGGGGCACCGGGTCTCGCCGACCTCGAATTCGTGCACGAGTCCGGGGTCGCCAATCTGTACGTGTACCCAGAGGCAGCGGACTACGTCGGGCGCCGGCCACTCGCCACCACGTGGCACCGACTGGAGTCCTCGGTGCGCGGGACCGAGCGGGGATTCGACCCGGCTCCTGAGCTGGCGGACCTGCTCGATCGGCCCGGCGGGGCGCTCGTCTACCTGTCGCTGGGCTCGCTCGGGTCCGCCGACGTCGAGCTCATGGAACGCCTCGTCGAGACCCTCTCAGGGACGGCCCACCGGTACATCGTGAGCAAGGGGCCGCTCGCCGACTCCTACGACCTCGCGGACAACATGTGGGGCGACTCGCAAGTGCCGCAGACCCAGGTGCTGCCGCTGGTCAACCTCGTGATCACCCACGGCGGCAACAACACGACCACGGAGAGCTTCCACTTCGGCAAGCCGATGGTCGTGCTTCCGCTCTTCTGGGACCAGCACGACAACGCGCAGCGCGTCCACGAGATGGGTTTCGGTCGCCGGCTGCCGACCTACGACCACCTCGGGTCGGAGCTGGTCGCCGCCGTCGACACGCTCGTGGCCGATCGGGGGCTTCGCAACCGCATGTCCGCCCTCGGCGCCGAGATCCGAGAACGCCGAGGGACGGAACGTGCCGCAACGCTGATCGAGAAGGCAGCAGAGCGGGGTCACGGCCGGGCCGGCTGAGCGGAGCCGATCACCGCGTCGGGGGGCCCTCCGGCGCCCAGTCCTCGGGCCTGCCGACGTGGTTCGAGAACTCGACCGACCAACGCCACCAGCTCCGATCGGCCGCGTGCTCCCAATGGCGGAGGAGCCCGACCTCGCCACCTGCGAGCAGCACCGGAACGCCGTGGAACGAGTCGTCCGGCCAGACCTCGCGGCGCGTGAGGTCGTCCCCGTGCAGCTCGACGAGGGTCATGGGCGAGTACTCCTCCTCACGATCGAGGTCGCCGCGTGCGACGAGCCGGTCGTCGGCGGCCCGCACCTCGATCGAGGTCTTCTCCGGCGCCGCGTGCACGAGCACGCGACCGAATCCCCCGGCGGTCGTGCATCGTGCGAACTCGAGACCGTTCATCGCGCCGTCGCGCGAGCGGATGGACCACGTCCAGTTCATGGCCCTCACCTACCCCCGGCGTCAGCGTTGCAGCCCGGTTCCTCGGTCCCTGCGCTCTGAGAGCGGCGCCGCCGGTGCGCGCCCGGCCCGGCGCAGCAGGCCCGCGCTCGCGGTCGCGGCGAGCATCATGACCACGCCGTAGAGCCCGCCGAACCCCGCCGCCCTCGGCACGACCGCGATGGCCACGGCCGTCGCGATCCCGAACTCCCGCATCCCGACCGGGTAGGCGAGTGCGAGCCGCTCGGCGGTCGTCCTGGCGATCGAGCCGGCCAGCAGTCCGGCCGCTGCTCCGGCGAGGGTGAGGACGCCGGCGCACGCGACGGCGAGGCCGAGGCGACCGGACAAGAAGATGCCCCGCGCCTCACCGGCACCGACGAACACGACCAGGAGCAGCCCGCAGCCGGCGAGGTCGAGACAGCGGCGCGGGTGCGCGGCGAGCGCGGGCAGGCGGGTACGGAGCACGACCGAGACGCCGAGAGGCAGGGCGACGGAGAGAAGGAGCTCGGTGACGAGCCCTCCGGGGCCCACACCGGGGCCGTGCAGGAGCAGCAGCCACAGCGGGGTCAGCACGCACCCGAGCCCCACGCTCGCGGTCATGAGCGCAGCTGACGTCGCGGCCGTCCCGCCCGCGAGCACGGCAACGAGTGCGCTCGTGATCTCTGCCGGTGCGGCGCCCGTCACGAAGGCACCCTCGCCGACAGCGCCGCTCACGAGGTGGTAGAGGCCGAGCCCGACGAGCGGGAGGAGGGTCCACTGGATGCCCAGCGCCACGACGAGCGCGCCGCCCCGCCGCACGAGTGGCGCCAGCTGTTGGGCTGAGATCGTCAGGCCGACCCCGGCGACCTGGGCAGCGAGCATTTCTGGCACACCCGGGCGAAGCGCCCGGGCGGCGTGGGGGAGCGCGAGGCCGAGCCCGGCGGCAAGGGCGACGAGAAGGACGAGCCCCTCGTGGAGCGCCGGCAGCCTCGCCAGCCGCGGTCGGCTTCGCTCAACGCCCACCGATGACCTCCACCGCCGTCTGGCCTGTCATCGTCAGACCCTCACCACGAGGAGCACCACCCCGAGAGCCACCACGACCGCGGCGCCGATCCGCCGTCGAGCGTGCCCTTCGTGCAGCAAGACCGTCCCCAAGATCGCGCCCGCGACGACGCTCGTCTCGCGAAGCGCCGAGATGGTCGCGAGCGCCGTGCGCGTCTGCGCCCACAGCACCAGCGCGTACGCGGTCACCGACGCGAAACCGGCCAGGATGCCGAGGCGCCAGACGCGCCTCGCGTCGGCAACGATCGACCGCCCGCGCACCAGAGCGAACCCCGCCAACAGGGGAACCTCCTGCGCGATGAAGAGGAAGCCCGCGTAGCCGAGGACGCTGCCGGACTTCCGCACGCCCAAGCCGTCACTCACCGTGTAGCTCGCGATGGCGACACCGGTGACCAGCGCGAGCAGGACGGCACGCCGGTCGCCGACCTTGAACCCGTGCACCGTGGCGAGGCTCGCGAGTCCCCCGAAGACCACCGCGAGGCCCACCAGCTGCTGCGTCGTCGGTGCCTCGCCCGTGGCGAGGAATGCACCGAGCGTCACGAGCAGCGGCGCCACGCCGCGCGCGATCGGGTAGGTCTGTCCGAGGTCTCCGAACCGGTAGGAGTTCAAGAGCGCCGTGTTGTAGACGAGGTGAATCGCGGACGACGCGGCCAGGTACGGCAACGCCGCGGAGGCGGGCAGCGGCGAGACGAGTACGAAGACGATGCCTGCGAGGATGCAGGCGACGCCGATGTCGAAGAACGCCGCGACCTGGTCCTGGATCACCTTGGCGCAGGCGTTCCAGCCTGCGTGGAGGATCATCGCGGCGAGCACCGCAAGGATCACCAGTGGACCGGGGAAGAGGGGCAACGCCGCGGTCACCGTCGGACTCCACATCGTCGACCCCAACGTCAGCTCCCGGATCCTGGCCCGCACGCGGGCACGACTGAAGGAGCCCTCGGGGTTTTTGTCCCTTAAGGTGTGCGCCGGATCGCCGGCGTGGTGCCGCTCGGTCCAGTCCCGGACCCTCCCTGGTTGTGAGGTGCTCGTGTCGGGAGCGCCGGCGGAACCCTAGGCACAGCCTCGTGCTGCCCGCGATCCTACCGGTCAGCGGCGTGCGTCGCCATGAAGAGCCCGGGTGACGGCGTCGCGCGACACTCCGAGGATGACCCACTGGGTCCGCTGGCACGACGCCTACGACGATGCGGACGGCTCGCTCTCCCGACGGCTGCTGGTCGTCGGACGCTTCCTTTCGCGCGCGCTCGACGAGCGCCAACGTCCGTCGGGCGTCGTGACCGTGCTCAGCCTGTGCGCGGGTGACGGGCGGGACGTGGTGCCGCTCCTCGCTGCGGGCGGGAGGCCCGCTTGGGTGCGCGCCGCGCTGGTCGAGCTGGACCCGGTGCTCGCCGCCCGCGCCCGTGCGCACGCGAGCGCCGCCGGCGCCGTCGTCGAGGTGCGCGAAGCGGACGCCGGGCGTCTTTCTTCGTTCGCCGACGTGGTGCCGGTCGACGTGCTGATGCTGTGCGGCGTCTTCGGGAACCTCGAACCTGATTCGGTGCGCGCGTTGGTGGCGACGCTCCCGAGCCTCGTGGTGCCCGGCGGTCTGATCGTCTGGACGAGAGGGGGATCCGAGCCTGATCAGCGTCCGGTCGTCAGACGCTCGTTCCTCGAGGCGGGAGCGGAGGAAGTCGCTTACGAGGGAGCGCCCGAAGCGTTCGGTGTCGGCCTCAATCGAGTCCCCGCCACGGCACGACCGGGGAACACCGAGGGACCCGAGCACCTCTTCGAATTCGTCGTCGGTCGTTGACGCCGGCGGTCGGCATCCGGCCGATCTCGCCCGTATCGTCCTCTTGCCTGCGTCCTCCGTTCCGAATGCCGCGACCATCGCTTTGTCCGGCGCCGGTCCCGAGGTTCACGTCGCCGCCGGGACGGACTACGGTCGCGTCACGAAGTTCGCCATGCCGACCGTGTCGGAGCGGGCGCGCCGCTTCGGGGAGCTTGGCCGGGAATGACGCGGCGTCGGCCAGGTCGGTCGCTGCACCGGCTCGTCTTGCGGGCGATCCCCATCGTGGTGCTCGCCTCGGTCGCGCTGCTCGCTTCGGGGTGCCTCGGGAGCTCGTTCGCGTACGTGAGTCACCGGAGCCCCGACGGGTCGGTCCTCTACTTCAAGGTGCCGACCGACTGGAAGGTCTACGACACCAAGCAGGTGCTCTCCGTCCAGAACGGACCGCTCGGCCCCTCCGAGGTGAAGCAGCTCGCGAACGGGGCGTGGCTCGAGGCGGCCTCGGCGGGGCCGAAGCCCAGTGCCCGCGCGGCACTGTCGCCGGGCCGGCGCTGGCCGACGGCCGAGATGGTCGTCCGCCCCTTGACACCGACACAGCAGGACACGCTCTCGTACCAGACGATGCGGGAGGCGTTCCTCGGCGCCGACCCGCTCGCGTCCAACAGCGGATACCAGGTCCTCAGCTACTCGCCGTTCGCCTCGACCGACGGCGTGCGGGGCGTGCGCCTCGTGGCGGACATCCCGAAGCTCACGCCCACCCGGACCTTCGGTGAGATCGTCGAGTCCGACCGTCAGGGTTCCTTCGAGTTCGCGCTCGAGATCAGTTGCCAGGTGAGCTGCTGGGGTCTGAATTCCCAGACGATCAAGCAGGTCCTGGGCTCCTGGACCGTGAAGCAGGCCCCGTGACCGAGGAGGCACGAAGGAGATCGCCATGAGCAGCGCGACAGGTTCGACAGGGGACCGGGTGCCGCCGTCCGGCGACGGCGACGGGTCGTCTCGGGGGGCTCGCAACCGCCCGGGCGCGCACGCGCCCGCACCGACACCGACAGGCGTCGAGTCACCCGAGCCCGCGTCCGAGGCCGCCGGGTCCGCCCCGCCGTCCCGGCCCGGAACACCGGCCGCCTCGGGCGAACCACCCGTACCATCGAAGAGCCTGCCGGTGCTTTCGAGAGATTCCGCGCCGGTGCTCGACGTCTGGCCGTTGCGCACGCCGACGACCCTGTGGTTGCGAACCCGGCTCCTCTTCCTGATGTTCGCGTTGTGGTGGCTGCTCCTCTGGGCGGACCTCACCAACAATCCGATCGAGCCGTTCTCGGTTGCCTTCGGCCAGCAGCTCACGTCCCTGTGGTGGCTCGAAGCGCTCTTCGGCCTCGAGCTCCTCCGCCAGCTTCACTACCTGGTGTGCGAGCACTCGGTCACGTGGAACCGCTTCTGGTCGGGCCTCATCGGCCGGCCTCTCCGCGCCCTCACCTCGCGGATCAGCGACTGGAACCGCTACCGGTTCGGGCGCGTCATGGTGTTCGTGGTCCTGCTCGTCGCGCTCGCGATCATCCTCGGGGCCTTCTACCACACCTCCCCGGTGGTCTCGCTGTTCCAGGTGCCCGCCGCGTTGTTCACGGCGCTGCCCTTCATCCTCCAGTTGGCCTTCGCGTTCTTCTTCATCGCGTTCCAGTTCATCGGTCTCTTTTGGCTCCTCTCGCGTGGCGGTATCGACGTCTACTTCCCGGGCGACGTGAAGACGCGCTTCACCGACGTCTGGGGGCAGGACGCCGTCCTCGAGCACGTGAAGGAGAACATCATCTTCCTGAAGGACCCCGGGGCGATCGAGGCGCGAGGGGGACACGTGCCTGGCGGGATCCTGCTGTGGGGCCCACCGGGAACGGGGAAGACCCTCATCGCGGAGGCCGTCGCGGGCGAGACGCACAACCCGTTCGTCTTCGTCGATCCGGGGGCCTTCATCAACATGTTCTTCGGCGTGGGGATCTTGAAGGTGAAGAGCTTGTTCCGCAAGCTTCGCCGTCTCTCGTTGCGTTACGGAGGCGTCGTCGTCTTCTTCGACGAGGCGGACTCGCTCGGGAACCGCGGCGCGCTCGCTGCAGGGGGGATCTTCGGCCCCGGCGGCCGCAGCCGCGCCGAGTCTCGGGTCGCTATGGGATGTCACGGCCACGCGTACCTCGACGACGGCATCGCCCAGACGCTCGCCGCCTGGACGCGTGCCGAGACGACCGCGACGACCGCCGAGCCCGGGACGGGGCTGCGCTCCACGCTGCGGATGATGGCGGGAATGGGCATGGGCGGCGGTGGGATGGGCACCCTGCAGTCGCTCCTCGCGGAGCTCTCGGGATTGAAGAAGCCGCGGGGGTTCGTCAACCGCTTCGTGCGACGTGCCCTCGGCATGCGTCCGAAGCCGCCGCCCAAGTACCGCATTCTCGTGATGATGGCGACGAACATGCCCGAGTCGCTCGACGAGGCGCTCCTCCGGCCTGGCCGCATCGACCGGGTCTACAAGGTCGGCTACCCCTCGAAGGCCGGCCGAGTGCGGACGTACGAGGGCTACCTCGCGAAGATCAACCACGTCGTCACCCCCGAGCAGATCGACCGGTTGTCCACCATCACGCCCTACGCGACCGGCGCCACGATCAAGGACCTCGTGAACGAGTCGCTCATCAACTCGATCCGCGCGGGCCGTGACGTCGTCACGTGGGAGGACGTGGTGAAGGCGAAGCGGCTGAAGGACTTCGGGCCACCCGAGGACGTCGAGTACATCGAGCGGGAGCGTCACGCCGTGGCCATCCACGAGGCGTGCCACGCAGTGGTGGGGGCGCGGGTCCGCCGCGAGTGGGTCATCGACGTTGCGACCATCGAGAAGGGCGGCACGTACCTCGGGATGGTGTCCTCGGTCCGCGTCGAGGACACGTTCACCCAGTGGAAGAGCGACTACGAAGGGCAGATCATGACGTCGCTCGCCAGCCTTGCGGGCGAGAAGATGTTCTTCGAGGGCGACAACTCGTCCGGGCTCTCGAGCGACCTCGAGACCGCCACCCAGATCGCGACGTTCATGGAGGGCTACTGGGGGATGGGCCGGACGGTCGCGAGCCACGGCGTCACGCGGGCGGCCGGCGTCGGTGGCGGGGAGGGCGAGAACCCCGGGCGGCGACGCAACGAGATGCTCTCGGGCAGCCTCGGCATGCGGATCGAGGCGAAGCTGTCGGAGCTGCTGGTGCGCACCGAAGCGCTGCTCCGGGAGAACCGGCTCCAGGTCTTCGCGGTCGCCCACGCGCTCGAGACGTTTAAGACGATCACGGGGGAGGACGTCCTCGCCATCGTCGACGGGCGGCAGGGCCCGTTCATCGACGGCAGTCGATACCACACCGAGGAGTTCTCGGCGATGGCCGAGGCGTACCACGCGGGGATCCTCGGCGCGCACAGAGAGCGCGGCCGGCCGCAGGTCCCGCTTCCCGTGCTGTCCGGCGTGTCGCTCACCCCGTCCCTTCCCGAGCCTGTCGCCGTCGAGCGCTGACACGGGGCGGGCTCCCGGACGCGGCCACGCCCGACCTCCGGGAGATCCCCGAGGGCCGGGCGTTGCTCGCTTCTCAATCGATCAGGCGGCCTGGTTGCCCTCGGCGGTGCGGATGGCCGCAACCTCGACCTCGATCGTGACGTTCTCGCTCACGAGCACGCCGCCCGCCTCGAGCGCCACGTTGAAGTTGACGCCCCAGTCCTTGCGGTTGACGGTCGTCGAACCCTCGAGGCCGATCCTCTGGTTGCCCCAGGGGTCGGAGACCGGGCCCGTCAACTCGAGGTCGAAGGCGACCGGCTTTGACACGCCCTTGATGGTGAGGTCCCCCGTCAGCGTGTAGTTCGTCGCGCCGGTTTGCTCGACCGCGGTGGACACGAAGGTGATCTCCGGGTACTCGTCCATGGCGAAGAAGTCGTTGCTCCGCAGGTGCGCGTCGCGGTCCGCGTTGCGCGTGTCGATGCTCGCGGCCTTGATGGTGAGCTCCAGGTGCGACGCGGAGGGGTTCTGCGCGTCGAAGTATCCCGTGCCGTCGAACTCGTTGAACGAGCCCCGCACCTTCGTCACCATGGCGTGGCGGGCGACGAACCCGATGCGGCTGTGGGCCGGGTCGATCTGGTAGGTGCCGGTCAGCGTGGCCGGCGATGCAGTGGTGGTCATCGGTCCTCTCTTCCTGATGGTCCTCTTGGTGGTGGCGTCCGCTGCCACCAAGCAACGTCGAACAGATGAACATAGATGATACGTCATCTATTCCCGCGCCTCTAAGCTGGGAGGATGCGGCGGGTTCGATGGCTCGACGCCCGGGAGGCGGCGGCGTGGCGGGCCTTGCAGCTCATGCACATGCGCCTCAATGCCCAGCTGGCAAGGGAGCTCGCCGAGACGTCCGAGCTCTCCTACCAGGACTACGTCGTGCTCGTGGTGCTCACCGACCGCCCGGGTGGAATCGTGCGGCAGTTCGAGCTCGCGGAGATGCTCGGGTGGGAGCGGAGCCGCCTCTCCCACCATCTGAGCCGGATGGAGGAGCGCGGCCTCGTCAGGAAGGAGCGGTGCGCCGCGGACCGCCGGGGCGCCTTCGTCGCGGTGACCGAGGCCGGGCGCGAAGAAATCCGGGCTGCGGCGCCCGACCACGTGGCTTCGGTCCGGCGCCACTTCGTGGACCGCCTCAGCCCCGCCCAGCTCGAGGCCGTCCGCGACGTTGCCGAGTCGATCCTCGCCGGGCTTGAGGAGGCCTGCGACGGTTCTCCCGCCCGCGCCGGCGCCCCCGAATACGACGAGGCCGTCACGGGGGAGGTCGGAGGAGTCGGAGGATCGCGGGTCAACGGCCGCACGCCACGTCGGGGTGGGCGTCGCCCATGATGCCGCCGCAGTCGGGGCAGACGAGGTCCGCGTAGCAGGCCGCTTCGTCGCACAGCCGGCACTCGATCGGCGCTCCGACCCGGGACCGGCGGCCCGGCTCGTCGAGCACCCAGGGGCGCTTCTGGAACGGCGGGCGATGCCGCACGTGCTGACGATGGCCGCAGGAGAGCTCAGCGACCCACTCGCCCTCGTCGTCTTGCACGAAGCCCGTGATCACGCGCACCACCGAGCCCACGCGACGGGGCGACCAGCGCCGCGGCCCTCGGTGGGCTAGGACAACGGTGGTGGCGTCGTCACCGGCAGTCGTCCGGAGCCAAATGGATTGCGGAATCGCCCGCCGGACCGGCCGGACGCGGAAAAATTCGTCGTCGCTTGACGCTTGTGAGGAGGAAATCGTAACGTCTCCGCCACCAACGAACGCCGAATGGGTTAGCCGACTCAAGGGGGGCAGGCATAGTGACTAAGGCCTCCGCCACTGCGCGCTGGGCACACCGAGTCTCCGAACAGATCTCACGCGGACCGCGAAGGGCGCTTCCCGCCGTGGCGGTCCTGCTGTTGGTCATCTCGGGCCTCGGGTTCGGCCTCGCATCGGGAGGTGCGCAGGCTGGGGCGAGCCCGAAGATCGTCACAGGCGGGACAGCCAGCTACTCGCTGCTCCCCGGCGACGTCTTCACATGGATCATCCCGATCGAGAGCCAGCAGGCTTACGAGCCGTACCAGACGAACATCGAGGACGAGACGTACCTCCCGCTCCTGTGGTTCGGCAACGGCTCGAAGACCGGGATCAACTACAAGCTTTCGATCGCCAACCCCCCGGCGTGGTCGAACGGCGACAAGACCGTGACGGTGCACATGAAGAACACCTTCAAATGGTCGACAGGCGCCGCCGTCACATCCAACGACGTGAAGTTCTACTTCCAGCTGCTGCAGGCAGGGAAGAACCACATCGGCGCCTACCTGCCGGGTCTCATGCCGGACAACATCGCGAGCATCACATATCCCGACAGCTACACGTTCGTCCTCCACCTGAAGCACGCCTTCAACCCGACCTGGTACACGGGCAACCAGCTGGGGTGGATCTACCCGGTCCCGGTGCAGTCCTGGGACAAGACGTCACTGGCAGCCACGGGCAAGCTCACAAACTCGGCGACCCCTGCAGGGGCGAAAGCGGTCTTCACATTCGTCTTCTCCCAGGCGAAGGACAGGAACACCTACAGCACAAACCCGATGTGGAAGGTCGTCGACGGACCGTTCTTCATCAGCAGCTACAACGCGGTGACCCACGCGGCGACGTTCGCCCGCAACACCCACTACAGCGGAGCGACAAAGCCGCACCTGGCGACCTACAGCGTCTACAGCTACACAACAGGGACGGCGGAGCTCGACGCCCTGCGCTCCGGGAGGATCACGTTCGGCTACCTGCCCTACGGCGATCTCTCGCAGACCTCGTACTTCAAGAGCAATGGCTACGCCATCAAGCCGTGGCCCATCTTCTACGACCAGGTGGTGGAGCTGGCCTACACCTCGAAGACATGGGGCCCGCTCGCGAAACAGCTCTACATCCGCCAGGCGCTCCAGCACCTCATCACAGAGAAGCTCTACATCCAGCGCACGCTGACAGGGTACGGTCTCGCCGACTACGGCCCCGTTGCGGACTATCCGCACTCGGCCTACGTCGCGCCGGGACTCCGCAAGGACCCCTACCCCTACAGCCTCTCGGCGGCGTCGAAGCTCCTCACCGACCACGGCTGGGCGAAGGGCTCGGGCGGGATCCTCGTGTGCAAGCACGCCGGCACCGGGCCGTCCGACTGTGGAAAGGGCATCCCCAAGGGGAGGAAGTTGACATTCCTCTACGTGTACTCGACGGGGACAACAGCCTTCTTCGCCGAGGTCTCCGCCTTTCGGACGGCGGCGAAGAGCGTGGGCATCGATTTCAAGCTCAAGGGCGAGACCACGACAACGATGTACTCGACGATCGGTGTCTGCGCGACAGCGCAACAGAAGGAGACCACAACAACGGCGACAGGTTCGTGCAAGTGGGGCCTGGCCGGCTACGCCGGATGGTTCTGGAACTACGGCCAGTACGAGCTCCTCCCCGTCGGCGAAGACGAGTTCGGTATGGGCAACTTCTGGGGCGGCGGCTACTACTCGCCCAAGGCCCAGAGCCTGATCACGGCGGCGGAGACGAAGCCCGGGACCAAATCGCTCTACCAGGACGAGACGTACCTCTCCAAGCAGGTCGCCTCGTTGTGGTGGCCGCTCCAAAACTGGGAGGTCACCGTCGTGAAGAAGACCCTCTCGGGATGGCAGCACCTGAACGCCTACGCGAACTACATGCCCCAGACGTGGTACTACACGACCTCGAGCTAGCGCGGCTCCCGGCAGCGGATGCCTGACCGCGCCAGACGATCAGTACCGGCTGCGTCGACAAGGACCTGACGCGCCGTGCTCGGCTACATCGTGCGCCGCTGTGGCCAGGCGGTCGTCGTGGTCCTGCTCGTCACGGTCATCACCTTCGTACTCCTTCACGCGTTGCCCGGGGGTCTCGTCCGGGCGCAGCTCGGAGCGAAGGCCTCTCCGTTCGCCGTCCACCAGCTCACCAAGCAGGAGGGGCTCACAAAGCCCCTCGTCGTCCAGTACTGGGTCTGGCTCTCGAACCTCGCCCAAGGCAACCTCGGCTTCGCGTACCAACGGGAGACGCCGGTCTCCACGCTCATCGGCGAGAACATTTCCCGCACACTGATCCTCGCGGGTAGCGCCCTCCTGCTTGCCGTCCTCTTCGCCGTCCCGCTCGGCCTCCTTCAGGGCGCAAGGCGGAACCGCCCGCTCGACTACGGTCTCTCGGGCTTCCTGCTCACCGCCTATTCGACGCCGTACCAATTCCTCGGCGTCATTCTCATCCTCATCTTCGCCGTCCACCTCACGCTGCTGCCCTCGACGGCCACAAACTTCGGCCACGGCTTCGGCACCGACGTGAAGGTCCTCGCGCTGCCGGTTCTCACGCTCTTCCTCGGGAACATCGCCTACTTCAGCCGGTACGTGCGCAGCTCGGTGATCGACAACCTGGGCGAGGACTACGTCCGGACGGCTCGGGCGAAGGGGGTCTCGCGGACGCGCATCCTCGTGCGCCACGTGTTGCGCAACTCCCTTCTCCCGTTCGTGTCGGCCGTCGGGCTGAGCATCCCGACACTGGTGAGCAGCACGCTCGTGGTCGAGGTGCTGTTCAGCTACCCGGGGCTGGGCACCCTCTTCTGGGAAGCGCAGCAATCACGCACATATACGCTCCTCCTCGGGATTCTCATCGTCGTCACGCTGCTCGTGGTCGTCGGGAACCTCCTCGCCGACCTCGCCTACGCGGCCCTCGATCCACGGATCCGCTATGACTGACTCCTCGTCGATGTCCGAGTTCGGCGCGCCGCTTGCCGGCCGGACCGCCACGCCACTCGTCGACGCCGCGCAGGCGCCAAAGGTCGTCGTGGAGGACTCGGGCCCCTCCGAAGGCGGGTCGCGATGGGAAAAGTGGCGCCAGGATGCGCTCGTCTTCGCATCGAACCGGTTCGCCCTCGTGAGTCTGGTCTTCCTCGTCTTGCTCGTGCTCTTCTGTTTTGTCGGGCCGTTCTTCTATCACACCAACCAGACAGCGACGACACTGTTGAACGCGAACCTGCCACCGTCGAGCCAGTTCCCGCTCGGCACCGACCTCAACGGCATCGACATGCTCGGACGCCTCATGCTCGGCGGCCAGAGCACCCTCGAGGTGGGCTTCGCCGTCGCGGTCTTTGCGACCAGCTTCGGCGCGCTGTGGGGGTCGCTCGCCGGCTACGTCGGGGGTGTCGTCGACTCGCTCCTCATGCGCGTGGTCGACACGGCCCTGTCCATCCCGTACCTCTTCCTCGCCGTGCTCCTCGCGACGCTGTTCCAGCCCTCGCTCTGGCTCATCGTGCTCACGATCACGGCCGTGAGCTGGCCCTCGACCGCCCGCATCATTCGCGGCGAGACGCTGTCGCTGCGGACCCGCGACTACGTGACCGCATCGAGAGGGTTCGGGGCCTGGCAGCTTCGCCTCATCGGCCGACACATCCTCCCCAACTCGGTCGGGTCCATCGTGGTGAACGCCACGCTCCGGGTCGCGACAGCGATCTTCGTCTTCGCCTTGCTCGCCTACCTCGGTCTCGGTGTTCCGCCGCCGGCGACGAGCTGGCCGCAGATGCTCGACGAGGGCCTCAACCACCTCTACAACAACTACTGGTGGGAACTGTGGCTCCCCGGCGCGGCCATCGTCCTCACCGTCATCGCGGTCAGCGCGATCGGCGACGGCCTCTACGACGTCGTGGTGAAGCGCCAGGGCTCGCTGGTGAAGGAATGAGCCGGTGAGCTCCGACCGACCGGGGACGGACGCGCCCGCCACACTCGTCTTTCTCTCGGGAAAGATCCTGTCGTCCGCTTCCTCGAGCCGCGCGTACGAGGCCCTCGCGGTCTCCGGGGGTGTGGTCTCGTCCCTCGGATCGGACGAGGAGATCCGCGAACTCGTCCGGCCCGGCACCCGGGTCGTCGACCTGCGGGGCCGTCTCGTCCTCCCGGCCTTCGGGGACGCCCACATCCACGCCGTGAGCGGCGGCCTCGAGAGCCTGCAGTGTGACCTGTCGAGGATGCGGGGCCGCGCCGCCTATCTCGAGAGGGTCGCGTCGTACGTCGAAGGGCTCGCGCCTGGGACCTGGGTCCTGGGCGGCGGGTGGTCCATGGAGTCGTTCCCGGGCGGCACCCCCACCGCTGCCGACCTCGACCCCATCGTCGGCACACGCCCGGTCTTCTTGCCCAACCGCGACCACCACAGCGCGTGGGTGAGCACGGCCGCGCTCGAACGGGCGGGCATCGACGCGCGCACGCCGGACCCCGACGACGGCAGGATCGAGCGCGCGGCCGACGGGTCTCCCACCGGCGCGCTCCACGAGGGGGCGATGGGGCTCGTGTCCGCCCTCCTCCCACCCGTGGCCCAGGACGATCTCGACCGCGCGCTCCTCGAGGCACAGCGCAGGCTGCACGCGTTCGGGATCACCCACTTCCAGGACGCCGCGGTCGGGGTCGCGGACGAGCTCGGCGTCGAGGACACCTATGGCACCTACCGGCGAGCCGCCGAGGCCGGCACCCTGACGGCGAGCGTCGTCGGTGCGCTCTGGTGGGACCGGCACCGCGGGCTCGAGCAGATCGACGAGATCCTGACGCGCCGCGAGGCCGCCAGCGCCGGGCCGTTCCGCGCCACCTCGGTCAAGATCATGGTCGACGGCGTCTGCGAGACGTTCACCGCCGCGATGACCAACCCCTACCTCGGCGCGGACGGTCGTCCGTCGGGCCACAGCGGGAGCCTCTTCATCGACCCCGAAATGGTGCGGGCAGCGGTCGTCGAACTCGCCCGGGCCGGGTTCCAGGTCCACTTCCACGCGATCGGCGACCGGGCCGTGACGGTCGCGCTCGACGCCCTCGAGGCGCTGCCGGCGGGTGAGCGCGCGTCCGGCCGTCACCACCTCGCGCACCTCCAGTTCATCAGGCCCGACGACCTCCCACGCTTCTCGGCGCTCGGCGCGATCGCCAACTTCCAACCCTTGTGGGCCTGTCACGAACCGCAGATGGACGAGCTGACGATCCCCTTCGTCGGGCCCGAGCGTGCGGGCTGGCAGTACAGCATCGGGTCGCTCTCGCGCCTCGGTGCGCGCGTCGCCTTCGGGAGCGACTGGCCGGTGTCGACCCCCGACCCGCTGCAGGAGGTGCACGTCGCGGTGAACCGGCGACTCTCAGCACGTGAGGGACGCCCGGGGACGCGCGAATGCACCGATCCGTTCCTCGCCGAAGAGGGCCTGCCCCTCGCACCCGCACTCGAGGCGTTCTCCGCGGGCGTGGCGTACGTGAACCACGCCGAGGACCGCCTCGGCGCGCTGCGCCCCGGCATGAGCGCCGACCTCGTGGTCTTCGACGAGGACCTCTTCGCCATTCCCGCGACACAGATCGGAGCCACGTCGGTCGCGATGACGGTCGCCGGGGGGAAGGTCGTGTACGGCGACGAATGACCTCGCGGCCGCAGGGCTCCGCCCGGTGAGCGGCTGCAGCCCGGGCGTCGCGTGTGTCGCGGTCGATCGAGCGGCCGGCGGGTCACAGACGTGCCGCTGGTACGGTCCCCGGCGGTGAGAAGCGAATTCGCCGCGTCGCACGGTGAGCCGTCGTACGTGTGGCGCGCCGGCCAGCAGCGCCGCCTCGAGATGATCGAGTCCTCGGCGCCGGCCGTCGAAGGGGGGAGCGTGCTCGAGGTCGGCTGCGGTCTCGGGCTGTACCTCACGAGGCTGGCGCAACGCGCGTCGCGCGCGGTCGGCGTCGAGTACGAGCCCGGCCGGGCGGCGAAGGCCGCCGAAGCGAGCCCTCCCGCGTCCGTCGTCGTCGCCGCCAACGAGGACCTCCCCTTCGCCAGCGGTTCGTTCGACGTCGTGCTCAGCAACGAGGTCATCGAGCACGTCGACGACGACGCCGCGTCCGCGGCCGAGCTGGTGCGGGTGCTCCGGCCGGGGGGCCGGATCGTCCTGTTCTGCCCGAACCGGTGGTACCCGGTCGAGCAGCACGGCGTGTACTGGCGGGGCGTCTATCACTTCGGGAACATCCCGCTCGTGAACTACTTGCCGGACCCGATCCGCGACCGGCTGGCGCCGCACGTCCGCGCCTATTCGCTCAGACGCCTTCGAGCGCTGTTCCGCACATTGCCCGTCCGTGAGGTCGCCCACCGTCGCATCTTCGGTGGCTACGACAACATCGTCGCGAGGTTCGGGATGGCTGGCCGCGCGTTGCGGCGGCTCCTGCAGGGGGCCGAGGGAACGCCATTCGACGTGCTCGGCCTGTCCCACATGCTCGTGCTCGAGCGCACCAGGGTGGACGCCCGGGACGCGACGTCGGTCGCAACGGACCCTCGAGCGTCGGTTGCGGCGGCAGGCACCCGGGGTTCCGCACTCACCTGAACCGTCCCGCGCGGGCGAGTGGGTGCAGCACGTCGCGATGCAGCTTTCAGCGCGTCCACCTGCGCATTTGCGACGGGCATTGCAGCGCCGATGTCATTGTCGATTTGGCGACCGGGGCGTCGCCCCGCTAACTTTCGGCAGCTGAAGCCGAGCGGAGCTGAGGAGCTTCGGAGGACGAGCCAAGCCGGATACGACGACCGGGACCGACACAACGGCCGCACACCCTAGAGCGGTGAGCCAGGACGGTAGACGCCTTCCGCGTGCCGTCCGGGGGATGCATGCGATGGCCGACGGTCCGCACCCACACCACGCGGAGGGAGGCGCCTCAGGCGCCCGACAACGGGAGGTGCCATGCGGGCCCGCATCGCACTGGTCGCGGCCGCTGCCGCCATCGTCTTCAGCGCCGTCATCGTGGGCGCGAGCCAAGCCGCAACGACGCCGACGCATCCGGACGCCCAGTCGACGCAACCCCAGAGCCCGGCCGCTCCGGCGCTTCGCAGCGCGCTCAGGGCGCGAGCGCCCGGGAGCATCGCTGACCCAGCGGGGCGCCAGCTGAGGTTGGTGGAGTGGATGACCGTCCGCCGTGACCATCCGCCTGCTCCACCTCCGCCGCCGCCTCCCCCTCCGCCACCGCCTCCGCCGGTCGTCGAGGCCGCGGCGGCGCCGGTCGTGTATCCGCCTCCGCCCGCTTACGTTGGGCCGGGCTCCGACGCCACCTCGACGACAACGCCGGACTGGGCCTGCATCCGCGATCACGAGTCGAGCGACAACTACGCGGAAGACACCGGCAACGGGTACTCGGGCGCGTACCAGTTCGCACCGAGCACGTGGAACGAGGCGGTCAGCGGGGCAGGGTACTGGCAGTACGCGAACGGCTGGGCCTACGAGGCTCCGCCGGCGGTGCAGAACGCCGCGGCCCTGTGGCTCTACAACCAGGACGGGTGGTCGCCGTGGAGCACCCGCTACGTGTGCGGTCTGTGAGCAGGGTTGTCGAGCGGGCGCGCGAAACCAGGAGTTCGGACGTCACGCCGGAATCACACGAAGGGCTGGCGATTCGGACTCGACGATCGGCGCGGGTACCCAGCCGTCGGCCGGCCTAAACACGACTCGCCGGGAATCCCGCACGGCCGCCCCTTGATCCCTGTTCAGGCGCCGTTCCGAATGCGGGGCCGTGTGGGGGGAACTACAGTTGGGGTCCGAGGGGCTGGCGCTGTCATCCTGCGAGGTGGAGATGCCCGTACAGGGAGAGGCGCCTGTGAGGTCGCGCCGTGCGGAGGGTCGGGCCGTGAAGCAGGTCTCCACCACGCGTCGATCCGCTGCGTCCAACGGATCCGCACGCGGCCGGAAATCCGGCGAGCGCTCGCCGTCGTCCAACGGGAGTTCCCGTTCTGCGCCCGCGAGCCCGAGTAGCGAGGACGCGTTCCTCGCCGAGTTGCTACGTGCGCTCGTCGCAGCCGCAAACGGGGACTCGGGCGTGCGGCTTCCGGCTCGTCGCACGGGGCTCCCCGGAGAGATCGCCCGAGCGTTCAATGCGCTCGCGTCGCGCCAGGACTCCTTCGTGGAGGAGCTGGCCCGCGTCGCCGAGGTGGTCCGCCGCGAGGGGCGGACGACGGAACGACTGCGCCCGAAGCCTTCGTTCGGCGCGTGGGTCTCCACCGTCGACGCCACCAACTCGCTGATCGACGACCTCGTCCGGCCGACGACGGAGGTCACCCGCGTCATCTCGGCGGTCGCCGAAGGTGACCTCACCCAGAAGATGCTCCTCACCATCGACGGCCGCCCCGCCCGCGGGGACATGGCCGAGATCGCGACCGTCGTCAACTCCATGGTCGACCAGCTCCGGTCGTTCTCCTCGGAGCTGACGCGCGTGAGCGACGAGGTGGGAACGGAGGGCCATCTCGGTGTGCAGGCCGACGTGACCGGCGTCGCGGGCATCTGGCGTGACCTGACCGGGTCGGTGAACTCGATGGCCGCCAACCTGACGGACCAGGTACGCGACATCGCGCTCGTCACGACGGCCGTCGCGAACGGCGACCTCTCCCAAAAGGTGACGGTCGACGTGCGGGGCGAGCTGTTGGAGCTGAAGCAGACGGTCAACTCGATGGTCGACCAGCTGCGTTCCTTCGCCCACGAGGTGACCCGCGTCGCCCGAGAGGTCGGGACGGAGGGCCGCCTCGGAGGACAGGCCGACGTGCAGGGCGCGTCGGGCACGTGGCGCGACCTCACCGACAGCGTGAACCAGCTCGCCGAGAACCTGACGAGCCAGGTGCGCAACATCTCCCAGGTCACCAAGGCTGTCGCGCGCGGCGACCTCTCCCAGAAGATCACCGTGGACGCCCGTGGCGAGGTGGCCGAACTGAAGGACACCATCAACACGATGGTGGACCAGCTCTCGGCGTTCGCCGACGAGGTGACCCGCGTGGCCCGCGAGGTCGGCACCGAGGGCAAGCTCGGCGGCCAGGCACGCGTGAGCGGCGTCGCGGGAACCTGGCGGGACCTCACCGACTCCGTCAACTCCATGGCCGAGAAGCTCACCGACCAGGTCCGCGACATCGCCCGCGTCACGACCGCCGTCGCGAACGGCGATCTCTCCCAGAAGATCCAGGTCGACGTGCGAGGGGAGATCGCCGAGCTGAAATCGACGATCAACACGATGGTCGACCAGCTCTCTTCTTTCGCCGCGGAGGTGACCCGCGTCGCCCGGGAGGTCGGCACCGAGGGGCGCCTCGGTGGCCAGGCGGACGTGAGGGACGTCTCTGGGACCTGGAAGGACCTCACGGACAACGTGAACCAGCTCGCGGGGAACCTCACGAGCCAGGTGCGCAACATCGCACAGGTCACGACCGCCGTCGCGCGCGGCGACCTCTCCCAGAAGATCTCGGTGGTGGCGAGGGGTGAAGTGGCGGAGCTCAAGGACACCATCAACACGATGGTGGACCAGCTCTCCGCCTTCGCAGCGGAGGTGACCCGCGTCGCGCGTGAAGTGGGGACCGAGGGCCAACTCGGCGGCCAGGCCGACGTCCAGGGCGTCTCGGGAACGTGGAAGGACCTGACCGACAACGTGAACCGGCTCGCCGGGAACCTCACGGGCCAGGTCCGCAACATCGCGCAGGTCACGACGGCGGTTGCGCGCGGCGACCTCTCCCAGAAGATCACCGTGGACGCGCGCGGCGAGGTGGCCGAGCTGAAGGACACCATCAACACGATGGTGGACCAGCTCTCAGCGTTCGCCGACGAGGTCACCCGCGTGGCGCGCGAGGTCGGCACCGAAGGCAAGCTGGGGGGTCAGGCGCGCGTGGCGGGTGTCGCCGGGACCTGGCGGGACCTCACCGACAACGTGAACCTGCTCGCGGGGAACCTCACGAGCCAGGTCCGCAACATCGCCCAGGTGACGACGGCCGTCGCCAAGGGCGACCTCTCCCAGAAGATCACGGTGGACGCGCGCGGTGAGGTCGCCCAGCTGAAGGAAACCGTGAACACGATGGTCGACCAGCTCTCCGCCTTCGCGGACGAGGTCACCCGCGTCGCGCGCGAGGTCGGCACGGAGGGCCGCCTCGGCGGCCAGGCGATCGTGCCGGGCGTCTCTGGGACCTGGAAGGACCTGACCGACAACGTGAACCTGCTCGCGGGCAACCTCACCGACCAGGTCCGGAACATCGCGCAGGTGACGACCGCCGTCGCCAAGGGCGACCTCTCCCAGAAGATCACGGTGGAGGTGCGCGGCGAGCTGCTCGAGTTGAAGAACACGGTGAACACCATGGTCGACCAGCTCTCCGCCTTCGCCGACGAGGTGACCCGGGTCGCGCGCGAGGTGGGCACCGAAGGGCGACTCGGCGGTCAAGCCGAGGTGAAAGGCGTCTCGGGCACGTGGCGCGACCTCACGACGTCGGTGAACTCGATGGCGGACAACCTGACCGACCAGGTGCGCAACATCGCACAGGTCACCACCGCCGTCGCGCGCGGCGACCTTTCGCAGAAGATCACCGTGCCCGCGCGTGGAGAGATCCTGGAGCTGAAGAGCACGATCAACCAAATGGTGGACCAGCTGTCATCGTTCGCAGCCGAGGTCACGAGAGTGGCCCGCGAGGTTGGCACCGACGGGAAGCTCGGAGGCCAGGCCGAAGTGGAGGGGGTTTCGGGGACCTGGGCGCGCCTCACCGAGAACGTCAACCAGCTCGCTGGCAACCTGACGAGCCAGGTGCGTGCCATCGCCGACGTCGCGACCGCCGTGACCGCGGGCGACCTCTCCCGTCAGGTCACGATCGACGCACCAGGCGAGCTCGGTGACCTGAAGGACAACATCAACCAGATGATCGAGAACCTCGGCGCCACGACCGCCCGCAACGAGGCGCAGGACTGGCTGAACTCGAACCTGGCCCGGATCAGCGGCATGCTGCAGGGCCAGCGGAACATCAAGACGCTCTCGCAGCTGATCATCAGCGAGCTGACCCCGCTCGTCGGAGCGCAGGTCGGCGCCTTCTACGTCGCCGCAGGGGGCGCAGAGGACGACGAGGACCCGGCGTTCGAGTTGGCGGCCGGCTTCGGCGTCCCGGGGACGGGGCGCAGTGCGAAGCTCTTCCGGCTCGGGGAGGGCCTCGTCGGTCAGGCTGCCCTCGAGCGCAAGCCGATCGCCGTCGACCGGCTCCCGCGTTCGGGGTTGCGCGTGCGTTCCGCCCTCGTCGACGCGGCGCCCCGTTTCCTCGTCGTGGTCCCCGTGCTCTTCGAGGACCGGGTGCTCGCCGTCTTGGAGCTCGCCTCGTTCGAGCCGATCGCCGAGGTGAACCGGCAATTCGTGAGCCAGATCGTCGAGACCGTCGGCGTCGCCTTGAACACGATCCTGGCCACGACGAGGACCGAGGAGCTGCTCGTCCAATCCCAGCAGCTCACCCGAGAGCTCCAGAGCCAGTCGGCGGAGCTCCAGCGCAAGCAGGAGGAGCTCCAGCACACCAACGCCGAGATCGAGCTCGCGAGGGGAGAGCTGGAGGAGCGGGCCGAGCAGCTCGCGCTCAGTTCCCGTTACAAGTCCGAGTTCCTGGCGAACATGTCCCACGAGCTGCGCACGCCGCTGAACAGCCTGCTCATCCTCGCCCGCATGCTTGCGGACAACCCGGACGGCAACCTGACGGAGAAGGAGATCAACTTCGCCCGGAGCATCTACGACTCGGGCAACGACCTCCTCGGGCTGATCGACGACATCCTCGACCTCTCCCGCGTGGAGGCGGGCAAGCTCGACGTGCTGATGGCGCCCGTGTCCGTCGCGACGCTCTGCGGGGACGTCCAGCAGATCTTCGAGCCGATCGCCGCCGAGAAGTCGCTGGAGTTCCGCGTGTCGGTCGGCGAGGGAGTTCCGAGCGGGATCGTCACCGACCAGCAGCGGCTCGAACAGATTCTGAAGAACCTCCTCTCGAACGCCTTCAAGTTCACCGAGCGGGGGTCCGTGAGGTTCGACGTCCGGCTCGACGAGACGCGTGCCAACGGTGCCAGCCGCATCGAGTTCGTCGTGCGGGACACGGGTATCGGCATCGCCCGCGACAAGCAGCAGCTCATCTTCGAGGCCTTCCAGCAGGCCGACGGGACGACCAGCCGCCGGTACGGGGGCACCGGTCTCGGCTTGTCCATCAGCAGGGAGATCGCCGTCCTGCTCGGCGGCGAGCTGACGGTCGAGAGCGAACTCGGCGGGGGGAGCGCCTTCACCCTTGCGTTGCCGCTGGACGCCAAGCGGGCGCCGCAGCGGCGGGTACCCCGACGCTCGAGGCCGGTGGTCAAGACGCCGGAGGCCGACGGTTCGTGGGAAGGCACCCGGGTCGTCGTCACCGACGACGACGTGAGGAACCTCTACGCGCTGGCGAGCGCGCTCGAGGCGCGCGGGATGACGGTGTTCTGCGCCGACAGCGGACAGCAGTGTCTCAAACTGCTCGAGACGACGCCCGGCGTCGACATGGTGCTGATCGACATCATGATGCCGGAGATGGACGGCTACGAAACGATCCGGCGCATCCGCCACGAACCCGGCTTCGAGGAGCTGCCTGTCATCGCGGTGACCGCGAAGGCGATGGAAGCCGACCGCGAGGGCAGCCTCGCTGCCGGCGCGTCGGACTACATCACGAAGCCGGTCGAGATCACAGAGCTGTTGCGGGTGATGAGGGTATGGCTGCACGACGGGGAGTGAAGGCCAAGGCGGTGCGGCGGGCGCCGAGGTCGGTTTCGACCACCGACCAAGCGGACGCGGCACGCGAGTACGTCCTGCTCGTCGACGATCGCGACGACAACCTGCTCGCGCTGCGCGCCGTCCTCGAGCCGCTCGGGTACGAGCTGTTGACGGCGAAGTCGGGGTCTGAGGCGCTCCGGACCCTGCTCAGCCACGACGCGTCGGTGATCGTGCTCGACGTGCAGATGCCGGACATGGACGGGTTCGAGACTGCGGCCCTGCTCAAGTCCCGGGAGGCGACGCGGTCGATCCCGATCCTCTTCTTGACGGCAGTGGGACTGAGCGTCGAGCACGAGCTCAAGGGCTATGAAGCCGGTGCCTTCGACTACGTCTGCAAGCCCTTCGAGCCCCGCGTCCTGCAGGCCAAGGTCCGCGCGGCGGTCCGCTGCAACGCCGAGATCCGCGCCCTGCGCCGCGCCAATCTCACCTACCGGGAGGCCGGCGAAGCGCTCGCCTCCCTGAGCACCGAGCCGGGGAGCGCCGGAAACGGCCGCCCCGGCCGGCCTTCACCGCTCCATACTCGACGTGTCCTCGAGCTCGAGTTCGATCCCTCCGTGCGTTCGCCCGCCGCCGCACGGAGCGTCGTTCGCGATGTCCTCGACGTCATGCCCGAGCCGTGCGCCGACGTGGCGGTCCTCCTCGTGAGCGAGCTCTTGGCGAACGTCGTGCTCCACGCGCGGTCGCACGCCTGCCTCCGTGTCGATGCCGGGGACACGATGGTGCGCGTGGAGGTCGAGGACGCCGGCACCTCGCTGCCCGACCCGCTCCCTCCGAGCACCGAGGCCGAACGGGGCCGCGGCCTGTTCATGGTCGAGCAGCTGGCGGACCGGTGTGGCTGGAACCGGACGTCGGAGGGCAAGACCGTCTGGTTCGAGCTCTCGTGGTCGCCGCCGCCGGGATGACCGGTCACGGATGACCGACGCGGGCGTCCCCCCCGCAGACGACGCGTCGCGCGATCGGAGCAGTCTCCTCCTCGCCAACGCGGAGCGTGAGCGGTTCGAGCGGCTGCTCGCCGTGCTGGCCCGATCGCTCGAGACCTGCACAGCGCACGAGGTCGCCGAGGCCCTCTCCGACGGCGCGTGCCTCGCCACGGGGGGGAGGGTCGGCTGGGTCCTCCTGCCCGACGTTCCGCTCGCCGTGAAGGGTGGCCCCGACGCCCGATGGGTGCCCGACGACCTGGACCCGGCTCGGTGGCCGGCTGTCTCCCGCGCACTGGACGGCTCCCCGAGCTACGAGCCCGACATCGCCGTCGGCCCCGAGCTCGCACCGCGGGTGGCGGGGACTGCGGCAGGCGACGAGCGTGCTCCGGCGAGCCCTCGTGAAACCGGCCCCCCGGCGGCCGCCGCGACGTCCGACGGGCGCCGCTTCCGTTCCGTCCTGGGGTTGCCCGTGTTCGGGACGGATGACGCGGTGCTGGGCGCGCTCGTGCTCGCGCACCACCGGGCGCACGCGTTCTCGTCCCGTCAGCGTTCAGCCGCCACCGCGCTGTGCAGGCATCTCGGCCACGCCCTCGACATGTGCGAGTCGGTCGTCGCGCAGACCCGCGTCGCGACCGCGCTGCAAGAGACCCTGCTCCCGCCGGTGCTGCCGGACCTCGGTGGAGCAGAAGTAGCCGCGCGTTACCGTCCCAGCGGTTCGGGCAACCTCGTCGGCGGCGACTTCTACGACGTCTTCGCCGACGGCAGAGGGGGGTGGTATGTGCTGCTCGGTGACGCGAGCGGCATCGGCCCGGAGGCCGCCGGTCTCGCCGGCGTCGCGCGCTACACCGCTCGCGCGCTCGCCGAGAGCGCAGACGGCCCTGCCGAGATGCTCGCCCAGATGAACCGGGCGCTCCTGCGGGCGGCGCCGGCGGACCGATTCTGCAGCGCCGTCGTCGCTCATCTCGATCTCGGGGCAGAGCGCTCCGTGACGGTGTCGCTCGCCTCCGGTGGTCACCCGCAGCCCTTCCTCCTGCGCGGCGGCGGCCTCGTGGAGCCCGCGATCGTCTCCACGGGGACGATCCTCGGGATCGTCCCTGACGCCCCCATCGGTGAGGGGAAGGTCGAACTCGACCCGGGCGACGCGATCGTCTTCTACACCGACGGTGTCGTCGAGGCGCACAGCTCCGACGGGGAGGAGTTCGGCGAGCTGCGCCTCGTCTCGGTACTCGAGGACGCATGCGGGCGCTCGGCCGCCGGAACGGCGCGTCGAGTCGAGCGCGCCGTCGTCGACTTCCGGGCGCGCAGTGGAGACGACGACGTCGCGGTCGTGGTGGTGCGGGCACTACAGCCCGCCGGCGCGACGTCGGCCTGAGCCCGGTCGCGCCGTCGCGGCCGCACCCCGAGAAATCGGGAGGCCGGCGAGACGGTCCCCGTGCCGATGGTTTCGAGGGGTTCTGCTAGTGCTCCCCGAGGGCGCGGGCCAACTGGTCGCGTCCCATCTTGGAGCGCCCCGGCAGGTGCCTGCGCTTCGCCATCTCGTACAACTCGGCCCGGGTCTTCGGGTGGGACCCGCCCGTGCGCTTGCGTCGGGCGACAGCGGCCCCCTGCTTCCCGAGGGCCGTCCTGGTCTGGCGCGGCTGGTTTGCGATCGTCCGCTTCCGTCGCGAGGTGGCGATCGCCTTCCCGACGTTCTTCTTCGCCGCCCTGCGTTGTCGTACGGTCGCCATCGCTCCTCCTTCCGGTTTCGTGCGGTCCCACACTGTGGGTTCCGCGTGTTCACCGCGGCTCATGCCCGTTCTCGGTCGGGACGATCCCTCGGCGGGCTGGCCTCGTCCGTCCGGTGGTCCGGCGGGGGGCGGAACTCCCCCCGGGCGTACGCCCCTATGGCGTCATTTCGCGCTTGACAGACGTCACAGGTGATGTCATAGTGACATCATGGAGCTGGACGGGACGATCGAGGCCGTCGCCGAGGACCTTCGTCGGGCGGGTGCCGTCGGCGGGGCGGAGACCGCGCGGGTCGCGGAGCTGCTGGTGGCGGCCGTCGAGCCGACCCTTCGCCTGCACCTGCTCGAGGCGCTCCACGCCGCAGCTCGCGAGCTCGAAGCGTCGGCGCCCGGGGTCACGGTCGAGATCCGGCTGGAGGCCAGGGACCCCGTGATGTCCCTGGTCCGATCGGGCCCGGGCAGCGCAGGCGGGGAGGAGCCGGGGGAGGCGGCCTCCGCCGTCGCGGACGGGGAGCTCCTGAGGCTCACCATCCGGTTGCCGGAAGGCCTGAAGAGCTGCGTCGAACAGGCCGCCGCCGCGGCCGGCGCGTCCATCAACTCATGGATCGTGACGGCGCTCGTGCGGGCGATCGACGCGCCCGCCGCCGGATGGCCACATGTGAACAGACGCCTCCCGAGGCGGATGACCGGATTCGTCCAAGGCTGACGGAGGACGGCTTCGCATCCGTCGGGAGCCCCACTCGCCGGCACGTCCGTCCAAACAGGCTCGACGCAACCGCCACGCACAGGACCGCCTGCCGGGGTGCTCCGGGCCGGCTCCACGACAACGAGAGAAGCGCAGCGACAGAAAGGAAGAGCGCCATGGAATGGTCGTTCGAGACGTCGGAGCCGGTCGAGGCCGACGTGGTGGTCCCAGCCGGCATGGTGGAGATCGGTCCCGCTTCGACCGGTCAGCTCCACGTCGAGCTGCAGCCCATCGACCCGACCTCGCGGCGTGCTGCGGCGGCGGTCGCGGTCGCGGAGGTGACGTGCAACGCCGGAAAGCTCCGGGTCCACGTGCCGGACCGAGCCGGACGGAACGAGGTGCGGTGCAGGATCCAGCTCCCCGAGGGTTCGTCCGTGAGCTCCAAGACGGCGTCTGCGGACCTCCGGTGCGCCGTTGCGCTCTCGGGCTTCAGCGGTGCGACGGCAAGCGGCGACGTTCTCCTCGGGAACGTGGAGGGTCATCTCACCTTCAAGAGCGCAAGTGCAGACCTGCGATGCGACACCGTGGGCGGACGCCTGGCCGTCCGCACGGCGAGCGGCGACGTCTCGGTGAACCTCGCGCGAGACGTCATCGACGCGTCGCTTGCGAGCGGGGACTTCACGGTCGGGGAGGCGGCGACCTCCGTCGAGATCAAGTCCGCCTCGGGCGATGTCAGCGTCCGACGGGCGAGCTCGGGGCGCGTCCGCGTCCAGACCGCATCTGGAGACGTGAGCATCGGCGTCGCGTCCGGCGTCGGCGCCCGACTCGACGTCACGACCATCTCGGGCGAGACGACGTGCGCGCTGCCGTTCCAGGAGGAAGCACCCGCGACCGCCGCGCTGGACATCGTCTGCAGGACGGTGAGCGGCGACGTCCGCATCGAGTCGGCGGAGCGTTGAGCGCCATGGGTCCGTCGATCGCGTCCATGCTTGCGGACGAGGAGCTCGCGCGCCGGGCCGCCGCCGGTCCGCCTCGTCCCCCGCGCCACGAGGGGCTGTCGCCGGTGCGCCGCCTCCGGCGGGGCCACCTTCTCGGGCCCGCTCGTTCAGCGAGGAAAGCCATCGGTTACGCCGTCGCCCGCGCCGGGCTGCGCATGGCGGGCGACCGCCGCCCGCTTCGGCCCGCAGCACCCCCCGGGGCGTTCCGCATTCCCGGCTGAACGCCTTTGTGAGGCGCCACGAGGGTCGCCATGAGGACCGCTCTGCGCCCAGCACCGCGCAGCTCGGAACCGGGGCCGTCGCACGCCGAAGGGCCGGATCGCACGGGTCGGGCGCCGCGAGCCACCATGAGCGGATGGCCCCTGCAACGAGCCCAAATGAACGTTCCGCCGCCGGACCGAAAGCGGGGCGCCCGACGGAACGGGCCGAGCAGCCGTTCCACACCATCATCGAGCCCTTCCGGATCCACTCGGTCGAGCCGATGCGCATGTCGACGCGTGACGAGCGGAGGATGCGGCTCGCGGCGGCGGGGTGGAACCTCTTCGGGCTCGCCGCTGAGGACGTCATCGTGGACCTGCTCACCGACTCGGGGACCGGCGCAATGTCGGCGGAACAGTGGGCGGGGATCCAACGCGGCAACGAGGCCTACGCGGGAGCGCCGTCGTACTTCCGCTTCCGCGACGCCGTCGCTGAGCTCTTCCCGTACCGCCACGTGCTGCCCACGCACCAGGGCCGCGCTGCGGAGAGGATCCTGTTCACCGCGGTCGGTGGCCCGGGCCGCGTCGTGCCCAACAACATGCACTTCGACACGACGCGGGCGAACATCGAATTCTCGGGGGCCGAGGCCGTCGACCTTCCGATCCCCGAAGCGCTCCGCCCGTCGCTGCGCCACCCGTTCAAAGGAGACATGGACGTCGACGCGCTCGAAGGCCTCCTCTCGTCCCGAGCTGACGACGTGCCGCTCGTGATGGTGACGGTGACGAGCAACGCGGGGGGTGGACAGCCCGTGAGCATGGCGAACCTGCGCCGGGTCCGCGAGGTCTGCGACCGCTTCGGGAAGCAGCTCTTTCTCGACGCGTGCCGATTCGCGGAGAACTCGTGGTTCGTGAAGACCGGCGAGCCCGGTTACGCGGAGCGCTCGGTGCCCGCCATCGTGCGGGAGATGGCGTCGTACGCGCACGGCATGACGATGTCCGCGAAGAAGGATCCTCTCGCGAACATCGGCGGGTGGCTGGCGATGGACGACGACGACCTCGCCGCGCGCTGCGGGAACCTCGAGATCCTGACCGAGGGCTTCCCGACGTACGGCGGCCTCGCCGGTCGTGACCTGGAGGCGATCGCGCAGGGCCTGCGCGAGTGCGTCGAGGAGGACTACCTGCGGTACCGCATCCGCTCCGTCGCGTATCTCGGCGAGGCGCTCGAATCAGCCGGCGTGCCGGTGGTCGTACCCTTCGGCGGACATGCCGTCTTCCTCGACGCGGCGTCGCTCCTCCCGCACCTCCCGGCGCTCGAGTACCCCGGACAGGCCCTCGCGTGCGCGATCTACGAGGAGGGGGGCGTGCGCGGCGTCGAGATCGGCAGCGTCATGTTCGGTCTGCGGCCGGACGGGACCGAGCAGGCCGCGTCCATGGAGCTCGTCCGCCTCGCCATCCCGCGGCGGACCTACACCCAAAGCCACATCGATTACGTGATCGAGGTCGTGACGCGCGTGGCGTCCCGAGCGGAGGAGATCCGCGGGCTGCGAATCGCCTCGCAGCCACGTCAGCTTCGTCACTTCACCGCGCGTTTCGAGCCCGTCGGCTGACCGCATCCCCGGTCGGGTTCGGGCGGCGTCGCGCACGCAGCACGGGGACGGATCGCGGGTACGGCGCCGACGGGTCCAGCCGACGGGTCCAGCCGACCGATCGAAGCGACGGGACGTCGCGTAGGTTGTGCACTCTGCCGGGGTGCCCGAGCGGGTAAGAGCCCGAGGACGCGTATGCACGACGCCGCCGATCCCACGCTGACGGGCACACCCGGTCGGCCCGACGGCCCCGGCCGTGCCGGTCGTGAGGGTGCGGGCGCGCGCCAACGACCCCAGCACCGGTTGTGGCGGTGGCGCTGGCCCCGCTGGTTGCCGCCCCCCAAGGTCACGCTCGTGATCGTGATCGTCGCCGCCTTCGGGCTCCTGATTTACCGCATCCGCGGCGACCTCGACACCGCGATCCACCGCGTGAGCGTCGCCGGGCTGGTCTGGCTGCCCGCGGCGTTCGCTGCTGAGGCGATCTCGTTCCTCGCGTACTCCGGCGTCCAGCAGCGCCTGCTGCGCGCGGGCGGCGCGCACCTGTCGTACTTGACCGTCGTCCGCCTCACGGTGGCCGCAACGGGGATCACGAACCTCGTGCCCGGTGGCACCGCACCTTCGAGCGGCTGGCTCGTCGGGCAGTACCGCCGACACGGGGTGCCGCTACCGCTCGCGCTGTGGGTCGTCATCGCGGGGGGCTTCGCCGCTGGTATCTCGGTCCTGCTCCTCTGCTTGGTCGGCGCAGCGGTCGCGGGCCTCCTCGGGGCCGGCGAGTTCGTGGGGCTTCTCGTGCTGCTGGTCGCCGCAGCCGCCGCCGGCGTCGTGATCGTGCACCACATCGAGGTCGTGCGGTTGTGGCTCGACCGGGACCGAAAGCTGCCGGCCCTGAAGCTGTTGCGCCGAGCGGTGCTGCACGCTCGGGACGTCGGCTCGTTCCGCGCCACCGTGCCCGGCGGGGTCACGGTCTACGCGCTCAGCATCGTCAACTGGGTGCTCGACGTCGCCGTTCTTGCGACCGGCTTCACGATCGTCCATCTTCCCGTGCCGTGGCGGGCGCTGTTGTTCGCCTACGCCGCGGCGCAGATCGCAGGTTCCCTCGCCCCCGTTCCGGGCGGCATCGGCTTCGTCGAAGGCGGGATGATCGGCGCGCTCGCCCTCGCCGGCACCCCGGCCGGCAACGCCGTCATCGCCACCGTCATCTACCGGCTCATCACGACGCTCGGCATGGCGGGCATCGGCGGGATCGCGCTGTTCTTCGTCCACCGCATCGAGCCGACCCAGGCAGAGCTCTCGGGCGAGGCGGCGTCGCTGGCATCACGCGACAAGGAGCGTTCCCGAGAGCAGCCCGAGCCTCCGGCGGCTTGAGCGCCCGGACCACCGCGGGCGACGGGAGAGCGCGACAGGTCAGACCGGGTCGACGCGGCGGGCCACGAAGAGCGGGATCTCCCGCGTCGTCCGCTGCTGGTACTCCTCGTACGGAGGGTAGGCGGCGACCGCCCGTTTCCACCACAGGGCCTTCTCGTCGCCGGTCACCTCGCGGACGACGGCATCGAAGGGCACCGGACCGTCCTGGATCACGACCGCGCGGGGATCCGCCTTCAGGTTGTGGTACCAGGCGGGGTTGTTCGGCGCGCCGCCGACGGACGCGACGAGCGCATACTCCCCGTCGTGCTCGACGCGCATGAGCGCGAACTTGCGGATCTTGCCGGAACTGGCGCCACGAGTCGTGACCACGATGATCGGCAGGCCGGTGTCGCGTAACGTGTTCGCGCGGCTCCCGCCGGAGCGCTCGTACTCCGCGACCTGTTCTCGCACCCACGACGCCGCGGAAGGCTCGTACTCGCCGGTGAGGGGCACGCGCCGAGACTACCGGCGCGTCCGATCGGGCCATCCGTGCCCCTCGGCGAACTAAGATCCTTCGACGTCGAAACACGCACGTGCCACGGGGGGTCCCGGCGCAACGACGCGCAGAGAGAGGGGTTGCTGAACGTGGAAGTCAGTGACGTCCGGCGGGTCGGTGTCGTCGGGGCAGGGCTCATGGGCTCGGGCATCGCCGAGATCTGCGCCCGGGCGGGACGTTCGGTGTCCGTCGTCGAGGTGGACGAGCCCGCCGCACAGCGTGGCCGGAGCCGGATCGAAGCGTCGTTGCAACGAGCGGTCTCGGCCGGCAAGCTGACAGACGACGCCTCCACCGAGACGATGGGGAGGATCGCCGTCGGCACCGACATGGACGCGCTCGGAGACTGCGACCTCGTCGTCGAGGCGGTGGTCGAGGCGGAGGCCGAAAAGGTCCGTGTCTTCGAGGTCCTCGACAAGGTCGTCGAGGCCCCGAGCGCGTTGCTCGCGTCCAACACGTCGTCGATCCCGATCATGAAGCTGGCGATGGCCACGGATCGGCCGCAGCAGGTGGTCGGTCTTCACTTCTTCAACCCGGTGCCGGTCCTGCCGCTCGTCGAGGTCGTCGCGTCGCTCCTCAGCGCCGAGGCGACCGTCGACCTTGCCGAACGCTTCGCCGTCGAGGCGCTCGGCAAGTGCGCGATCCGCGCCAAGGACCGTGCCGGCTTCATCGTGAACGCGCTCCTCGTTCCGTACCTGCTCTCGGCGGTCCGCATGATGGAGTCGGGTTTCGCGACCGCCGAGGACATCGATGCCGGCATGGTCAAGGGTTGCGCGCACCCGATGGGACCGCTCGCCCTGTGCGATCTCATCGGCCTCGACACGACGATGGCCGTCGCGAACTCGCTCTACGAGGAGTTCAAGGAGCCGCTCTACGCCCCGCCCCCGCTGCTCGCGCGCATGGTGGACGCGGGCCTTCTCGGGAAGAAGACCGGGCGTGGCTTCTACGACTACACCGCCGCCTCGCGGCCACACTGAGGGTGAGGAGGCCGCTGCGACCGCGGCGGCCGCGGTCGCAGCGCTCGTCTCACGCTGCGACTACCCGCTGTTCGTCGTGACCGCCGCGAGTGGCGGCGAGGCGAGCGGGTGCCTCGCCGGTTTCGTTACGCAGTGCAGCATCGTGCCGGCGCGGTTCTTGGTGTGTATCTCGAGGCTGAACCACACGTTCAGGCTCGCGGCGAAGGCGCCGGCCCTCGCGCTGCACCTCCTCGGGGAGGGCCAGCTCGATCTCGCGTCGGTCTTCGGCGAGCTGACCGGGGACGAAACCGACAAGATGTCGAGGGTCGCGTGGCATCCGGGCGTGCTCGGCGCGCCGGTGCTCGAGGATTGTGCGGCATGGGTCGAGGGCGAGGTGCTCGCACGGGTGGACCTCGGTGACCACGTCGGCCACCTGGTCGAGCCCCGGTCGGGCGGCGGGGGAGGACAGCGGGGCGAGCTCCGCTACTCGGCCGCACACGACCTGCACCCGGGCCACCCTCCCGGCGGGGCGCGCTGATGCCGGACGCCGTCGGTGGCGGGCGCCGGCCGGCAGGTAGGCGGTCAGCCCGTCGGTCGCTCAGTGGCTGTGAGCCCGGGTGTGCGATCAGGTGGGCGTCGGGGCCTGGCGCTGGAGGTCGGCGTCCCTCCGGGCGCGCGCGTCTTCTGCGAGCACGCGCGACTGCAGTTGCGGCTCACCGTCGAACGCGACGAGGACGTGCTGCTCGGGACGGCGGCGGTTCTGGTGCGCCTGAGCGGCCATCGAGCGTCGGTCCGCCTCGGTCAGGGGCGGCTGCACGATGGCGCGTGGCCAGAGTCGCCGCGACAGGACGACGTTCAGTTCGGCTGCGTAGACGGTGAGCTGCGCGGCGATGTAGAGCCACGCGAAGAGTCCGAGGACGATTGCGAAGAGCCCGTAGATGGCGCTGTCGTGCCGGAGATAGTTGCCGACGACGAGGACCCCCGCTGCCTCGAGGGCGGTCCAGGTGAGCCCGCCGAAGACGGCACCGGGGACCAGGCGACGGAGCGGCACCGGCCCCGGCGTCAGCACCCGGAACGCGAAGAGGTACTCGGTGCTGTTGACGACGGCGGAGCCGATCTCGCCGGCGGCGGTGACAATGGCCGTCGCGTGGATGAGGGCGACCAACGCGGTGAGGCCCGTCGACACGAGGAGGCCGGCGCCGAGGACGAAGAGGAACTGCACCGAGCGCCAGAGCCGCCTCGGGTAGTTCGGTCGCTGTGGCCCGGGCAGGTTCCAGATCTGCATCATGGTGAAGACGCCGTTCTCCCCGAGGCTGATCGATCCGTAGACGAGGCCGAAGATGCCGATCACGAGGCCCGGAAGCGAGTTGCGGTGGAGAGTGGTGATGTTGTGCTGGAGCTTTGTGCCGACGATCGGGAAGTCCCGCAGCGCCGAGTGCAGCACCTGGGTTCGCAAGGCGGAGTGCGTGCCGAGCACGAGCCCGAGGATGGTCACGAGCAACAGGAGCAGCGGGAAGACCGTTCCGAAGAGCGAGTGCGCCATCGAGGAGGCGAGCGAGCCCGCGTTGTCGTCGCCGTATTTCTTCACGACGCCGAAGACGACGGACGGCCCTCGGTGGCGCTGTTGAAACGAGTCCACGCGGCGGATCTGCCGTTCGATGCGGTTCACCCCCGTTCCCTTCCCGGCCCCGCTCGGCCTCATGCCATGGGGGTAGCCGGCGGCCCGGGGGGCGGTCAGCGGGCCCGGGGGGGTCCAGTGCGCTCGATCGCAGGGTTCGGTCGAGCCGGGGTCAGGCGATCGGGGTCAGACGACCGGGGTCAGGCGATCCAGCGCAACGCGAGCATCGCGACGTCGTCGCCCGAGCCCTCCGAGGCGAGTGAGCCCGCGGCGTCGAGGAGGGACCGGCAGTCGTCACCGCGGCCGGCGGTCACCAGGCGGAGGCGTTCCAGCCCGGTGTCGAGCATCTCGCCGCGCCGCTCGACGAGCCCGTCGGTGAATGCGAGCACCGACGCGCCCTCGGGCACCTGAACGGTCACGGTCGTGTAGCTGACCTCGGTCGACACGCCGATCGGGGCGCCCGTGGCGGTGTCCACGAATGCCGCGCCCTCCGCCGAGACGACGAGCGGCGGGAGGTGGCCGGCGTTCGCCACCGTGAGGGTCCTCGAGGGCACGTCGACGTGGCCGAGCAGCACGGTCGCAAAGTGGCCGTCGCGCCCCACGTCGATGAGGTCGGAGAGCTTGGCGAGGATGGCGGGAGGGTCGTCGCCCTGGGCGGCGTACGCGCGGATCGCGAAGTGGAGGGCCGCCATCGTGTTGGCGGCCGGGACACCTCGGCCCGAGACGTCGCCGACCGCGAAGACGAAGGACCGGTCGTCGCAGCGGATCACGTCGTACCAGTCGCCGCCGATGTCGGCCACGGGGTCTCCCGAGATGTACCGGGACGAGAACTCCATCCCTTCGAGCTCGGGCAGCCGCTTCGGAAGCAGTGCCTCCTGGAGTTTCTGGGCGATCGAGCGTTGCTGGGTGTAGAGGCGCCGGTTCTGCCGCGCGATGCGTTCCGCCGACCGGCGCCGGCGAACGAGCCACTCGGTCGTGACCACCCCGGTCGCGACGAGGACGAGCCCCAGGCCCAGGATGATCCAGGGCAGCGCGGGGAGGACCGCACCGCCGAGCGGTTGGTTCGCCCACGCCACGAAGTCGAGCTTCCCGGTCCCGAGCGGCACGACGACACGCGCGACGGGCCCTGTCCGGGGCACCTTCGTCGACGTGGACTCGATCAACTGCGACGGGATCTCGCGGCGCCCGAGGTACAGGGCGAACCCGAGATCCCTGAAGGCGGACGAGGCTGGCAACGCGGCCCGGCGGTTGGGGGGCAGAGGCGACTCGGCGTAGACGACGTAGCGCGGAGTGGCCCCGGCGCTCTCCACGGCGAACCCGAGACTCGGTGGGGACTGTGTGAGGAGGTTGCGCACGCTGAGGGTCTCGGGAGCGGGAACGGATGCGAGGAAGGTGCCCAGCCCGGACGTGTCGGGCTTCCGGCCGAGCACGAGCATGCGGGTCGGTGCGCCACTCCCGAGTCGCCACACCGAGAAGGAGTCGAACTCCTGACCCCTCGCAGTCCCGACGTCCGAACGGACGTAGGTGGTCGCCTTGACCGCGCTCCCGCCGCTCGCCTCGACGATCCCGGCCGCCGACTCGAGCGGTGTCTTGATCGTCGGGGCGACCTCCCCGATCACGACGCTGGCCTCGCCGGCCTGGAGGTTGAGCAGGTGTTGCTGGGTGTGCGCACCGACGACGCTCGTGAGCCAGACGAGCGAGGCGACGACGGCGAGCCCGACGATCCCCGCGACGACGCTCAGGAGATGGAGTCGCAGGGCCCCCCGTGCCTCTCGCGGAGCGGCCACGTCAACGGTGCCGAGTTCGGGCAGCGACCCCGTGGGGGGTGCGGCGGGGGTTTGGGTACCAGGTGTGGCGGATACATGAGGCGTGCCCGAATGATCCGGCGCGCCCGGCGCGCCGGACAGGTCGGACGCGGCGGACGAGACCGACGGGAGGGGGGAGGGCGCCTGGGTGATGCGAGGACAGGCTACTCAGCGCGGGAGCCGTCGACGTTTCAGTGTCGCGACGCACCGGCTGGGCGGGTGGGGCGCCCAACGTTGACACGCCCGTTGGAGCAGCCTGCGACTCCGCCGTGTTCGCCCGGCGCCCGCGCCTGGCTGAGAAGCTCCGGCGGCGCACCGCGCGCCGATGGCGGCGCCGGATGGCCGGTCGCCGCCGGATAGCGTCGGGCTCGGTGACGATCGAGCCGAATTCGACCCGCATCGCCTACTACTCGATGGAGATCGCGATCGACGACTCCCTGCCGAGCTTCAGCGGCGGCCTCGGCGTGCTCGCCGGCGACCATCTTCGTGCCGCGGCCGACCGCGGCCTGCCGGCTGTCGGCCTGAGCCTCCTGTACCGCCACGGATTCTTCCGCCAGTCGCTCGAGGCCGGCGAGCAGCACGAGGCCCCGGTGGAGTGGTCCGCCGCCAGGCGGCTCGAGCGGCTCGGGGTGCGCGTCGCGGTCGAGGTCGGCGGGCGTCGCGTCTCCATCGGAGCCTGGCGCACGGCGGTGCAAGGGGTCGACGGAGCCGAGGTCCCGGTCTACTTCCTCGACACCGACGTGGCCGAGAACGCCGCCGAGGACCGGTCGATCACCGACCGGCTGTACGTGAGCGACCCCGCGGTCCGGCTCAGTCAGGAGGCGGTGCTCGGCCTCGGCGGCCCCTTGATGCTCGACACGCTCGGCCACTCCTCCGTGAAGGTGCACCACCTGAACGAGGGGCACGGGTCACTCGTCGCAGTCGCGCTCTTGGCGCTCGGGCGGAGCCCTCGCAATCCCTCGGAGGACATCGCGGGTGGCCTGTCCGGCGCCACCACCGGGGACCTCGACGCCGTTCGCTCCCGCTGCGTGTTCACCACGCACACGCCGGTCGCCGCCGGACACGACCGGTTCGACCGGGCGACGGCCGAGACCGTGCTCGGACGGCCGTTGCTCGACCGGTTGGGCGGGTTGGGGTGCCTCGAGCCCGACGGCACGCTCAACATGACGCTGCTCGGCATGCGCAGCGCCGCCACCGTGAACGCCGTGTCCCAGCGCCACCGTGAGGTCACCCAGCGGATGTTCCCGCACCAGCCCGTCGATTCGGTGACGAACGGGGTCCACTCCGTCACCTGGGCGGCCCCCGCGACGGCTTCGCTCTTCGACAGGTTCCTCCCCGGCTGGCGCCGCGACAGCCAGCAGCTCCGGTACGCAGCCTCCATCCCCGTCGCGGACCTCGGCGACGCGCACCGGGTCAGCAAGGAGGCACTCTGCGCCAACGTGCGGCGTCGCTCCGCTGCGGCGCTGCGGCCGGAGGTCCTCACGATCGGCATCGCGCGCCGGTTCGCGGCCTACAAGCGCAACGACCTCGTGCTGAGCGATCTCGAGCGGCTCCGGGCCATCAGCGAGCTCGGGCCGATCCAGATCGTCTTCGCCGGCAAGGCCCACCCCCGGGACACGGAGGCCAAGGCGATGGTCCGGCGCGTCGCGTCGGTCGCGGACAGCGCAGACGGCTCGGCAGGGTTGACCGTCGCGTTCGTCGAAGACTACGGGATGGAGCTCGGTCGTCTCCTGTGCGCGGGGAGCGACGTGTGGCTGAACACGCCGGCGCCCCCGAACGAGGCGTCCGGGACGAGCGGCATGAAGGCCGCGTTGAACGGGGTGCCGAGCCTTTCCACGCTCGACGGGTGGTGGCTGGAAGGCTGGATCGAGGGCGTGACGGGCTGGGCGGTCCCCGACAGCGACCCGGACGACGCGGCCGATCGGCTGTATCGCGTGCTCGAAGAGACGGTCGTTCCCACGTACTACAAGGACCCCGGGGCACTCGTGTCCGTGGGCCGGCAGGCGATCGCCCTCAATGCCTCGTTCTTCTCCGCGCACCGCATGGTGGACGAGTACACGCGCCGGGCCTACCGAGAGCCGCTCTCGCGTTGAGCCTTCCTGGGTGAGCACCGAGGCCCCCGCGATCGAGGCGTGGCCCGGCCGCGCCGCGCCGCTCGGCGCGAGCTACGACGGCGCGGGGACCAACTTCTCGATCTTCTCGGAGGTGGCAGAAGGCGTCGAACTGTGCCTCGTCGCGGACGACGGCACCGAGTCGCGCGTGCCCCTCGAGGAGGTGGACGCCCACTGCTGGCACGCGTACCTGCCTGGGATCGGCCCCGGCCAGCGCTACGGGTACCGCGTCCGGGGACCGTGGGACCCCGCTGCGGGCTTGCGCTGCAACCCGAACAAGCTGCTGCTCGACCCGTACGCCAAGGCCGTGACGGGCGGGGTCGACTGGGACCCGGCCGCCTTCGGCTACGTGCTCGGACGCGAGGACGAGCGCAACGACGCGGACAGTGCTCCGCACGTCCCGAAGGGGGTCGTGCACAGCCCGTACTTCGACTGGGGCAACGACCGCCCTCCGAACACCCCGCTGCACGAGACGGTGATCTACGAAGTGCACGTGAAGGGTTTCACCGTCGCTCACCCCGACATCCCCGAGGCACTCCGGGGCACGTACGCGGGCCTCGCGCATCCCGTCTCGGTCGAACACCTCACCCGGTTGGGCGTGACCGCGGTCGAGCTGATGCCGGTGCACCAGTTCGTCCACGACGCCCACCTCGTCGAAAAGGGTCTCCGCAACTACTGGGGCTACAACTCCATCGGCTTCTTCGCGCCCCACAACGACTACGCCTCGGGCGACCGCGGCCAGCAGGTGCAGGAGTTCAAGGCGATGGTGCGCGACCTGCACCAGGCGGGGATCGAGGTCATCCTCGACGTCGTCTACAACCACACGGCCGAGGGCGACCACCTCGGTCCGGTGCTCTCGTTCAAGGGGATCGACAATCGCGCGTACTACCGCCTCGTCCCCGACGACCCCCGCCACTACTACGACACGACCGGGACCGGAAACAGCCTGAACATGCGCCACCCGCGCAGTCTCCAGCTCATCATGGACTCGCTGCGGTACTGGGTGACCGAGATGCACGTCGACGGGTTCCGTTTCGACCTCGCCGCCACCCTCGCGCGCCAGTTCCACGAAGTCGACCGGCTCTCGGCGTTCTTCGACCTGATCGAGCAGGACCCCGTCGTGAGCCAGGTGAAGCTCATCGCCGAGCCCTGGGACCTCGGGGAAGGCGGGTACCAGGTCGGCAACTTCCCGCCGGTGTGGTCGGAGTGGAACGGCAAGTACCGCGACACCGTGCGCGACTTCTGGCGCGGGGAGCCGGCGACCCTGCCCGAGCTCGCGGCCCGCCTGACCGGCAGCTCCGACCTCTACCAATCGGACTCGCGGCGGCCGGTCGCCAGCATCAACTTCGTCACCGCCCACGACGGCTTCACCCTCACGGACCTCGTCTCCTACAACGAGAAGCACAACGAGGCCAACGGCGAGGACAACCGTGACGGGGAGAGCCACAACCGGTCGTGGAACTGCGGGGTCGAGGGCCCGACCGGCGACCCGGCGGTGACCGAGCGCCGAGCGTGCCAGCGACGGAACCTGCTTGCGACCCTTCTCCTTTCCCAAGGTGTGCCGATGCTCCTCGGCGGTGACGAGATCGGCCGGACCCAGCGCGGCAACAACAACGCCTACTGCCAGGACAACGAGATCTCCTGGTTCGACTGGGAGCACGTGGACGAGGGTCTGTTGGAGTACGTGCGGACGCTGATCGCCGTGCGCAGGAGCCATCCGGTGTTCCGGCGGAGGCGCTGGTTCCAGGGGCGCCCTATCCGCGGGACGGTCGACATCGGGTGGTACCGGCCCGACGGTGCCGAGATGGACGACGCCGACTGGGACGCGGAGTTCGCGCGTTCGGTCGCCGTGTTCTTGAACGGCGAGGCCATCCCGTACCGGGACGAGCGCGGTGGCCGCATCACCGACGACTCGTTCCTTGTGATCCTGAACGCGTCCGATCAGCCGATCCAGTGGACCGTGCCGCCGCGGCTCCCGAACCGCTGGCGCCTGGCCGTCGCGACGGCGGCCGTGCGCCCGGCGCGGGCCACGACCAAAGAGATCAAGGGGGGCACATCGCTTCGCATCGCCGGGCGCTCCTGCACGGTGCTCGGCGACGGCGAGCCGACGGGCTGACGGGCTGACGGCGCCCGAGGCGCTCACGGGCCGACGACTTTGCGTCCGCGATCCCAGCCGCCAGGGCCGGGGCCGGGCGGTGCTCCGGCCACCCGGCCGTGTCACAATCCGCGGCGTGCCGTCGGACGCTCGGGACGCCAGGGAAGCCGAGAAGGCGGACGCCGCCGAGGCGGCCGCCGCCCTCGCCGAAGACGGCATGCGACTCGGACTCGGGACGGGCTCGACCGTGCACTACGCGCTCGGGGCCTTGGCGGGTCGACGGCTCGACCTGCGCTGTGTCGCGACCTCTCCTCGGACCGAGGCCGAAGCACGCGCGCTCGGCCTTTCGGTCGAGCCCTTCGACGCGCTCGACGCGCTCGACCTGCTGGACCTCGCGATCGACGGCGCCGACCAGGTGGCGCCAGACGGCTGGCTCGTGAAGGGGGGCGGCGCCGCGCACACCCGGGAGAAGGTGGTCGCGGCCAGCGCCCGGCGCTTCGTGGTCGTCGCGGACTCGGGAAAGCCCGTGCCCTCCCTCCGTCCGCCCGTGCCGCTCGAGCTGCTGGCCTTCGGTGTGGCCTCGACCCTGCGCCGTCTGCATGCGCTCGGCCCGGTCCGTCCCCGCGACGTGCCGCCGAGCCCCGACGGTGGGGTGATCTGCGACTACCTCGGTCCCGTCGACGATCCCGCGGCGCTCGCCGCGGCCCTCGAGGCCGTCCCGGGTGTCGTCGGGCACGGCCTCTTCCCGCCGTCCATGGTCTCCGACGTCGTGGTCGGCCGTCCCGACGGGATCGAGTGGTTCAAGCCGCGGTCCGGTCGGCCATGACGAGGGACGCCGCCGCCTCGACCCTCCCGGCCGGGATGGACGCGTCGCCGGCCAGGAGCTTTTCGAGCGGCTCACGCTTGTCGGCGCCGCTCACGATCCAGAGGAGCTGCCGCGCCCGTCCCAGTCCCGGATAGGTGAGCGTCATGCGGCGCCGGCCCTCGTAGGCGGTCGCCGTCACGGCCACGAGTCGGTCCTCGACCCGAAGCACCGGATCTGTCGGAACCAACGACGCCGTGTGGCCGTCCGGGCCGATCCCGAGATGGACCACGTCGAAGTAGTCGGGGAGCCCAGCCGCGTAGCGCGCGGCCGCGGCGTCGATGTCCTCTTCTTCGACCGGCATCGGACGCACGTCGGCCGCCTTGTCGCCCAGGGCCTGGCGGAGGTGGGTCAGGTTGCGGTCCGCGTCGCCGGAGGGCGCGACCCGCTCGTCGACCTGCCAGATGACGGTCCTGTCCCATGGCACGTCGAGCCGGGTGAGACGGCCGAACATCTCCCACGGCGAGCGGCCGCCGCTCACCGCGAAGCGGAACATCCCGTCGGCCTCCGCCGCCTTCCGGGCGCGGGCGGCGACGAGCTCGGCCGCGGCCTCGGACAGCGAGTCGAGATCGTCGAAGACTTCGAGGTGGTGCTCCACGTACGCCGGGGGGGCTCCTCAGGTGGCGGGCCGTTCGGCGTGGCCGCCGAATTCGCTGCGCATGGCGGAGAGGACTTTCGCGGCGAGCTCGCCAAGGCCCCGCGACTCGAACCGCTCGAACAGCGACGCGGTGATGACCGGCGCCGGCACGCCCTCGTCCACGGCGGCCATCACCGTCCAGCGCCCTTCGCCGGAGTCCGAGACCCTCCCTGCGAACGAGTCGAGGCCCGGTGTCCGAGCCAGCGCGTCGGCGATGAGGTCGACGAGCCAGGAGCTCACGACCGATCCGCGCCGCCACACCTCGGCCACTTCGGCGATGTCGATCGTGTACCGGTAGGCCTCGGGATCCCGGAGCGGCGTCGTCTCCGCGTCCGCCGACTGCGTCTTCGTCCCGGCGTCGGCGTGCCCGACGATGCTGAGACCCTCGGCGATCGCGGCCATCATCCCGTACTCGATCCCGTTGTGCACCATCTTCACGAAGTGGCCCGAGCCGGCCGGGCCGCAGTGGAGATAACCGTCGGGCGCGGTGCCGTCCTTGCGGGTTCGTCCGGAGGTGGGCTCCGCGCTTCCCCTCCCGGGCGCGATCGTGCGGAAGATGGGGTCGAGTCTCTCGACGGGACCGTCATCGCCGCCGATCATCAGGCAGTAGCCGCGCTCGAGGCCCCAGACGCCACCGCTCGTGCCGCAGTCGACGAAGTGCAGCCCGCGCTCCGCCAGGCGCGCGGCGCGCTCGATGTCGTCGCGGTAGTAGGAGTTTCCGCCGTCGATGACCGTGTCGCCGGCCTCGAGCAGGCCCGCCAGTTCGTCGAGGGTCGTGCCGGTCACCGCGGCCGGCAGCATGAGCCAGAC